>Ga0268298_10001054_pt1 | contig 33634 bp, 30 predicted proteins | sample WWTPWeurt_MetaG_FD_194462 | JGI IMG/M metagenome (GOLD analysis project Ga0268298, IMG submission 194462) | Activated sludge microbial communities from WWTP in Nijmegen, Gelderland, Netherland - WWTP Weurt | ecosystem: Engineered > WWTP > Aerobic digester > Activated sludge | place...
CAATATTTTTTTTTTCTTGGCTGATTATTCGCATTTTCAAAGAAATTTTCTTCAAGAGTATCAGTACTCCCTGGCTTTGAATTAGCAAACTCTATCGATGAAGGATTATCATGATCTTCTCTACAACAAACACAACAAAATATTCTTTTTAAAAGATTTTTACAAAAATTCGGTTTTCCATTGGGATAAAGAATACTATCCGGTAAAATTTTTTCTTGCTTTGGCAAAAGTTTTTTTTTATTCACTAAGGGACTTTCCTTATTCGCTCCATCTTTTTTGCAACAACAACAGCATGATTTTTTATTTTTACAGAGGATACATGGAAAACCGCTGTTATTCCATAAAAAAGAAAGAAGCAGATAAAAAATAATCCAACGCATAAAAAAAAGTGATAAAAAATATTTAGCACCATACTACGAATTTTTTCAAAAAAACACCACCCCGGACCTAATTCTCCTTTGCTGCAAGACTAAGGAAATATAACACCATTCTTTTAATCATCAATTTAATTAAAATAACAATGTAACCCTTTTTTATTTTTTTAATCAATATATAATTAGAGATATACAATTTTTATGAGCCGCTAGCTCAGTCGGTAGAGCAACAGCCTTTTAAGCTGTGGGTCGTTGGTTCGATTCCAACGCGGCTCACCAAAGATTGTCCCTATCGTCTAGCCTGGTCCAGGACATCGCCCTTTCACGGCGGAAACAGGGGTTCGAATCCCCTTAGGGACGCCATAATATTTTTTTAATGGGTCGCTAGCTCAGTCGGCAGAGCACCAGCCTCTTAAGCTGTGGGTCGTTGGTTCGATTCCAACGCGACCCACCAATCATCTATTGTAATTAATTACCTACCAAAAGACTAATAATCGTCGCATAGTATACGACGTAATTTTTTCTTTATAACTAATTTTTTTTAATCATCCCTACAATTGAGGCTTAAAGATGTTTTACTAGCCATCTTCTTGATTTGAAATATATCATAGCAAAGATAAGTGATAGCAAAAGGAAGAAAAATAAAAAAATACAGGAACTATTACGGATACATTATCAATACTGAATTCTAATCAAAGCAAGATATACTTACGGGGATCATACCACAAAATTTTTTTTCTCGGGCTTCACCCAAATGTAATAATCAAAGATTGCTGATCAGAATGGATCTTAATCTTTGATTGAACGGCAAAAGAAAGAATGTTAAAAAAATGAGATTTTTTACACCTAAAGATAGATTCTCTTTTTCAATATTAAATTTTTTAATTTTTTCTTTCCAATACGAAACTTGGTGTTGATAATAATCAAGAGAATCTTTATCTTTACAAAAAGATACGATCAGCTTTAAAGTAGCTTCAAATTTCTTTCGAAAACCATCAAGATTCTCCTGTTTAACACTTTCATTTTCGTAAGAATGTTTTATATTATCATATATATCATGTGGTTTAATACACTTTTCAAGGCCAGAAAGAAAATTTTCACAGGAGTCAAAAGGATTTTTTTTGTGCTCAGAACACTCGCCGGCACAGGCGAGTTTTAAAAAATTTTTATTTTTTTCAAAAAAATCCTTTTCAAGTTTTTTAAAATCGTTATAATCTTTATCATCAAAGTGGGGATGAACTCGATGCTTTTCTTGTTTATTTTCGCTACAGGTTCGTCCGGATTTTTTGCCCGAAAACAGATTTTCACCGATCACAATAATAAAAAGTTTATGCAAAAACTCACTCGCACCAATCCTTTTTTTGTTAGGAAAATTTTCGGGGGGATAATCACAAGAATAAATCAATGAAAGACAAAATTTATAAAAGAATATATTTTCTGCTTGATCACATGAACATTGATCTTGCCATTGATTTTTTAATTTCAAAACAATACTTTCATATAAACAATTAAACTGTTTTTGCAACCATTCTTCCTTATTACCAGCATCTTTGTTTTGACTTATTGCTTGCTGAAGCGTTTCAAAAATAACCCTTTTATTTTCATCTTTATCAAAAAATTTCCCGAACCGTGGTTCATCCGTTTCACCAACAGGAGAAAAAATGTATCGCGAAAAATGTTTATCATTCTCATTAATAAAACTAATACCATATTTTTCACAGTCTGTGCTTTGAGCCTTTTCTGTCGCCTTAAATCCTTGACGAACATCCCCGTATCCTGTCTTATCGAGATCATCCAAGCCACTCATTATAGCTTGTTTTGTAGATTCAATCTTATTTTGATATTCTTCAACCTTTTTTCTGGATATTTAAACCCCGCTTTCAGCAGTTTTTATGTGACCGATTGTCCATCTTTTGTTTAGATAATTATAAAAAACAAAAGAGAAGGGAACTGCAGTAGCAATAATAGCTCTTAAGAATTTATATTTTTCATCTAAGAATTTATATTCTTTATCAGTAAATTTTAAAGTTGATAAAAACACAATAACTATTGCCGTTGCCGTGGTCACGATATTTTGTTTATTGTGAGGAAGACCTACAGACAAGATTGCTAAAGGCAGCACTAAACGACTTGTTAAATGCAGACCCATTAAACAAGGGGAAATAGCAGAAAAACTCCCTGAAAAGAGTTTACCGAAAAAATTACCACGCGTACTTATTTGTTTTGCATGAAAAAAAAACAAAAAGAAGAATAAAAACAAAAATCTAGAAAAGTTTTTACACATTTTTTTCTTATTTACCTAAAAAACAACACTTTTTTTGAAGTGTACCATTAAAAAATTTTTCAAACCAATCATTTTCCTTAAATTATGTCAATTTTTTCGATTGTATCCCCAACCATCGATCAAAGATTACTGCTGCAGCAGATCTAACCGAAAGAAAATTAAATTCTTCAAATCCTTCGATCGGTAACAAACGAAAATCACAAATATTCATAACTTGTGGATCTATTCCATGCGCTGTTCCCAAAATAAAAAGCACTGGCCTTTGCAACTTCCAGATTATCTCCTGATCATTATAGGTTATCATTTTTCCATGGGGTATCTCACGACGCGAAGAAGTAGCTATCATTATTGGCTCTACTCCTTCAACTACCTTAAGGTGCTCTTTAACCTCATTAATCTCCCCCATACATTTTGTATACCGAAGAGCAAAAGCCCTGCTCTCATTACACTCCCTCCCCGCACCCTTCTGCCAAAAAGAGAGAAATTTTTCTACCAACTTCTGCTGCTCAACCAATCGCGTCACAATAAAAACTCCCGATAATCCATATGTTGCTGCAGAGCGAGATATATCGTGGATATCAATTGAGGTCACCGACGATTCCCCTACAATATTTCCTGGCAACATCACATCATTGTGAAGAAGTAATACATAGTGCCTGGGAATATATTTTTTTATATCTTGCTTCTCTTTTTGTGACGAAACATTTAACCGCCACCATGCAAAGTGACTATTTGCGGTCCTCTGCAAGCTATTCTGATATCGCCATTCATCAACCTCCTGATGATTTCCAGATTTTAGCAATTCTGGCACGCCTCTTTCCTTCCAAATTGATGGCTTTTTTCCATAATGTGATGTATCAACAAGGGAGCCGGTGAATGAATCATTGATGACGGATTCTTCCTTTCCCACAAAACCTGGTATTAATCGAAAAAAGGCGCTCATAAACAACTGAGCAGGAATATCGCCATCATTACAAACAAAATCGCCTACAGAAAGAATGATATCCGCGTACTCTTCTTCTGAACGAATATCAAATCCTTCATACCGTCCGGCAAAAAGTACAAGATGATTATTTTTCTGTTGAACATGTTGATATATTTCTTTGAGAAGGGGTTGCGTTAGTTTTTTACCTGCGGGGGAAAAAAATATTTTGTAAGGAGGAGGCGTACCGGGCTCCTTTTTTATCGAATCATAAGCCTCTTCTACAACAGAGCAGTTGAGTACCATTCCACTACCATGCCCGACTATTGGAACATCAATACGTTTTTTTTTTGCAGCCTCAATGAGAGACACTGAATTAATGCTTATTATTCCTTTTTCAATCCCCTTTTTTACAAGACCATGGGAAAAAAACCCATCATATAAAGTTGGAAAAACAGTTACAACAGAAACCTTAAACACTGAACAATTTCAAAAATATAAAAAACAAAAAACTATTTATTTACGAACATTTAATCAACAATTTTTTGAGAAACATCCATGACCAATTCAACCGAATTATCCCCATGCAATGATCGCAAAAGCGTTCTCACAGCCTTGTAGATACGACCACCAGAATAAACCATTTTTCTGTAATCGCGACTCGAGAGCAATAGAACATACGAATGAACTCCATTCTCAATTTTTTCAAATAACTCGAAGTGATCATTATCTGGTAACACTGATTGTAAAAGAATTTTTATCGCTTCAATCATCATAATTTTCTACTGTTCAATCTGCACAGATGATAACTGTTTTTTTGCTATTTTGTAAATTTTTTTCATTGATTGACTCATTTGTGCGCCCTTCTTTATCCAACGCTCAATCCCCACCAAATCACAAACTACAATCTTGCTCTCCACCGTATCATAGGTTCCAAGAATCTCAAGGGCTCTCCCATCACGAGCTTTACGCTGATCCATCGCAACCATTTTGAAAAAATGTGATTTATGTTTGCCTGCCATCGCTAAACGTAATCTTACCATATATAGTCCTCTATAAAAACAACATTATTTTATTGTACACCAAATTTTTATTTTTAGTTTTTCTCAAAAAAATAAACAATAACCTAAAATGCATTTCGCAAAAAACTTGGCATAGACTTCATCCTTTCCTTTATCTGCTTGTACATCCTTAAAAGATCGTCATAATCATCAGATGTTATACCGGCACCCTTCATGATACGCAGCTTACGATGCTGATCATCAAGAAGCACACAAGCTCGACGTTCTTTTTTAGTCATTGAATCACGCATAAACACGAATTTTTTATGCATTTGCTCAATTTTATTTAATTTTCCATCATCAATTTTTTCATCATAATAATTTCTTGGAAGTGCTGAAAACATATTTTTTAATGGCCCAAAATTTTGTATCATTTTAATAAATCGCACAAATTCATCGATCGATATATCTCCACGCTTTACTGCCTGTTTTATCATAAATTCATCATTTTCTACGATTTTTTTTTGTGCCATTTCTGCAAGAGCTAAAAAATCGCCCATCCCAAGAATACGGCGCACAACACGAACAGGATTAAAAAGATCCATTTCATCATTTTTTTCGCCACGAGTCATATACCAGAGTGGTAATTTCAAAGATTTTGTTAATCCAAGCGCAATACCACAGGGCGCATCACTATCAACTTTAGTGAGAATAACCCCCGAACAAGGAACTGCTGCAGCAAAAGACTCTGCGATCGACAATCCACCCTGCCCCATCATTGAATCTACAATCAATATATTAACAATGGAGGGAATTAAATTTTTTATTCCACTTAATTCATTCATTAACTCTTCATCAAGCGATATTCTACCTGCACTATCAATTATAAGAACCTTTTTTTCATCTTCTTCTGCCCTTTTTTTAAAAAGAAGAGCTTCTTCTACCGCGGAAATTTTTGGATCAGAAAAAAAATTTTTGGACTCGTAAACATCGACTCCAGCGTTTTTCCCTACAATAGACAGCTGTTGTAGCGCTGCGGGCCTTTTAAAATCTATTGATGCAACAACAACTTTATCTTTTTTTACCGCTCCAGAACCTATCAACTTTGCTACTACTTTTCCGACCGTAGTTGTTTTACCGGCTCCCTGCAATCCAATTAACATTATAACCAAAAGATTATTTTCATTAAGCTTCACTAAATCACAAAGATGGTCGCCCTTTTTAACTTTGATTGACGGTAAGCTCAGGATTGAAAGAAGATCATCATATATTTTTTTTGATACATACTCGCTTACATCTATAGAACTAGGCAACTTAACATCAAGACACCCATCCTTTAAATTTTTTAAAAATTCTTCGATTATTTCAACTGGAACATCCGCGTCGATCAAAATTTCTTTTGCCTTTTGTAATATTAGCAAAACATTCTTCTCATTAAGCGTCTTAATTCCCTTTAACGCATCAAATAATTGACCAAATTTTTTACTCAAAAACGAAAACATATTTTTCTACTACGGAGCGACTTTCTAAAAATCACTCCTATTGTATCACAACAACAAGAATTTTTAATAATTTATAAAAAATATGCTTACAAAATAATTTTACTCATTTTTCATATTTTATATGATAGAGATAATTAAGTCGCCTGTCATGTTCCGATCGAAGCCAATTTTCTTGCCATTGTAATACATTTATTGTAGGTATCAACACACTGCCCATACGTTCCTAATACCTCCTTTCTATCTGCTCCATCACGGCTATCCAAAGACTTAAGAAGCTCTTCGCAAAATTTCATCCACTGCATAAGCTCATTCCGATAAGCTCTATTGGATGATTCTAACGACTGAATTTCTTTTTTACAAGCTTCACAAACCTGACAACACTCCTGTTTTAATCCGGACGTAGCGCTCGATGTTGAATTCGCACCACTCGATTCATAAAATACAAAAAAGCACAAGAAATAAATATATATACATCTATTTTTCATTATATTTTCCCATTTATTTTTTAATTTTACATTTATTAATTAATAATCGTATTCATCATCCCCATAATCCTCATAATTATAATCACCCTCGTAATCATCATCACTATAATCATCATAGTAATCATCATCTTCCGCTTCATAAGAATCAGCATAATTCTGAAGTGATAAAAAATCCTCATCAGACCATGATTCATCGTCATACTTCTCATCAGCCGAAAAAGGTATAAAATTTCGATTACTTTCTTTTAACGTTAACCTTTGATTGCTACCCCCACCACTTCTTTTTTTATTGCGATATTCACGTACAAGTATTCCATCAAGCACCCCGCTTTCATCGGCACCCGAAAAAGCCTCTTCGCTCTTATTTTTTGCAAGAATTGAAGCAACTTTATTCGCATATCCACGTTCATATCCCCATCGTGGACTCGATTGATGATTAAAATCAACATCAAAATTAAAGGAATCAAATGAAAATGATTCAAAGAATTCTACTAAAAAAAAGAGGGAAAAAAATAATAAAAAATTCACCATAATTATAATTGCTATTACTTCACATGATAAATCTGCCATATTTTCACCTCAAAAAACAACAGTTCATAAAAATATGTAAAAAATAGTGGTACATTATCTTTAATAGGATAATTTTTTTCCATTGTGTCGATTACAAAAAAAGGTTCATTCCCAGAATGGTATCAATCTGTCATTTTTGATGCAAAATTAATAGATAATGCTTCGGTAAAAGGCTGTTATATAATCAGACCTCAAGCTGTCGCAATCTGGAATAATATTAAAAATGAATTGAACAAAAGGATTGAGGAGATGGGAGTTGAAGAATATATTTTTCCCCTTCTTATTCCACAATCATTTCTTGAACGAGAAAAAGACCATATTGAGGGATTTGCTCCAGAAGTAGCAGTCGTTACCCATGCAGGCGGTTCTTCATTGAAAGAACCTTTAGTAATCCGTCCAACTTCAGAGACCATTATACATTCACTTTTCTCAAAATGGATTAACTCCTGGCGCGATCTTCCGCTGAAAGTAAACCAATGGGCAAATGTAGTTCGATGGGAAAAAAGACCAAGAGCATTCCTTCGATCAACAGAATTTTGGTGGCAAGAAGGTCATACCGCACATGCGACTGAAGAAGAAGCTCGCAACGAGGTACTACAATCAATAATGATGTATGAAGATGTCATACAAAACAGATTGGCAATCCCAACAATACGAGGAAAAAAACCTGATCATGAACGTTTTGCCGGCGCAGAGGAGACCCATACCCTTGAAGGATGCATGGGAGATGGAAAAGCATTGCAAATGGCTACTTCACATTTATTGGGAGTAGGATTTTGTGAGCAATTTTCGATACATTATCGAACAAAAGAAAATATACTGATGCGTCCTTCACTTACCTCCTGGGGAGCAACTACAAGATTACTTGGCGCTCTTATAATGGTCCATGGAGATGATAAAGGAATTGTTGTGCCACCAGCGATTTCACCTGTCACCTGTGTTAGCATTTTATTAAAAGGAGAAGATGATTTGGTTGAGATCGAGATGAAAAATAAAATTGCACTATGGAATAAAAAAACTGAAAAAAATTTTCTACTTGATACTTCTTATGAGCATTCTATCGGAGAAAGAATATACCATTGGGAAAAAAGGGGTATTCCATTTCAATTTTTATTTGGCAAAAAAGAAATGGATAATGGAATCATAACAATAAAAATTCGTGATAACGGAGAAAAAATAACAACAACAGAGGAAAATATCGTTGAAATTTTAGAAAAACTCTGTGATGAACAACAAAAAAGGCTATATCAGCGGGCGTTGAATCATCAAAAATCATTTCTTTATGCAACCGATTCCTTTAATGACATTATGAAAATGGAAGATGAAAAATTTTTTATCATTTCCTGGTGCGGCTGCAAAGAAATAATCAAAAAAATAAAGGAACCGGGATGGACAATTAGGTGTTTTATTGATGAAAATAAACATAAAGAAATGATTTCTGACATAATAAATATGCCATGCGCAGGCTGTAAAGAAAAAATAGGGAAGGCTACTCTCGTCGCCAGAGCATATTGATACTTTCTTTGCGAAAAAACAGGATAAAATATTGTTATTGTAGCAAAATTGTTGCTACAATAAAGTTAAAAATAATTATTTTAATTTATTTTTTTAGAATGAGAACTATCGTGTATGCCGTGCCAATTTTTTTATTTATTTTGCTTTTCACAGCGCCAACACTTGGATCTTCTAATGATAAATGTTCTAATATAAATCTTGACTTTTTAGAGAATCCTTCTTGCTTTATTTTTCTCAAATACAAAAAAATGCTACAACAGATTGATGAACAGGTTAAGAAAAATGCAGAAATATGTACCAACAAAGACTTACTTAATAAAATAAATTTACAGCGCGAATTACTTAATTTTGAAGAAATTACTGCAGAGAGTAATCCTATAAAAAAAAAATTTCTATACAAAAAAATAAGAATACTGCAAGACATCACAGATATTCTTTCGATGAAAAAACCATCCTTACCAGATGAAAAAAAAATAATTTACTCATCGATAACTATGAGAAACCAAAAACATTATTTACCAAGATAGTCGATAATTTTGATGAAATAATTAAAATACAAGAAAATGGTGCTGATTCATTCGACTGGGATAAGCATTATGCCTTAAAAAACAATCTAATAAAATTGAAAGAATTTTTAAAATTTGCCATTGAAAAAAATAAAGATAATAACAAGCAGGATATAAATGATATTATAGCACGGTGCGAAGAAAAATTTTCAGAATTTAATCCCTATCATATAGTGCAAAAATACAATGCAATAATAGAAAATATAACCGCTTATCATCTTCCAAGAATATTGATCAATAACATTATTGAATTTAAAAAATATACTAAAAAAAATTTAATTACTTTGTTAAATTTTGAGAAAATAAATAAAGCATTAAAATCATTACAAAACCCCTATGAATATATTGAAGTAGAAAGCATAGGATGGCTTGATCAATCAATCAAAATTGGAAATTTAATTTCAATACAAAAAAAAACCGACCATGCAAAAGAAATTTTTTATGTAAATTTATCAAAAATAATTGAATACACTATAAAAAAAAACCCTCATTTTAAAGAAAATTACCTTCAATATATTTATAAAAATCTATTAAAGATACAAAAAAAAACAATATCCCTTGAAGCGCAATTAAATCGCAGAACACAATTTTATGAAAAAATAATTGAAAAAATAAAACTGGCACTTTGTGCTGAAAAATCTATAACCAAGGCAACAAAAGATTTTAACCCAATGATAAATGATTTAAAAAAAATATGGCTCGAAACCGAAGATTTTTTTCCCAAGAAAAAGCGCCCTTTTTTAAAATCATTGCAATTTATTGGGGGAATCTCTATCATTCTCCTCTTAGTCTATAAAAAAGATTCCCTTTACAAAAGAAAAATTCAACGAAACAGTAAGAATTTTTTTTAAAAAATTTTTCTATTGCTTCAAAAAAAACAACTGTTACACTTTGTGAAGATTTTTGTACATTCACACGGCATATTGTGCGCGCTGAAATGGGAGATAAAATGAAAAAATTATCGATAAAAGTTGATCTTAAAAAGTCAGATAAACCATATTATTCAGGAACAAATTCTCCTGCATTACAGACCTTTCCTCCTATTCCCTATATTTCACTACAAGGAAAAGGTTCCCCTGATTCTGAAGGCTTTGACAAAGCTATCCAGGAATTATATACCCTTGCATATACAATAAAAAAAATCTGCAAATCAGCCCTACATGATTTTGTAGTTCCTCCGCTGGAAGGACAGTGGTGGGTAACTGGAACCAATAAGCCCCTCGAGACTTCACGCGATGAATGGCATTGGAATTTATTGATCAGAATGCCAGCGAATGTTAATGAAAAAATCTGCAATGAGGCAAAAAAAATAGCCGAAAAAAAGCGAGGATTACCCCTTTCTCAGATTCTTTTTTCATCCATCCAGGAAGGGCCTTCTGTCCAAATTATGCATACCGGTCCCTATAAGGATGAATGGAAAACCCTCGAAAAGATATACCAATATATGGAGGAAAAGAAAATAACCTTCAATGGACATCATCATGAAATTTACCTTTCTGATCCCCGAAAAACCTCACCTGAAAAATTAAAGACCATATTACGACAACCGGTTAAAAATTTGTAAAAAATAACCACCAAATTTTCAAGACAAAAGAGCTCATGCCAAAAAAAGTAATGAATAAAAACTATTAATTTTGTTTTTATTTTTTTTTTTGTATACTTATTTATAATTTTTTATGAGTCATATATAATGAAAAAAGATATTCACCCAGCTACTTCATTGATAGAAGCACGTTGTATTTGTGGCAAAAAATATCCTATGCATAGTGTTAAGGAAGATATTCTTGTATCTTTTTGTTCTGCCTGTCATCCCTTTTATACTAATACAAATCAATTTGCCGATACAGAGGGAAGAATTGAAAAATTCAATAAAAAATATAAAAAAAAAAGTTAGTCCTTAACCACTTCATGAGCCCGATCAATGAAGAAACAGATTTCGCTCGTGCTTGATCGAATAAATTGGGAAATTCTTGAAGATCGCGTTTCCAAATTAGATAAAAAATTTTCCTCTGATTCTGTAGTTTTTAGTGAAAAAAGCGTTCAAGAACGTCGCGAATACGCCTTTCTTTCCGATATGGTCGAGAAATATTCTGCATTGTGTTCATATGACGACGAGTTACATTCTGTAATTAATGAATACGAAAAAGAGCTTGATGAGAATATCAAATCCTTACTTTTAGATGAAAAAAACCGTTTATCGCAGCTTATCATCGATAGTAAAGATGATTTAGAAAAATTTATTTTTGTTGATGATCGTGAAGTTTTCGGTGATGAAAATAATGAGATTTTTTTAGAAATACGGATTGGTACTGGCGGACAAGAATCATCGCTTTTTTGTGCAGATCTAGCAAGATTATATAAAATGTATGCAAATAAACATGGATGGGCCATCTCAGTTGCATCTTGTTCGGAAACAGAGATTGGGGGGATCAGAGAAATTGTTCTACATATCGAAGGAAAAAGCGCTGTTGCATCTTTATCTCATGAAGCTGGCGTTCATAGGGTACAAAGGGTTCCAGAAACTGAGGGATCGGGAAGAGTTCACACATCAACTGCTACGGTTGCTGTTCTTCCAGTAATAAATGAGGTTGAGATCTCTATTAACCCCATTGATTTAAAAATTGATACCTATCGTGCTGGGGGGGCAGGAGGACAACACGTTAACAAAACAGATTCTGCGATTCGAATAACTCATATTCCAAGTGGCATAGTAGTCTGTTGCCAAGATGAACGATCTCAACATAAGAACAGATCAAAGGCAATGAAAGTATTACAGGCAAAGCTGTCATTACTAGAAAAGGAAAAACAACGCGAAACAATAGGAAAAATGAGAAAAGAGATGGTCGCGAATGCCGACAGAGCTGATAAGATCAGGACATACAATTTTCCTCAAAATAGAGTAACTGATCATCGAATCCCTATCACATTAAATAATTTGGATTATATTATTGAGGGAAATCTTGACGAGCTAATAGAAGCTTTGCAATCCTTTTTCAGAAAAGAACGGGTGATACATCCTTTTGTGGCACCGTTTTATGATAACCCTTCTTAGGGTGGCGGAGGAACGTATGATTGCGTTAATAAAATTATTTTTAACTACACATTATCAGCAAATAGTGGGTATCTTTGGACTTGTTGGATGCGGATTTGGGATGAGTATAGCTCCATCAAAGATCGATTGGAAAAAAATTGGAATCCTACTTTTTACACTTTTTGGAATGGCTTATTTTTTTATTCGGGTTAAATCGGGGATTCTTTTTCTTCAGTATGCTGCAAATGGATTTCAAAAATTATATGATATGGCGGATGCAGGTATATCATTTGTTTTTGGAGATCTTGCTGGCTCTGATGGAAAACTTGGATTCATATTCGCCTTTCAAGTTTTACCTATAATCATTTTTTTTAGTGCGTGTGTATCAGTGTTATATCACTTCAGAGTATTACAATTTTTCATCCGTATTCTTGGATACGTATTAAAACCATTTTTGGGAACGGGTGGACCTGAAGCTTTGTGTGCGATAGCAAACAGTTTTTTGGGACAAACCGAGGCTCCACTGTTAGTTAAATCTTATCTAAAACGCATGAATGAAAGCGAAATTTTCATTGTTATGATCAGCGGCATGGGGACAATGAGCGCTGGGATCATCGCAGTTTTTGGCGCGCTGGGGATTTCGATTAAAAATCTCTTGATTGCAAGTATATTAGCGGTTCCTAGTACAATTCTTTTTGCACATTTAATTGTTCCTAATGCACAACCAACTCGATGGACTTCAAAAGATAAGGATGAAAATGACGGGAATAAAAGTTGGCTTAGCGCACTCTCAAAGGGAACACAAGATGGATTATTTTTAGCCTTGAATATTGCAGCAGCTTTGATTGTAATAATTTCCTTGATTCATATGATTGATGAGATATTAGCGTGGGGTAGCTCGCTGTACAATGCTCGCTTTGGAACCCATTATCACCTTTCGTTACATTTTTTATTAGGATATCTTGCTTACCCATTTGTGTGGATATTACAGATTCCAAAACACGAATTAGGGCTCGCAGCAAGTCTCTTGGGAAGCAAGGTTGCAATAAATGAGATGATTGCATACACAAAGATGGTTACATCAGAATTATCACCCTACACTGTCGCTGTACTCACTTACGCGTTATGTGGCTTTTCAAATTTTTCTTCAATAGGTATTCAAATCGGTGGTATAGGTTCATTAGAACCATCTGTAAAACCAATATTAACTCGATTTGGTGTCCGCGCAGTTTTTGCAGCCGCACTATCGGGAGTATTATCCGCAGCCGTTGCAAGTTTTTTTCTATAAATAGAAATAGTAAAAATAGAAAAAAATATTGTAAAAAAATATCATACCTATTTCAAAAATTTTTATATTAATCGTAATCATTTGAAAAAATGTGATCCTTGTATATAAAAAAAATGAAGTTATACTGGTAATGATCGATTAGTAGTGTTGGTTTTATGGGATATTCTTTTAAAGAAGTTGAAGATAAATGGTTACCACAGTGGGCAAATGAGATTCATACAAAAAAGCAATCGAGTAAAGAAAAATATTACTGTCTCGACATGTTCCCCTACCCATCTGCAGAAGGTTTGCATGTTGGCCATTGGCGTGGATATGTTCTTTCTGATGTAATTGCAAGAAAAAAATGGCTAGAAGGATATGAAATTCTTCACCCCATGGGCTGGGATGCCTTTGGATTACCTGCAGAAAATTATGCTTTAAAAAAAAAGATACATCCTTCGATCAGCACTGAAAAAAATGTTTCTTTGATTAGAAATCAAATAAAAAAGATCGGTGCAATTTATAATTGGAGCAATGAGATAAATACCACCGATTCATCTTATTATAAGTGGACTCAGTGGATTTTTTTGCAAATGTTTAAGGCAGGACTAGCCTACCAAGAATACACTGATATGCATTGGTGCCCAGCCTGTAAAACAGGACTTGCAAATGAAGAAGTTGTTGGAGGACTTTGCGATCGTTGTGGACAAAAAACAGAGAAAAAAAAGATTCGTCAATGGATTTTAAAAATTACTCATTACGCTGAACAGTTACTTGATGGATTACAAACATTAAATTGGCCGGAAAAAGTAAAGGTGATGCAAAAAAATTGGATAGGAAAAAGCGTTGGTGTAGAAGTATCATTTAAAACAAACTCTAACATTGACCTTTTAGTCTTTACCACTCGGCCGGAAACAATATACGGAGTTACCTTTTTAGCGATTTCTATTGAAAGTCCCCTATTGGAAAAATTATTTTCAGATGAAGAATCAAAAAAAAAATTTTTCGATAAATTATCTTCAACAAAAAATCAATCGCATGAAGAAAATTCAATTGGAATATTTACTGGAGAATCGGTAATTCATCCATTCACCAGAGAAGAAATACCTATTTTTGCAGCATCCTATGTGGTCAGCGACTATGGAACAGGTGTCGTAATGGGTGTACCAGCGCATCATGAAAATGATTATTTTTTTGCGGTAAATCATAATATCTCTATCAGATCAGTTATTCAGGATCCTTCTGGAGATAACCAATCACCATACATAGGAGATGGAATACTTATGAATAGTGGTGAATTTGATGGATTAAGTGCAAATACAGCGGGAAGAGATGCGATCGTAAAAGCATTGGTACAAAAACGAATTGGAACAAAAAAAATCAATTATCGAATGCGGGATTGGATATTTTCAAGACAAAGATACTGGGGAGAGCCAATCCCCTTAGTTCATTGTAAAAAGTGTGGAGTGGTTCCTCTTCCAGAAGATCAATTGCCTTTAATTTTACCCTATGTAGAATCCTATCAGCCCTCTGGTAATGGCGAGTCTCCGCTTGACACCATTAATGAATGGATTACTACAAGTTGCCCATCCTGCGGCGATCAAGCAAAAAGAGAAACGAATACCATGCCACAGTGGGCCGGATCTTGTTGGTATTTTTTACGATACCCTGATCACAAGAACACTATACAATTTTGTGATAAAGAATTATTGAAAAAATGGCTTCCAGTCGATAAGTATGTCGGTGGAGTTGAACATGCAATTTTGCACCTTTTGTATGCACGTTTTTACATAAAATTCTTAAAAGAACGTGGTTTTGTGCAATTTGATGAACCATTTATAAATCTTTTTAATCAGGGGATGATCGTAAGAAGATCAGAAAAAAGTGGACTTGTTGAAAAAATGTCAAAATCAAAAGGAAATGCGATTAATCCAGATGAGTATCTTATCAAATACGGCAGTGACACCCTCCGATTATATATTTTATTTCTTGGAAATCCAGAGTTAAGCTGCGAATGGCAAGATGGCGGCATCGAAGGATGCGCACGTTTTTTGCGACGGTTATGGGAGTATATGACAACAGATACCGCATCGCACCCCTTAGATGAAAAAAAAGTTGGGGCTGAGAAAGTTATTCACAAATTTTTGCGTATATTTAACGAAAGAATAGATTCTCTCTCTTTTAATACTGCAATATCAGCCGCTATGGAATGCTTAAACACTTTGATTGATAAAAAATTTACTATTTCAAATAAGTTAAAAATAATGTTTTTAACAGCATTTTCTACTATGGCTCCATCCTTTTGTGCAGAATTATTAGAGATTACATGTGGTGTATCAATCTTGGATTGTGAATGGCCAGAATATAATGAAGAATTAAGCCTAGATGAAATTGTGACGATCGCGATTCAGATCAATGGTAAGTTACGTTGTTGTATCACGGTTGATAAATGCGCATCAAAAAACCTTGTTGAAACAATGGCAAAAAATGCGGCAAAAAACTGGATTGATGAATCTTTTGTTGAAAAAATTATCTATATACCTGGAAAATTGATTAATTTTGTTGTGCGGAATACTCAATAAAAAAGTTATAGAAACCCTTGTTTTTACCTTAATTTTTTTTTTATCCTTACTTACAGTGATTAATGATACCTAATTGTAATAGTATATTTTTTAAGATGTGTACCAGATTATTTTATTTTTTCGTAGTAATACTCTTTTCTTTTAACTTGCTTATTCCTATGCAAAGATTCACGAATATGTTTGGCAGAAAGCAAAAAACTTTAAAGACAATCGTTAATGAGCCGCAATCAACAAAAATAAGTAAAAATAACAATGATATTGAAAAGATTGAAAAAGATAGAAAAAAATTTATCGAGGGGACCTTACTCTGGTACATCTACGATTTGATGAAAGAAAAAAATATGGATACTTCTGTTTATCAGCAGACTAATCAGAGTATCGCATATTATGTTTATGAAGTTGATATGGCAGAAGCGAAAAAAGTTATTATAGAACTTCTTAAAAACCCATTTGCTCCCGTTGATAATGAAATGTTACATGAGCTACAGAGTATCATTTCTTCAAATTATGCAGAAACATCCTCAAAATATGCAGAGATGGTGGTTCCGGAAGTCACAGCAAAACAATTGAATAACTTTTTTGATGAAAAAAAAAAAAATTTTTTCCAAAACACACTTAATAAAAATGAAAAATCAATTTTTACACAATTATCAAAATCAGGTTACTACACCCTATATAATCCAGTATTACACGACCCGGAAAAAAATCTACAGATTTCATTGGTTCATAAAAAACCAGAGAATGATGATGATAACAAAAAAGACTTTTTCATCTCTAAAGATGATCCAGAAAGACAAAGAAATGAAGAATATTTTTTCTACAAATCTCATTGGAGACTTTATCATCAGAATATATTTAGTGATACACAGTTAATAATTTCTCTTTTTGCTAAAATCATCAAATCATCAAATGATGCTTCTTCGCTATTCGATCAAACCTTTATCAAAAGGATCGAAAATTTTTTTGATGAAAAAGATGGAATGAAAAAAAATATTATACTTCCTTCAGATTTTACAATCATGACTGTAAAAATGAGTCATTTTATGAATTCAATGAGATATCTTCTTTCAGAGGTTGATTCACTAGATGATGTTACCTTGAGTGATCTGAAAAAGACTATCGACTATACAACGACTGCGACTGCTAACAATTATCAAAATGAAAATTTTAGAAAAGATCAAGAAAATTTTCATAAAATTTTATCAACGCAAAATATACAATATTACCTTATACAAAAGATTAATGATAATAAATCGGCTTCCGAAATCAATAACATTTATTCTGACATGATCTCTCCATTTCCAATCGGAGAGATAATAGAAGATATTAAGGAAAAGAACCCCATTAACACCTTTATCACCACCTATCAAAAAAGTATGGAAAAAAAAATATTTTTTGATAAAATTATGATGACTCCCGAAAAAAATAAAAAAATACAATCTGTTGGAGAGTATGAAAAAAATAAAATAATCAAAGATGCAAAAAATATTTTAATGCGATTCTTTCTTATGAAAAATTATTTTTCAGAATTTTTTCCATATATAGAATCATTCATCGAAACATGCGGTATAAAAAGCCTCTGTAATTGGGACAGCCCTTCAACAATGAATACTTACACTACTGATCCTGAAAAATTAAAAATATTCATCGATAATAAAAAATTTTCTCCACTAAAAAGATTAATAATTCTTTCTTGGATTATTTCAAAAATAAGTGAAACTTATGAAAATTTTTTTGATCAACAATTTTCTTCCCCAGATCCTAACACAAAAACCATAACCTTATATCAGGAAAAAAAAGATGATAATGATTCCGCTGATTTATTGCAAAATAATGGGGTTTTAGCAATCGCCTATGATCCTTCTCAAAAAAATTCAAAAAAAAATAACATTGAAGTATATCAAGAGACAGAGAACCAAAAAAATGATCAGATAATAAATAAAATACTTCAAGAATATGAACCACTCATATTTAAAGCAGATAAAAAAATAATGAATAAAAAATTAACAGCGAATGAGATTGAATGGATGACCTCCTGTCAATGGATTTTGTTGTATGAAATTTATAAAATCGTTGTTTTAGATACAGGAATGAATTACAAAGAATCAACAACCAATATGCTCTTCCCTTTTGCACATAAAATGACTGAGTGGCATGCAAAAAGCAATAGGTGGCGATATTTATTTGAGAATATTACCTATGCACCTCTTTCATCACAAAAAAGCATTTTTTCAAAAGTAATAGGAAAATTTACCTCTCTCTTTTCCTCCTTTACAAATTATATGAGAAGCTTTTTACAATCAAAAAATATTCAACGCCTTCCAAAAACAGTTAAGTCGCACATCGGAAAAAAAATTTCCCTTATTATAGAGGAAATCGAAAAAATGAATGGGGGGGCAGAGAATCTAAAACAAAAAATAACAAAAAGATTAAAGAAATTTATTAACTCTTCAAGCACCATGCTTGATAAAAAAAGTGATTTTTTTATTTTAACTGAGGCTGATATTACAAATATTTTACAGAACGCCTATATAATAATTATTGCAATGAAAGATAAGATCGATAAAGATACATATGCAAAATTGAAAGAAGCACTCTATCTATTTGAAGTAATAAATATTTTTTACTGGAACCAAAACGAGGGCGAGTATGATTTGCCTGAACTATTTTTTGAGCGTTTTTTGCAAGAACAAAAAGGAGTTCTCGCTTTGGTTGGTGAAAAAACCCTTAACACCGCAAAAAAATTATTTAACATTGGCAAAGAAAAGATCTTTGGAGAGAATCGGGAAAAAAAAAATGATGATTTTATTGGAGAGGTAACAAAAAATGTTACGGCTAAGGAAATTGAAAAAACAATACAGGGTATACCATTTTTAAAAAATCATAACGGCATAAGGAATACCATCGCGAATTTTGGAGGTGCTGCAGCACAAAAAACTATAAATTTTGCTCAAAAACATTTAAGCCCAGAGACAGCGTCAAATCTTACAAATAAAATTATTGGATATTTTGATAAAAAAAGCGATGAATATAATCAAAATGTAAAAAAATTACAAGAAGAAAATGAAAATCTTAAAACCATGATGCAAAATTCCAAATAAAGTTACACTCTTTTTTCAAGAAATTTTACATTGTTATGACTACAACAAATCAATCTTAAAAAAAGAAAATAAGAAACTGAAAAAATAATTTTTAATTAAAACCACAAAATTCTAAAAATACTGTTCTTCTTAAGAAAAAAATCACTAATTAATTATTTTTATTTCTTTGATCTTTAGTTTGCAGTATAAAAAAATTATTCTTTACCGTGTCTTCGTTGAAAAAGAAAAGATCCTTCACATCTCTAAATATTTCTAGCCCCGTGGCGATCGGAACCAAAAAACACAAACAAACTGCGGCAAACTTTAAAGACTCTGTTACAACCCAAGTACTTAAAATTATACGCTCTTCCTTTCTTTGCATTTCACAACAGGCTGGTTCATTATAACAAATAGCATCACAGTAAGAAAAAGAACCACTAAAAAAAACGAAACTAATAAAAATTAAAAATAATTTTTTCATATATACCTTTATAATTAAACTATAATCAAGCTATTATTATAAGTATAATTAAATTTGTAAAAAAAGCAATACCAACAAAATTATTGTAATGATTTTCAGAAAAATAATAATTTACTTTACTAACACTCGAAGTGGTGTTGCAAAGAAAGAGATTAGCGCGCTACAGGCATAAATAAAACGAATAAAGAAAAAAAGAGATTTTGGATATTTTATATGAATATCCTTCCCTTTTTCTATCGGCATAAGGATAAAAAGCAATATTTTTTTTTCTATTTCGTAAGAAGGATCAGAAAATAATTTATGTATATACTCAGTTACCACCTTCTCTTCAGCCGATTCAGTAGTTTTTTTTGGACTTGAATTTTTCTGTTTATCTCCCTTTACAAAAATATTTGGCATATTATGTGAAATAACCTCACAAAAAATAGTATTAAAGAAAAAAAATACTGATAAAAAAAAAAGATACACCATTATTTTACTGCATCATTTTCAAAAAAAGATATTACTTTTGCTATCTCATCGCTTCTATTGTCCGAAGTCTCTTCGCTCATATTTTTAATGATTTTTAAGAGAAAATTAATACAATAAATCAAATTTTTTTGTATCTCTCCCATTCTCTGTAACTCAACTTGATTCATTTGCACCGCTCGTATAACAAGTGGCAGCAAAAGAGAGACATCGTAACCAAGCAAATTCCCCTCACTACTGTAGTGAAGATAGGGAGAGAGCACCCGTATCTCCACATCATCAACGACCTTTTTTGGGTCAATGGTAAAATAAATTATCTCTGGAGCAAGTATATTTTTTATTCCAATTACTGAAAGCTTCAGCAGCTCTGGAACGCATACAGTATCAATAATATTTGGATCAACATACTGATCTTTGCTTAAAGGAGTAATATTATACATCCCAGTCATTCCATCAAGGCAGCTATATATTGGAAAGGGTATCTCTGTACCTTCAACAGGATTTATGATCGTATCAGTCCCATTCAAAAAAAGTGACTTTTCTACATGATTATTACGACGAATACTTCCAAGCGTTCCCAAAAAAACACAGTGATCCAGCCCGGAATGAATCTGCATCCCTCCCTCCTGCATTACAGATCCTGGAAAAATAATAATATTTTGATTCAAATTTTGTAAATACTTATCATTCCAGGTATAAACAATACCATTTCCGATAACAATATTATTTAAAAATCTATGAAATGACGGAACCAAAGAAGATGTAAAAAAAGTATTGTTTCCAACCACAATATTTCCCATACAACCAGAAAATCCCTGTACGCTCATATTCCCGATGCAAATGTTCTGTTTATTAGGAACCAAAAAATTGTGGGAATTTCCCTGACAGAAGACCTCATTCCCTAGAATAATATTATAATTAGATTGATTCGTCGATGATTCTGTCTTTCCCACAATAAAATCATCCTTCAGAGCAAACTGATTTTTAAAAATCGTACGATCATCGTAAATAGCATTACGAGATCCTATTGTCACATTTGCATCCCCCTTTATTAAAGTCTCATTATTATTGAACCCAAAACTTGTATTATACGATCCAAGATTTTTCGATCCATTGAGAGAATCGGTCCCAAAAACAGTATTCCCCTGGCAAGGATATTTTTTTTCATTTCCCCATGTTCTTTTTATAATCGGACCAACCATACTCCCCACATAGATATTTGTATTAAAAAAACAGAAGGTACATTTCATCTTTTTATCAAATGAGGACCCCAATTGCCATCCTGATCCATCCTCAGTAGTGGTAAAAAAAGAACTAGGAAACCCGTACTGATTAAGTATAATAAGGCCTTTTACCAAAGTTTTTGTCTTGCTTTTTACATTCACATTATTAATCTGCTCAGGATATGAAAGATAAAAAATATCCTGTACTGTACCCGCATTTAACGTCGTATTGATCCTGAAAGAATCTATTACTTTTTCGTTAAAAGGATCCGATTTTTCACCTACAATGATCATGTGATCATACTTTCTATGCACAGAGCTATCAACAAAGCAAATTTTTGGAATAATCAAAATTTTAATTTTATTACAATAAAAGGTCAGTCCATGCAAAATGTTGAAAAGAAAAACTATTGATAAAATTGGTCCTGTTTTCACGTAACGATAATAGGTGCAAATTTTTCACATTTCGCAAAATATAGCAAAAATTTTTTAAAATGTAACTAAAATCATAAAATGAAATCTATTTTACAGTCAATCGCAATGCATGTTCCTGTATTTTTTTTATAAGAGTCGCAACAGATTTTTTTATTTCCCTGTATCTTTTTTCAACTAATCCTGTTTTTTTTTCATGCTCCTCGATAAAATCTTCAAGTTCGATTGGAATATCATAGGTAACAAAAAGAAGATCTATCTCCTCTAACAACTGATAAATAATATGGTTTTTTTTACTTTGCAAAAAATTATCATCAAAAGTTATCATCTCCTGCAACATGCAACTCATCAGATACAACCTCTGTAAAATTGCTAAAAAAACCTCCGTTGTTCCAATATAAGAATGTTTTGTTAAATAGTGTGTAACGATCATTACATCACGAAGTATTAAATTTTGATACAAATGAAACAAAATTTCATACACCTCATTCCAACCATCATGATCTTTAGAAAAATCAATAAGATAATCACGACATATTGCAACCAATTTTTCAGTAACACTTTGATCACACTCATAACTAGGGATGATTCTATATGCATTATATATCTCTTTTACCCTCGCTACATAATATTGCTTTGACCCAGGAAATAATTTTCTAAATTGCCCAAACGCATCCGATGCTAACTGATACTCCTCAATTTCCTCATATATCAAAGCAAGATCCCATAAAATAAATTCTATAAGGCGAATATCGGGACATGAAAGATACATTCTCTCAAGCGCTATCCGCTTCCTTTTTATCGGACCTGCAGTTTTGTAGGTCAATACATACAATGTTGCAGAATCAATAAAATTTAATTTTCTACTTCGTTTACCAGTATAATCTTCAATTTTTGCATTCTTAATATGCTTTTCTCCCAAAAAAGCATTAATCCATTCCGATAATATTTTTTCAGTATCAGCTCTTGATACAAAATTAAAATTATTGTTTATTCCAATTTTATCGACAACAGAAGAATATAATTGATTAAAACATAGTATAAAAGAGAAGATTTTTAATAGCTTACACACAATCTTTTGTCCCAAGAATAGTAAATATTTTATGTTTTCCAATTTTTAAAAAATCACCCTTTTTTACAGTTATTTTTTCATGAAAATCATCAATTTTATTTCCATTAAAAGAAATTGCACCACTCTGAATCAAGTTTTTTGCAGCCGTTTTTGAAAGTGAAGGATCAGCATGTTGTATAAGTTCAATTATCTGATACATTTCTTTTTCACAGATAAGTGGCGGTGCGCTATCATACTCCCTTTTTTGAAAAATATTTTCAAATGATTCTCTTCCCTTTTTTGCTAAAGCGGCATCCCAATATTTTTCTACAATCATCTCAGCTAACATTTTTTTACATTCCATTGGGTGCATTGTTGAAACAATCTTTTTTGCTTTTTCCTCATTATACTTAAGCAGAAGGATAAAATAACTTTCCATAAGACTATCACGCATCGACATTATTTTGCCAAAAGCAATCGATGGATCATCAAGGAGCCCAATCTCATTTTGTAATGATTTTGACATTTTTGTGTTCCCATCAAGTCCACAAAGAAGAGGAAGAGCAATAACAACCTGGGGCTCATGTCCATACTGCTCCTGTAAATGTCTTCCCATAAGCATATTAAGAGTTTGATCATTGCCACCAATTTCGATATCAGATTCTAAAAAAAGAGAATCATACCCTTGCATGAGAGGATAAAATAATTCATGCATCCCTACAGGTTCGTTTTTTGCTAAACGTTTTTGAAAATCATCTCTCTCGATAAGCTGAGCAACTGTTACCTTGGCGTTTATCGCCAACCAATCAATAAGTGTGAGCTTTGATAACCAATGGCTATTGTAAACAATTGAAATATCTTTAACAGAAAGGATTTTACCGATCTGCTCCTTATATGTTTCTATATTTCTTTGTACCTCTTCTTCAGTAAGAATCGGCCGTACCTTTGATTTTCCCGTCGGATCTCCAATACGTGCAGTTACATCGCCAATAAGAAAATGGATAAGATGTCCCTCTTCCTGAAATTCCCTTAATTTTTCCAAAACAATCGCATGTCCAAGATGAATATTCGGTGCGGTGGGATCAACGCCAAGTTTTACTCTCAATTGTTTTTTTTTTTGTAATTTCTTTTCCAAATCGAGAAGACCGATAATATTTTTTGTTCCTCTCTTTATTTTTTCAATAAAAATATTCATTTACAATGAACCCATTAAAGATCCATTATATGGTAATGCGATTTAACGATGAGATCAATCCTATTAAAAGGAAAATCAGAAAAATATTTAGATTCAAAAGAATAGATTAAATTAACATTGACTTTGTCTTTATACCACGTACAATCAGGTATTAGAGGATTTTCATAATTGTATTTTTCATCTTTTGGGAGAAAATTTTTTATCAAAATGATCAAAAATAAACAGAAGTTATCAATAATTTTTTTTATTCTATTTTTTTCCACAAAATTGCTTGGTATTTCTATAGAATCATCTCTTACCCTTCTCCTTGAACAATCCTTTGATCTTCTAGCAGAAAAAGCAAAATCGATTGATGATTTTACGTTAGCGGTAAAAAACATTTCAAAATATGTTGATTGCAATGAACCAAATTCGCAAATTGCATATTCAATAATTCTCGAAGAATCAATTTTGTTACAACAGATAATTCTCGCAATAATTGCTTCAGAATTTACAGAAATTTTTGAATCAAAAAATTTGCAGCTTACCATACTATCAAAAAAAGAAAGAATAAAATTTATAGTGGGATGTATAATCCCCTTTCTCATACAAAATAAGGGAGATAGATTTTTAATTCTACAGAAAAACCAAAAAATACTTTATACACTTAACAAATTTCCGTTATTGAAAAACAGAATAAAAGAACAATTAAAAAAAATTACTGAAATTGATGCAAATTTTCATCAATTACATCAAGAAATACTTGAAGACATTGCTAAAGAAAATGATAAAAAATTAATAAATAAGACAACTCAATTTTGTGAAAAAAGTGCACAATTTTTAACAAAATTTTCTAGCTTACTTATTATCTTCACGCACGCATTTTGCAGCCAATATACAAAATTTATCTCTGCTGTAAGGAGAAGTAACAATGCGTCGACATTAAATAACGGACCAATTTTTGTTCCACTACCGGAACCTTTTTTACAAAGAAAATATATAAATCCATTCTGTACAAATGTGATTACATTCATTCTTTCAAAAATATATTTTATCCACCAGATGAGAAACATTTTTTCTCGATTTTTTGGAGAAGGACCAAAAAACTGTGATTTTCCAACGATCGAAGAAGAATCAAAAAATTGTGATTTTCCGATGCTCGGAAAAATAGTAGGTGAAACTCTATATGATAAACTTTTTGAATACCTTTTACCTGAAAATATAAATTTTTATCTAAGTCTTATTACTCACATTCAGATGGCAACAAGATGCAAAAATTTAAAAAGAATAGAAACTTTTAATGAAAAAGTGGTTGCAAATGCACTTTATTTCGAATGTGCTTTTGGTTTATATCTTCTTATAAAATCTGTTTTTTTGTATAAAAAAATATACCTACTAAAATCACTACTTCAGAAAAAAATAGACCTTTCTTTAGAACTTCTCAATCTTTGTGAAAATTATTCGATTTGTGCTCATGAAGCGACAACATTATCGGAAAAAAAAAATTGCAATAAAATTTTTACCAATTTTCTTTACCTAAACTATCAAACAGCCACAGGTTGGATAAGTACCATATCAGAAAATAATGCTTATATAAAAAATATCAAAAAACCATATCTCGACACCCAAAAAAACGAAATGCATCCATTCATCTTTTATATTGATCAATTTTTACAATCAATCAAAATAGCTACTATACTTTCTGATCTTATTGAAGATTCAACCAAAAATCCAAATCAACTAAAATTCTGTTTACCTTCGATTACCGTTGATGCGGAGATACCAACATTCTTTCAAGCAGATGATTGCTTTCATCCAGGAATAAAAAATTCTGTCAAAAATACTATTTACTTTGGCAAAGAAGAATCACAAGGAAAGGTGATAACAGCACCACCAGCAAGCGGAAAAAGTGCTATGCTCAAAACTCTTATTCTATCTGTTCTTTTAGGGAATAGAGGAATCGTTCCAGCATCCTTTTGTTCATATTCATTTTTTGACACAATATATCAAAATATTTGTTCCACAGAATCTATAAAAAATAATATTTCGCGTCACATGGGCGAGCTACTTTTTATGTCCATGATTAATTCGATAGATCCACGGCTACGTTATCTCATATGTATTGATGAAATCTTCAGTGCCACTATTAAAGATGAAGGTGTTCACCTCATTGATTATTTTTTAATGAAACCACTGCTAGAGAAAAAAAATTATATTATCTTTATAACCACACATGAAGAACAATTCAAAAAAAGACTTCTTCAATTTAATAATTTCTCTGGTAGAAAAATATTCTCTTATTATTATATGCAAATTATTTTTGATAAAACAAAAAATGATTTTATACGTACATTTTTATGCCTTCTTGACGAAGAAGATAACAACAAAGAGAATTGGTGGTTCACCGATGAATCTCTACGTACATTATACGGAAAATATATCGCGGAAAAAAATAAAAAAATTCTAAAAAAATAAAATTTTTTACTTTTGTATAAAATTTTTTCTGCTTCTATAATAGAAGATATTTTTTTTAAGAAATAGTTATGAGAATTTTTATTTTTTTTCTTTTCCTCTTCTCGAACATTAATCTTACATCTGATCATAACGGAATAAAAAGATTTTTTGCCTTATTAGGCGCAGCCTCTTCATACTATAGTTATAAATTTTTACTAAAACAGCGTTCTTCTTTTAATGAAGATTGGCTAATTCTCACACATTTATTCACTAGTTCATCAATAAAAAACCTCTTCTATAACATATCGCCTTTAAAACAGCTGCTAGAGTCTGGTGAAGAATTTAATTTCAAAGAAAATTTACCCATAATCAATATTGATCAAAATGAGTTAATTAATAAGAACCTTGCAACTCCAGATAATGTACAAGAAACAATCGCTCATCTTAATACATTAAATAATTATGCGGATAATTTTAATAATTCATCGGAGGACAAAAATGCAGGGAATCATCTCATTGCTGCGAAAAATTATCTTTCCTCGATTCTTGTAAACATCTCAGTTCTGAATTGTTTGAATAGTATTGAACCATCTCACAATTTTTCGAAAAAGTACCCTTTTAAAGTTCTCTGCACAACACTTGTACTATATCTTCCAGGATGCATTTTTAATTTTTGGCGCTATACTCAATCGCGTCAGATAATACCCCTTGCAAAAGATTTAAAAAGACAAGTTGAAGACAAATTTAAACTTTTCCTTCTTCCTTCCTAACAATCATTATAAAATTCACAAGCAAAAAAATTCTAAAGTTAAATGAAATATTATAAGTTTTACAAAATTTTTACATAAAATTATGTTTTTCGCATTTTTAAAATATAGGAAATTATTTTTTTCGCTTTCTTTTTTTGCCAATCAAAAGGGAAAAAAAGAATCAATCTTTCAAAAAAAGTCATTAATTTTGATTCAACAATATTCTCTTCAAATATTTCTCTATAATCCTCAAAATTAAAACCAGCAATATAAACTATATCAATAATGCAAAGAATGATCATTCGCTCTTTTTTTTTACATTCTGAATCATTAAAAAATATATCACGCAAAAAAAAATAAAAACTGGCCTCGATAGAAACAGAAAAAAAAGTCACAACATCAACAATAAATGCGATTAAATGATACCATCCAAGACATAACAGCGATACGGAAGGGGGGTATGAAAGAATTCTTGCACTACAAAAGCCGCCCTTTTGAGTGACGGTATAATTTGATAATTGCACAACATCAAGCTCCACAAGTAGTAAACAAAATTCCCCAGAGCCACTTCTAAGAAATGAGTCACAAAATGTTATTCTTCCGTATTCTTTAGTTATTGTATGAAAATAAAAATTTTTGCGGGTATCCTTTTTAAAAATTATTCCTTCGATAACCACAAACGATTAAAAAATTTCACTACCAAAAAACAAGGATAGTTCGATCTTCGCATTTTCTACAGAATCTGATCCATGAACCGCATTTTGAGAAATAGAGCTTCCAAATAACTGCCGTATAGTACCTATCGCAGCATTTTTAGGATCTGTTGCACCCATTAACTCCCGCCATGCAAAAACCGCATCTTTTTTCTGCAGTGCCATTGCCACAATGGGTCCCGAAATCATATAAAAAATTAATTCATCGAACCAAGGTTTTTTTGAATGAATTAAATAAAATTTTCTTGCTAAATCTTCAGAAATAACCATAAGCTTCATGCAAATAATAGAGAAACCGGCATCTTCGATCAACTGAATAATTTTTCCTATATTCTTTGCTGCCACTGCCTCAGGCTTTATTATTGCAAAAGTTTTTTCTTCTATATTCATAAATAAAAATTTACCTATTTACGTTTATCACCTTTATTTTTTTTCCTAGATGAATCATTAGAGTTTTCTCTATCCAACAATTCTGTTTTGCCCGATGCGACATCCAGAGAAACATCACTCAATCTAACATCATTCGATGTAGCATCATCTGATAGGGATTTTTCATCATCCTCTTTTACTTCGTTAAAATTTGCAGAAGAAGCACTCCTTTGTTGTTCTAATAATCTCTTCAATTCAAGTTGAAGCGAAAAAAGTTTCTTATCTTCATCATTATTACTTGATTCTTCTAATGGTTTGCTACCATGGAAATACTCACTGCTACGTTTCTTCCCCTCATAAACATTACGAGACGAAAATGTAGATTTATCCCCTCTTCCACGATATGAAGAACTGCTATCACCAGATCCACGGCGACCACCGTCTTCAACCTTTGTTCTTAGTGATAATCCTATTTTTTGCTCTTCTACCGATACTTTTATTACTCTAAAATTATATTCATTCCCAACTGATAGTATATCTGCAATAGTTATATTTGGAATATCAGAACACTCAGAAGCATGAATAAATGCTTCCACTTCCATATCTTTCAACTTTACAAAGGCACCAAAATCGACAATACGAACTACACTGCCAGCAACATAATTTCCAACTTTTACCTTCTCGTTCACATTATTCCATGGATTTTCTTGCATCGATTTTACACTTAGAGATATTTTGCGCTTTTGCCTATTTATCTCAGTAATAATTGCATCAACCGAATCACCCTTCTTATATAGATCAGAAGGATGTTTTACATGACTTACCCAACTTATATCAGAAATATGGACAAGTCCATCAATACCAGGCGCGATACGAAGAAAAAACCCAAAGTCTGCAATATTTGTAACCTTGCCATTAACCTTATCTCCAACCTGATATTTTTCCATCGCAACATCCCAAGGATTCTTCTCTATTTGTTTTATCGAAAGAGACATTCTTCTTCCCTTCCTCTCAAGAGAAACAATTGCAACAAAAACCTCCTGTCCTATTTTAAAATATTTATGCAAATCACTTATTCTATCTGTCCAAGAAACTTCTGATATATGAACAAGTCCCTCTACTCCTTCCATAACCTCAACAAAAATACCATAATCTTTTATACTTATTATTTTCCCTGAAACAATAGAACCCACTGCAACATTTTCAGAAAGACTATTCCATGGATTTTCAGTAAGCTGCTTAAGCCCTAAGGATATTTTTTCATTTACTTTGTCAAGCGTAAGAACCTTCACCTTAATTTTTTGACCAACAGAAACAATCTCGGAAGGATCTTCTATGCGCTTCCAAGACATATCTGTAATATGCAATAAACCATCAACACTTTCGTTACCTTGAACCTGAATATCAACAAATGCTCCATATTTAGTGGTATTTTTAACTATACCTTCTATAATTTCGCCTTCAACAAGATTATTTAAAGCTTCACGGCGAACCTCAGATTTTTGTTCGTAGACAAATTTTCTTCTCGAAATTATAACATTGCCTCTTTTTGGCATTATTTTAACAATATATGCCTGAATTTCTTGACCTATCCACTGATCGAAATCAACAACTCTTTGAGTGTCAATTTGTGATCCAGGTAAAAATGCGTTTACCCCAATATCAACGTAAAGACCACCCTTAACCTTATTTGTTACGATACCCTTAACTGGCTTATTTTCCTTAAAGTTAGTGAGCACAACTTCCCATGCCTTGGCACTTTTCGCTTTTTCGCAGGATATACTTATTATCCCTTCATTACTCTCAAGTTTTTCGACAAGTACCTCTACAGAATCTCCAACCTTTAAATTTTTAAATTCTACAATATTAAATTCGCCATGGGGAACGTATCCCAATGCTTTGTATCCAAGATCTACCTTTATACCATCATCGTTCTTTTCGACAATAATTCCGATCGCTACTTTATTAACCTCGCATATCGAACTACTTCTTTCAAAAAGCTTTTTAACCTCATCTTTTAATGAGTCAGCAACATCAAAAAAATCACTGGCAACAATACAATTTTGATCAAAAGTGCAAAATTGATTACTTTTTATTCTTTCTTTCGTCATAATACATACTCAGGTTAATTTCGCCCCTGAAAGCGAGTTAAATAAACAAATAAAATCTTCTAATTGTCTGCATATCAATTACTTTTTATGGAACATTGCGCTCCATGCGGATGTGTTGATCCAGAATATATGAAAATATTTTTTTTCCAAAAAGACCGTTCCAATTTATTTTTACGCAACATACCTTTTACAGCATGCTCAAGAATAAATGCAGGCTTTCGTTGCGCCATCGATTTGGCAACCATTTCACGGTCATTTCCCACATAACCAGTATAAAATCTATAAATTTTATCTTCCATTTTATCACCGGTAAATCGAACTTTATCAGCGTTTATAACAACTAACCGATATCCCGTATTTACAAAAGGAGAAAAAAATACACCTCGTGGGCCAACCTTCCCTCGCGCCTTTGTTACTATCTCGGTCGCTAAACGACCAACACAACGATCAGTGGCATCAATTACCTCCCAATGCTCAGACCCTTTTTCTCTTAACGGCACAAACGCCTTATTAATATCCATAAAAAACACTACAATGCAACAAATAATTCTCTATAGTTTACCTTATTAAAAAATTAACGCAATACTTTCACATATATTTGGTATACAAAAGCAAAAATTACAAATCTTTTATACCGTAAAAGAGCTTGCAATATGAGCTCACTAGCGTAATAAAAAAAGTGAATATTTTTTAATTCGCAAACTTTTTATTAAAATACAGGCAATTATTTAGCAAAAACAATCATACAGAGATCTAGTATGCATATTATTTTTTTAAAGGGCAATAGCCTTTTATTTTCTTGAAAAGAGAATAATACAAAATTTTATAAAAAATATAACCAGTACTTACTTTTAATATTGTAAAATTAACTATGACAGAAATACCATATAATTTTTGGTGCAGGAGACGGGAGTTGAACCCGCACCTCATTTTATAAAGACTGGATCCTGATTCCAGCGCGTCTGCCAATTCCGCCACCCCTGCCTTCATTGAATGATGATACTCCGAAATACTTTTTTAATACATAAAGCTTATGCGTAATAAAAGAGAGAATTATCAAAAAATATTTCTGAATTTTTGTCCTATCTTTTTTAGAAATTTTTTCATAAAAACTGTAAAGAATTGTTTTTTACAATTAAATTGTAGTACCCTAGCCTTAAATTTTAGCAAACGCCACCTTCATTGAAATATTTTATAGTTGACACTAATATCCTTCTCCACGACCCCTCATCACTTTTTTCCTTTCCCAATGGAAGAATTGTTCTGCACTTTTTAGTACTTAAGGAACTTGATGTATTTAAAAAGGAGAGCACCGACCGTGGATACAACGCAAGGGAATCTATCAGAGTTCTTGATTCCCTCTCTAAAAATGGCTCTCTCACAAATGGCGTTCAGCTTCACAATGGCGGCAGCCTCATTATTGCGATGGAAAATGATAAATCGGCACACACACAATTAACAGAAGAGTACGCTGATGAGGCAATAATTGAACTTGCGATAAAAATGAAAAATAATGGCATGGACATAATTCTCATATCAAAAGACTTTAACATGAGAGTGCGTGCCGGCTGCTTTGGAATACCAGTTGATGACTACAGAGGAGAAAATATATCAAAAGACTCTTTTTATCGCGGATGGCGAGAGTTTCTTTATACTGGAGATGAAATAAATAGAGCACCAGAAATAATTCTAAAAACATTACAACAACATGTTTCTTTTGTCACAAATGAATTTATTTACCTAAAAAGTTCTGATAACAGTTGCAACAGAATATTCCGATACCTTGGTGAAAATAATTTCAAGGAAACTTTTTATGATCAAAGAAGTTTATGGGGTATTGAAACAAAGAATCCTCAACAAGAGATGGTGATTGACCTTTTGATGGATGACTCAATTCAATTGGTCATACTCTGTGGTCCTTCTGGAACAGGAAAAACATTTCTTGTACTCGCTTCGATGCTGCAAAAAATTCTTTGCTCAGAGATATATCAAAAAATGCTGATAAGCAGACCATTAATTCCCCTTGGGCCCGATATAGGGTATTTGCCAGGAGATCTTCATGAAAAACTGCACAGCTGGATGCAGCCAATAAGAGATAATCTTGAATTTCTTATTCACAAAATTAATCAGGAAGAAGCCTTTAGTGAAAATTTACTTAACCAAAAAAATAATTTTCAAAAAAAAAGAAGACGGAAAAAAAATAATTGGCAAGAACGGCCCCAAAACAATCAAATTGTAAACAAAAATCTCACCGTTGACGACCTTGTTGGATCATTGGGAAAAATATCTCTCGAAGCAATCACATACATGCGAGGAAGATCTATTCCCAATCAAGCAATTTTCATAGATGAAGTACAAAATTTAACTCCCCATGAAGTAAAAACTTTGATAAGCAGAGCAGGAGAAGGAAGCAAAATTATTTTGGTTGGGGATCCTTATCAGATCGATTCCCCTTACCTTGATTTTGCCACAAATGGATTAACAGTTGCGTGTAACAGATTTAAGGGGCAATCAATCTTTGGAACAGTATATTTACACGATAGCGTAAGAAGCATACTTAGTTGCCTTGCAAACAGTTTAATGTGAGCATAAAAAATTTTATGTCCAATTGATGCTTTTTGATCTGGTGCAGAGAAAGGGAGTCGAACCCATACCTCGTTTTAGGAGACTGGATCCTAAGTCCAGCGCGTCTGCCAATTTCGCCATCTCTGCAATTTTTATAATCATTTCATTTTTCACAGAAATTATCATCCATTACGAAGAAAAAAGAGCCTCTTCTTTCTTTTTATTTAGAGATGATAAAAGTAATGAAACTGAGTCTAAAGTATTTTGTATATTTTTTTGTAATTTATGAGATATATCCTCTGATATTTTCTTTTTTTTTTCCGCTTCTTTAACCTCATTAAAAAAATCTTGTCGTACTTTTCTTATACTAATCAATGACTCCTCATGTTTTTTTTGAACCATTTTCAGCAACTCATTTCTTCTCGATAATGACAGTGGCGGAATCGCGACCTTTATTATTTTTCCATCGTTTCTTGGTTGCGAACCGAGATCCGCTTGACTTAAAGCCTTTTCTATTTCTTCAACAAGAGAAAGATCAAAAGGCTGTATCACTAAACAATTTCCATCCTGTACCGTTATGACTGCAGCATTTTTTAACAAAATTTGACTCCCATAGGCAAAAATACGAACCTCCTCTATAAGAGAGGGATGTACTCGATTGGTAA
>Ga0268298_10001055_pt1 | contig 33615 bp, 35 predicted proteins | sample WWTPWeurt_MetaG_FD_194462 | JGI IMG/M metagenome (GOLD analysis project Ga0268298, IMG submission 194462) | Activated sludge microbial communities from WWTP in Nijmegen, Gelderland, Netherland - WWTP Weurt | ecosystem: Engineered > WWTP > Aerobic digester > Activated sludge | place...
CGAAATCAGAAGATAGCCGAGGTTTTGCGGAAACCATATCCCCAGAAAAATGCTTCCGCAAAACCGAGTCCGTATTAGTACATTTTCTGTTCGAAAAAAGTTCGAGCAAAGTGTAGAATTAGAGCACAATAAGAGACATCGGCAAAAATGGTCGGGTCAAAAGCGTATCGCGAAGCGATACTCGAGCAGTCGGAAATCCGTCCGCCCTTGGCGGACATGGCGAAATCCCACAAATCCCCCCAGCGTATGGAAACAACTCAAACCAAAACTAAATGTGTTCTCTATGCTCGCAAGAGTACAGAGGAAGATGATAAGCAAGTGATGAGTATTGAAGCTCAACTTTTTGAGCTGAATGAATATGCGAGCAGAGAACGCATTGAAATCGTAAAAGTATTTACGGAAGCGAAAAGCGCAAAGAAGCCCGGGCGAGACGGTTTTGCCAAAATGATTGCGTATATAGAAGCGAGTAATGAACCACTTGGTATTTTGGCGTGGCATCCAGACCGTCTCGCTCGGAATTCTGTTGATGGTGGAAAAATAATTTACTTAGTGGACATCAACAGAATTGCTTCTTTACGCTTTCCGCAGTTTTGGTTTGAGCCAACTCCGCAAGGCAAATTCATGTTGCAAGTGGCGTTCGGACAATCCAAATATTTTTCTGACAACCTTGTTGAAAATGTGAAGCGTGGAATCCGCCAAAAAATCCGCCGTGGTGAGTGGCTCACGCTCGCCCCGATGGGCTATGTCAATAATTTTAAAACTCACAATATCGAGCCTGACCCTGTGAAATCTCGTGTTATCAAGCGAGCGTTTGAGGAATATGCGAAAGGTACGCATACACTGACGACACTGGCGGATTTTTTGGCGGATCACGGCGTTGTTCAGAAAAAAGGAACGCCACTTGCCAAAGTTTCCATTGTGAAGATGCTCAATAATCGGGCGTATATCGGATTTATTAAACATCGCGGTGAATGGCACAACGGAAACTTTGAGCCAATTCTTTCTCCGACACTATTTGAAGCAGTGCAAAATGTTTTCAGCAAAAGGAAGAAACCTCGAAAACAAAAATCGTTTCTTCCTTTTGCTTTCACTGGATTTATGAAGTGTGGCGAGTGTGGGTGCGCAATTACGGCTCAATTTTCCACCAATCGTTATGGTGTGAAGTATTGCTATTATCGTTGTACTAAGAAAAATGGAAAATGTGGTCAGCCGTATTTGCAAGAAGAAACACTCGCTTCACAACTTCAATCACTGCTTCAATCAGTGTCGTTTCCTCTCGCGGAAATTGAAAAAATGGAAAAGCAGATTACTGCTTGGGAAAATGAATCAATTTCTGCGAGAGGAAATGTTACCCAAAATTTGAAAGACAAACTTTCCGAAACACAAACCAAGCTTGATCGGCTCGTCTCGATATATCTCGATGGCGATATTGAAAAAGTGGTATATCTCGAACGAAAAGATATTTTAATGCGTCAAAAAATCAAGCTTGAGGAAAGTTTGACTAATTTTGGGCAACAGAGAAAGAATTGGGTCGAACCTTTGCGGAGTTTCATTTTGTCCTTGAAAGAAGCCACCGATTTAGAAAAAACTTCCTCTCATTTAGAATGGAAGAAGTTTTTTCAGAAAATCGGCTCTAACCCTGAAATCAAGGACAAAATGGTTTCCATACACTGGGGGGATTTGTGGGATTTCGCCATGTCCGCCAAAGGCGGACGGATTTCCGACTGCTCGCGTATCGCTTCGCGATACGCTTTTGACCCGACCATTTTTGCCGATGTCTCTTATTGTGCGGGATAAGGGAGTCGAACCCTTCACCACAGTTTGGAAAACTGTTATTTTACCGATAAACTAATCCCGCAATGTTTTTATATTAACATTTTTATTATAAAAAGCGAGTTTTTATTTTATTGCTCAATATTTATTTGTATGTTAAAAATAAAGGGAACTTAAAACCTTAAAAACATGAATAACCATACAGACATACATACGCATACGCAAAATAAGAATGCTTGGCATTCTATAGATCATCCAAAAATGAATCATTTCTATTCTAGATTACAGGTCGTTTTAAACGAGGAATATCCAGAACATTTAGAAGAAGGTCTTGTTTTATTTTTTTATGATGCACACGATCCTCATTTTGTTTGTGCTATAAAAAGGATGGGACATGTGCCCGCAGGGCATGACCTTGAAGAGCAAGAGAAAGTTATCAAACAAGTCTTAGAGTTATTTGTGAAAAAAACTCATCGTTCTGATGAAAATGAACGTGGTTCTGCAAGGATAGACAAGAATCATATAGCTGGATTTGGTGCACGTAACTATGATCCTTTGGCGAAAGAAGCCATGAGTGTGCTTTTTTTGATTTGTTTTGATTTGTATCATCATAAATCTTCAGATGTTAAAGAAGAAACATTATCAGATGATGTTTTTTTAGAAAACTTTAAAAGTCGTGTTGATTACATTAAAAATGATTTTTTCCCTGATAATGATAAAGTTATTTTTTTTGCTGAAAAAATTATGGCTATTTGGTAAAAAAAATCCCCTGTCGTATATTACGATAGGGGATTTTAATTTTAAGTTTTTGAACCTAGAGATTTTAATTTTTTTATGTGCGAAGCTATTGCAGAGAAGAATGTTTTGTTTTCGTTGTATACAACATTATGTTCTTTGCAGTATTCCATTACTATAGGTCTTAGCTTTGAATAATGAATATGGTTTATTTCAGGGAATAAATGATGTTCAACTTGAAAATTGAGACCACCAGTAAAAAATCTAACAAACCAATTATCAGGAGCAAAATCTGAAGTGGTACGTATTTCGTGAATTGCCCACTCAAGTTTTAGTTCATTGTCTTTATCTAAGACAGGATTGTCAACTTCTTCTACTACGTGTGCAAGTTGAAAAATAACACTAATAAAAAAACCACACATTGCACATAGCAATAAATAACCTAATAAAAATTTAAAAAATCCTAGAAAATAAATTGGAACAACTATAATGTAAAAGATATAAAAAATTTTACTGAACCAAAAAATGAAATGTTCACTTAAAGGTATTTTACCAATATCTTGACCATTTATTTTTCTAGAGAAATATTTTTTAAAATCCGCATACCAAACCCACAAAAAATAAGTAACCATATAAAGAAAGAACCCATAAATATGTTGATATTTATGATATTTTTCTAATTTTTGGTGTAAATGAACACGCATAAATGGAATATCTATGTCCTCGTCTATTCCATCTAAGTTTGTGTATCTATGGTGAAGCTTATTATGCTTTGTTTTCCATAGAAATGCATTTGCGCCTACGAGATTGAGTGATAGAAAAAGAATATAATTTACTTTTTCATTTTTTGAATAACTTCCATGTCCTGCATCATGCATAATATTAAAACCAATACACGCAAATACAATTCCTAGAAACATCCAAAGGATCAGTGTTAAAAAGAAAGATTGATTTCCTAGAATAATAAGAAAATAAGTTGTTACAAAAAAACAAACTAAAACGAATGCTTTGGCATATGTATATAAATTTGCTGTTTTGTTTTTATTATTTCTGTCGAAATAATAATCAACTTTTCTTCTTAGTTCAGGGAAAAACAATTTTCCCTCTTGAGCTTTAAATTTTGGGAGTTTTATTGTTTCCATTTTATTTTTTTATTTAGTTTACAAAGGTAATGACTTTCATTACCTTAACTTGTTTAAATATATTGTATCATAAACACAAAACCCGCCATAAGCGGGTTTTGTGTTTTATCTCGAGATAAAATATTATTCAACTGCATCTTTCAAACCTTTTGCTGGTCTGAATTTTGGAACTTTCTTAGCAGCAACTTTAACTTGCTCTCCAGTTTTTGGATTGCGAGCCATACGAGCAGCTCTTCCTTTTACAGAAAAGATACCAAAGCCTGCGATTGATACTTCACCTCCTTTTTTCATTGTAGAGATGATAGCATCAAAAACTCCATCAACGATTTCTTCAGCTTGTACTTTTGTACCGCCGAGTTTTCCTTGAACCATTTCAACTAATCCTTGTTTATTCATAGTATATTTTTTTTTAAAATTTGTAATACTTCGACCATTTAACCCTTTGATTACTTACCTATACATTATATAGTAAGGGTTTTTTTAGGCAATAGTAGGAATAAAATTGACTTTTATGTATATTGTAGTATAATAGATACAGAACATTACAGGCCTTGGAAAGTCCATCGCTCTTTTAAAAAACAAAAAACTAATATGTATGAAAAAACTAGCTTTTAAATTGAAAAAAGGAGAAATAATTGTTTGTTTAAATGGACAGTATATCTATTTAGATAAAAATTGGAATTACTTACCCTCAGAATCTGAAAATAATAAACTCATTCCTATTGACAACACTGATTGGGTTTCTTCTAAAAAGTTAATGAAGGGAGTTTTTGAACTCTCAAAAGAGCAAGAAATGTTTGTTTTACAAGCTTTTAATGACCGGGAAGCATATTTTTCTACTAAAAAGGATCAAATAAACAAAATATCTATAAAGGACATTGCTCTTTTAGATAAGCTGCCTTCAGAAAAACTTTTTACTACGCTAATGCTTTGGTTGGAATACTTTTCTGTGTTTCCAGAAAATCAAAAATTTCGTGAAGAGCTTGGGTTCGCTTTGTTTAGTGAACAAGTATGTTTTGTGAAAAAACTTGCATCTGTTAAACAGGAAGAAGTTATAAAGCTTTTCAGAAGCAGGTTTAATCAAGGTTTATCAGATGAGTTACAAAAATTGATTCGTGTTTGTTTACTGGATTCATATCATAATCAAAAGAAAAAATTATTGGCCTTAGGAAAAACTAAAACTAATTTAGTTTTGAATTAATTTTTTTTGTTTAAAACCAAATGCCCCGCAACTATTATGTTGCGGGGCATTTTCAATTATTGACCAAATACTTATAAAATGTTAGTTTGAATACAAATATAAACTCTTTAAAAACAAGAAATATGGAAACACTACTAAATATTCTCGATCAAGCACCAGAAAATGTGCTTAAAAACTTAGACCTTATTGTTGTTGGTCCTGGTAATAATGAAAACAATCAAATGACACAGCATATGGTTGGAGGACATTCGATAACAATTACTCAAGAAAGGCTTTCAGAAGTAGAAATAAAAAGACAAAAATCCTTTGTTAGAGATTACATTTCTGCAAAAGAAAAACTTTCAAATGAATTAAATTCTGTAGGAATAAAACCCGCATCAATATTGCCTTCAGATGTTTTTTACAAAGTTTTGAGTGAATGCAATTTGATTCGTTTTGAAGAATTAGGAGAGAATGGTCAGCAATATTTTGATTTGCATCGACTCCATTTTACTTTTGCACAGCCTCTTGGTTATGTTTCATTAATATCAGACCTTTATACTCGTAATGGAAAAGAACTCGATTCATCGATTTTTTCAGATTCACAAGAAAAGTTTTGGTATGAAGATTATAGAGGTAATGGTCGTTATCTGCCACCTTTAGAATTTGCTGAGTCACCTTGGAAGATTACCGGTGATGATATTGTTGTTTTTTTTCCTAAAAAAGATGGCAAAATAGAACTCTCTAAAAGAGGCTTCGGGTATCATGTTAATATGCCAGCAGCTATTTCTTCTATGAAAAACTTTATAGAAGATAAGAAAGTAAAAATCGAGGATACGATACTCAATTTTGAAAAATTAAAAAATATGAATAATATTTGGAATATTTTTTTTGGAGATGGATTCAAGAGTTCAAGGAAAGTTGATCGTTTTTCAAAGACAAGTATTCAAGTAGAAGTTAAGTTTCCAGAAGCTCCGAAAGAATTACAGGAAATGCTCTTGCGTATTCATGAAACACTTCCTCATTGGAAGCTTTTTACTGCAGCTGCTTCTGGTGCATTTACAATTTTTAACCAGAAAGGTTTTAATATGCTTGATTACATAAAGCATACGGTAATTCCAATCTGGGAAAAAGTGTATCAGAAAGTAAATGAAAAATACGCATTTTTGAAATCTACAAATACTTTGGATGAGTATTTGGTGTCACATCAAAAAGATGACGATCCGATTTTTTATTACATTGTTAAAAACACTTTTAATGGCGTAGAGTATTCTCATGCTGTAGTGTTCGGACAATATGGTGATTTTCCTGATGAGAAAAAAGCTTTTGAAGTAAGTAAAGTTTACAGTAAAGCTTATGAAGGAAGTTTTCAAAATTAGTATTTGGTTTAAAAACCAAATGCCCCGCAACTATTATGTTGCGGGGCATTTTTAATTCTTATTTTATCTTGCGTATTCGATAATTCTGGATTCTCGGATAACTGTTACTTTGATTTCACCTGGGTATTTTAATTCTTGTTCGATCTTTGTAGCGATTTCGCGAGCCATAAGTTTACTTTCAGCATCAGTTACTTTTTCTGGAGTTACGAATATGCGTATCTCGCGTCCTGCTTGAAGGGCATAAGATTTATCAACTCCTTCAAAAGCATTTACGAGTGCTTCGAGTTCTTGTAAACGTTTCAAGTAATTTTCTACACTATCACGACGAGCACCAGGACGACCACCAGAGATAGCATCAGCTGTTTGTACGATGACTGATTCGATTGTTTCATAAGGGTAGTCTTCATGGTGAGATTTCATTGCTGTGATGATACGCTCATCTGCTCCGAATTTTTGAAGGATTCTCATACCGATCTCGATATGTGTACCTTGTACTTCATGATCTAGAGCTTTACCAATGTCGTGTACTAGTGCTCCAGCTTTTGCTATTGCAACATCAGCACCGAGCTCTTCAGCAAGCATGCCGGCGATGTGAGCCATTTCGATAGAGTGTTGAAGAACATTTTGTCCATAACTTGTACGGAAATAAAGTCTTCCGATGATTGCTACTATACGTGGATCGAAGTTGAAGATTCCACATTCATAAACTGCTTGTTCACCTTTTTCTTTTATAATCTTATTTATTTCTTCTTTTGCTTTTTCTACAAGTTCTTCTATCTTTGCTGGTTGTATACGTCCATCGAGTATTAAGTTTTCAAGTGCTACACGAGCTACTTGTCTACGTACAGGATCGAAAGAAGATATAAGGATTGTTCCTGGTGTATCATCTACAACAAGTTCGACACCAGAAGCTCTTTCGAATGCACGAATATTTCTACCTTCTTTTCCGATTATTTTACCTTTGATATCGTTGTTTGGTATTGCAACTGCTGTCGTCATCATTTCTGATGCAGTACTTGAAGCAAGGCGTTGAATAGAAGTAGAAAGAATATCTTTTGCACGACGATCAAGCTTCTCACTGTTTGCATTTTCAAGTTTTTGCATACGAACAAGAATATCTTCTTCGTATTTTTTCTCGATATCTTTCAAAAGTTCTTCTTTAGCTTCTTCTTCTGTTATTTTCGCAACTTTTTCTAATGCTTGAATTTTTTCATTCTCCGCATTTTCAACTCTTTCTTGAATCTTTTTTATATCTTCGACTTTTAATTTTATATTTTCTATTTCTTTGTCGATTTCAAGTTGACGTGCATCCAAAAGCTCATCTTTTTTGATAAGTCTTTTTTCTGTTTCTCTAAAATCTTCTGTTTTCTTTTTCTCTTCTTCTTTTAATTCAGCAAGCTTTTCTTCTGATTTTGCTTTTGCTTCATCAGTGATCTTCTGTGCTTCTGCTTTTGCTGACACCATCATGTCCTTGATATCTATCTCGATAGATCTTTTTTTACCAAGAGCTATGATAAGTCGCAAATAGTAACCAATTGCAACACCTAAAGAGAGCGATAGTGCTCCCATTAAAATTATTATTTTTAAACTCATAAGCCTTATACTGGCTTACAAAAACACACCATTATATTGGTATTTCGATTTTATTTCCCAGAAAATTTTTTAAAACTTTAAAACCTTTCATAATATAAGATATATTCTTATAAACCAATTTCAAAATAAATTTGTAAATCTCACTTCTTCAATATACCAAATATAAAAATTATTGTCTATGAAGGTTTTTATGAGTATTGCCATATTGTATTTTTTGTGTTAAATTAAGACAAATTGATTTTTTGACAATAAAAATAGTAATAAACCTAAAAAAAGAGAAAAATGAAAGAAATTAGAATCCGCTTGCAAAATGCACTTAGTGATAAAACTGTTGAAAAGCTTTTTCACACAGATTTAATGAATATCTTTAAAGAATTAGGAGTTGATTACCCAAAAGAATGCGAATCTTTGACTAAACATATCTTGCTTGATTTAAAGAATACAATAAATTTGGAAAATTTTGAGGAAAGAACTCACTTAATGTTTCAAAATTATAAAGTTTTAGGAAAAGATTTGTTGAAAGTAATCTCTAAAAAAAATGACCTTTACTATGAAGCCATATTTTTTGAGATTAAAGAATCATTTGAAAAAACTTTAAAATTAAAAGATAAAAAAGTTTTAGATTTTGGTTGTGGAGACGGTAAAATAACAAATATGATTGCTTCTAATTTAGAGGAAATGATTGTATACGGTTATGATATTATAAATAGTCTTTCAGAAGAACCTGACTCAAAAGCATTATTCAATATTAATACTCATGGTTTTCTTGGTAAGGGTATTTATTATGGAAAATTTGATTATGTTTTTGTTATTAATGTTTTATCTCATTGCTCTGATTTAAATGGTACTTTAGAACGTATTACAAAATTAACAAAGAAAAGAGTTATAGTTGTTGAAACCGTACCATTTTATACAAAAATAAGAGAATCTGAAACAAACAAAGAAAGAACATTTCTGAATGATTATTTTTATCAACGTATTTTTTGTGGTAAAACATCAGTTCCTTTTGTTGGAAATTACAAAACTCCACATAATTGGGATGTGTTGATTGCTCAAAAAGGTTTTGAAATTAAATCTTCTTTATCTAAAAGTTTTGATTTCAATCATTCTTTGCTTGCTGAAGAAAAAAGACCTATTGTAAAGACAAAACATTATATAGGTGTTTACGACAAAGCCTCTGATGCTATTACTGTTGGTTGTAAATAAAAACCAAAAAAGCCGTTCGTGTAATATTTACACGAACGGCTTTTTATTTTTATTTAGGAGTTGATTTTGATTTCGTAACGATTTCGTCAATGATGCCGTATTTTTTTGCTTCGTCAGAGTCCATATAGAAGTCGCGTTCTACGTCCTTTTCTATCTGAGCTAGAGTCTTTCCTGTGTTTTTTGCGAGAAGTTTATTTAGATTATCACGAGTTTTTAAGATATGTTTTGCAGAAATTGCTATATCTGTAGCTTGTCCTTCAACACCACCTAATGGTTGATGAATCATTACTTCAGCGTTTGGAAGAATATATCTTTTACCTTTTTTACCAGCAGAAAGAATAATCGCTCCACCTGAGGCTGCGATACCGACACAGAAAGTCGCTACATCTGGACGAACATGGTTCATTGTATCTACGATAGCCATCGTAGAAGTGACTGATCCACCTGGAGAATTCACATATAAGAAGATATCCTTTTTTGGGTCTTCTGATTCTAAAAATAATAACTGGGCGATAATAATATTTGCAGTATGGTCGTCTATTGGGCCACCAAGGAATATGATACGATCGCGAAGTAGGCGAGAGTATATGTCATAAGCTCTTTCGCCAAATTGTGATTTTTCTATAACTGTTGGTATTAACATATTTCTATCATAGCATTTTTGTTGATATTTTCAATATTTAGCTTTATTGCGCTTTTGTATGTAAGTTGTAGACTTAACAATGAAACTAGTAATTGAAATATTTACCTAAAACTCCTTGTCATGAAAATAAAAATAAGTAGGCTAATTAAAATTTTGATTTTTTGTATGTTTATTGGCGGAATAGCTTTTGCTATTGGTACATACGAAGTGAACCCTGAAAATAATCCTCTTGGGATTAACTATTACAATGATGTTGTAAAAGCTGAAAATGTTCCAGATACTATTCCATATAACGAACTTTTTGACTACTCAAGTTTTATTGATTTGTATCGACCTAGTCATCATTGGAGTATGTTTGCAATAATACTTAATTTGCGTGAAGATCAAAACTTCATTTTTCAAATTTATCGAAAGGATTCAATAGAAAAATGGATTAAATTGGTGTTGCCAATAAAAGAAAAATATTTTGTTTCTGATTTTGAATTGTTTACAGATACTGCTTCATCAAATGAGAGTTATAGAATAACTTGCGAAATAGATCGAAAAGATACAACAAAAAATAGAAAATTTGAATTTATTATTGATACTCAAAAGTTAAATGAAATTACAAAAAAATAATTTATTTAAACAAAAATCCCGTACTCATCGTACGGGATTTTTTCTTTTTATTGAGTTTCTAAGAATTTGAATACTTTGTCGTTAGTGAGAACATTTTCTGTGTGCATTCTAGCTCTTTCTGGATCTGCATCTTTATAATGTTCGAGAATGTGAGCGACTTCGTGTTCGATGTCAGCTTCTTCTGGTTTGATATTTTCTAATTTTGCAATTTCAGCGAGGACAAGCGCGAGCTTTGCTCTTTGTAATGCGTCTTTTTCAAAATCTTTTCTCAAATCTTCTTCACTTTTTTGTAAATGTTTTAAATAATCTTCAAATTTGAGACCCATTTGAGCAATATCGTCTTTCATTCTACCGATTATTTTATTTGTTTCTACATCTACTAGAATATTAGGAACTTCAACTTCAGTCTTTTCTATTATAGCTTCGATCATTTTTATACGAGTTTTTTCTTTGACCATATTTTCTTTTTCCAATTTCATATTCTCTTCCAACTTCTTTTTGAAATCTTCTACACTTTCAAATGGACCCATTGATTGAACGAATTCATCGTTGAGTTCTGGTAAGATAGGTTCTAATTCTTTTTCTTCTTCACCTCCTTTTGTTTCTATTTTTGGTGCGCGAGATTTGCGTATATCTAAAATAACTTTCTCCATTTCTTCTACTGTGACTTTGTTGTCTTTTTCTTCATCAGTTAGATTTGATTGTATATCTTTTGCTATTTTTTTATAATCAGGAAGTTTTAGAGTAGGTATTACTGCTGTTTTTATTTTAAAACCTAAATCATTGTTGCGAGCGAGTTTTGTGATTACTATTTCTGGTCGGCCAATAGCATCTATTTTGTGTTCTTCTAAAATTTTTGGATATGTATCGCCTAGAGCCATCTCAGCCATTTCTTCTAAAATTTTTGATTCAGGAAGCTTTGAAAGAAGCACACTTTCTGGTGCTTTACCTTTACGAAAACCATCGAGTTCTACATTTTCACCTAAGTATTTTAAGGCTTTAGGGAAATAGCTTTCGAATTCTGAAGCAGGTATTTCTCCTGTTATTTCTATTTCACTGTTTGGTAAACTGTTTGTTTTTATTTGCATTTTTTTATATTACATTAAAAAATAATATTTTTCAAATTAAAAGCCCCGCGAGTATACTCGCGGGGCTTTTAATTTTTACTTACAATTTTATTGTAAGTTTGTGTCTAAAGCATCCATATCCGCATTGTTATTAAGATCTGCTTCAATGTCTACTGTTTCGTCTGAAGAAGAAAGTACATTAGCTGTATTTATTTGTTCATTAGCCTTTTGTATATCTTTAGCTTTTTGTATATTCATTTTGAAAACATATATACCACCAACTACTAGAATAATGATAACAATGATTGAACCTATTAATGCACCATTTGATTTTTTATTTTGATCCATTTGAATATATTTTATTATTTATAATAATTTAATTTCTTGAAGAGTCTTCTGCTTTGGGAGTTTTTGCTTCGACCTTTGATTTTATTTCTTTAACTGATTGTTCTAAGTAAGTATGTGCTTGTTTTAATGCATCTTTAACAGCTTTAATATTTGCTTTTACTTCTTCTTTACTTGCTCCTGAATCTATTGAAGCTTTTACTTTTAGAGATAATTCTTTTGCTTGAGCTATTGAAACTTCAGCTTTTGCTTCTAAGTCTGCAGCAATAGTCATATCGATACCCCTTGCTTTTACTTTTGCAATTCTTACTTTCACTCTTTCTGCTATTTTTGTAAGATTTTCAGTTCTTTGTACTAAATTCATTTCTATGTTTTGACGGATTTCTTTTTTAGCTTCTTCTTTCTTATCTTTTATTTCACCTCTTTTGTCTTCTATGTCTTGCTTTAATAATCCTTTCTCTGATCCACTTGCGTCTTTCATTTCTTGTCTGTCTTCTTTTATATCATCTCTTAATTCTTTTCTATCATCTTTGAAATCTTCACGAATTTTTTTATTTTCGTCTTTTCTTAATTTTATTTGTCCTTTGATTGGCATTACTCCTCCTGTCGCTGGATTTGCTATACCGTCTACATTTACTGTAGTTGTACCATCATTTCCAACTTGGGCACTTACATTTCCAGAAAAACCATATTCAGCTTTTGCTTGAGAAATGTTTATAGCAAATACCATTAATAATATACCTAATAAACTTATATATTTTTTGTTCATAATTTTTTAATTAAACTTAATAAATTGACCCTATTACATTATACCTTATATGTTGTTTTTCCAAAGTTTTAATAAAAAAACCCACTAAATAGTGGGTTTTTTTATTTTATGCTTCTAGTTTTGGAGCGTAATCTTTTTGATATCTTTCAACACAATCCTTAATCACTTTGACTGCTTCTGCTGTATCATGGAAGGTCTCTACTACTCCTGTGCCTGGTTTTTTCAGAGCTTTGTAGTTTTCCCAGTAGTATTTTGTCTCTTTCTCCCAATATTCACCGAGGTCTTTGTAACTTTTTATGTGGTCTGAACGCTTGTCGTCATTTAAGACTGCAATGATTTTATCATCTACTTCGCCTCCATCGATGAATTTCATTACACCGATAACGCGAGCTTCAACAAGAGATCCAGGAACTAATGGTTCAGTGATGTTTACGATTTCTACATCGAGAGGGTCGCCATCTTCATCCCATGTTGTTGGAATTGCTCCGTATGTGAAAGGATAAGCGAGTGAAGAATAGCCAACGCGATCGAGCTTGAGCTGTCCGCTTTCTGTGATGAGTTCGTATTTATTTATACTTCCTGCAGAAACTTCAACTATCACATTGATAACATTTTCTTCTTCTTTCACAAATGCTGGAAGCACGTGCAAGAGGTTGTACATGTACTTCGAAGGTTTTTGATTTATATTTGCCATAGGATTTCAGTATAGCTGTGTTTTTTACTGATTACAAGATATTGACAAAAATAATTAAAGTTATATTATATATTAAAATCTTGATAAAAAATGAAAACAAAAAATAAAATAACCCTTAGGATGATAGGGTATACATCTGTTTTCTTGTGTGATTGTGTTGGTATATATTTACTCATCATGTATGCATCTTGGGAATTCTTTTGGGTGCTAACCACACTTATAGCAGGTATCATTTGTTTTAAGCCAAGGTAAAAATTAAAACAAAAGCACAGTTTTCTCTTAAGAGAAAACTGTGCTTTTTAATTTCAGTATTTATTTTTTATTCCGCGTCTTCTGTCTTTTCAATAATTTCTTCTGCTTCTTCGGCGATTTCTACTTTTTCTCCGTCAGTTGAAGCGACTTCACCTCCTTTGCCTTTGATATCGATTCTCCAACCAGTGAGCTTTGCAGCAAGGCGAACATTTTGTCCTCCTTTACCGATAGCGAGTGAAAGTTGATCTTCAGCAACTTCAATGACTGCTTTGTGTTCTTTTTCGTCGACTTCGATAGTCAGAACTTTTGCAGGAGAGATAGCATTTGAAACATATTCTTTTGGATCAGTAGACCAAGGGATGATATCTATTTTTTCATTTGAAAGTTCACTTGTAATAGTATTTACACGAGTACCTTTTTGCCCGACACAAGATCCGACTGGGTCGATGTGTTCATCGTTTGAGAAGACAGCAATCTTTGAACGACTACCTGCTTCACGAGCAATACTTTTTATTTCTACAACTCCATTTGTAACTTCAGGAGCTTCAAGTGCAAAAAGTTTTTCCAAGAATTTAGGATGTGTACGTGAAAGGCGGAGGTTGATTCCACGAGGAGATTCTTCTACAGAATACAAATATGCACGGATTCTTTGTCCTTGTCGGAAAAATTCTCCAGGTATTTGTTCTTCTGTTGGAAGCACACCTGTTGCTCTGTTGAAATCTATGTATAGATTTCCTCTTTCTATTTTTTGTACAACACCAGAAATAATTTCTCCTTCTTTTGTGCCGTATTCATCCATGATAGATGTACGTTCTGCTTCACGAATACGCTGAATGATAACTTGCTTTGCAGTTTGTGCAGCGATACGTCCGTAATCATCTTTTTGTTCAAGCATAAAAACCATTTCATCATTGAGTTCAACTTCCTTTTTCATTTTTTTAGCATCCTCAACCAAGATATGATGTTCAGGATTAAATCTTGGTCTTTCGTCACCATCTTCTTGTACATCGTATTCTTCCTCACTTTCTTCTTCACCCTCTTTTGGAATTTTTACTATTGATTCATCGACTACAATTTTGACTTGATAGAAATCAGTCTGACCAGTTTCCATATCAAATTTTGCACGGATGATTTGTCCTTTCTTTCCGTAATCTTTTTTATATGCAGCAGCCATAGCTTGTTCTATAGCTTCGATTATTTTTTCTTTTGGTATTTTGCGCTCTTCTTCTAATTGCTCAAGAGCTGACTTCATTGTTTTTAGATCTAACATTTTTTAATTCTTTTATTATTATCGCTATTAAATTTTTTACTAAAAAAGCCCGTTTTATGACGGACTTACATTTTTTATATTATCGCAAAAAGGCAAATAAGTCAATTTGAATAAAAAGTGCAAAAAGTTTTCCACAAAAAAATACTTTTTAATTTTAGTTGGTGTATAATGTTATATATGTTTCAAGATAACAAGAAAATGGGTATCTTTTTATTTATCCTCGTTATAATTATTTTATCTGGTCTCTCATACTATTATTACTCTACTGTTATAAATAAAAAACAAGAGCCAGCTGTACTTCCAAATATATCTCTCGAAGAAAGAACTGCAATATTGAATGAATTAAACGCAACACCTAGTACTATAAAAGTCTCAGCAGAAGAGAGAGCTCAAATTTTAAACGAATTAAAGGTACAAGAGGTAAATCAACCAAAAAATTTAACAGCACAAGATAAAAAAGCAATTTTAGATAGTTTTAATTAATAAAACATGAAAAAAAATCTTTTAACCTACCTTTTAGCAATATTCTTTATAATTACAGGGTTTTTTGTTTCTGTTCATACAGCTCAGGCTTCCAGTACTGACAATATATATGGTTGGGGTTGGTCAGACAACATTGGATGGATAAGTTTCAATAATTGTAGTGATCCTGCTGTTGCTTCTACTTGTCTTGGCCAGAGTTATGGTGTTAAGTACGATACTACCGGGGATATTACAGGTTATGCTTGGTCAGATAATATAGGATGGATACAGTTTGGAGGTTTAGGAGGTTTTCCTAGTGTTGGTGGACAAGCACATATAGATACAACAACAAGCCAAATGTCTGGTTGGGCTAGAGCTATTTCACTTTCTAATTCTTCAAGTACTGTACCCTTTCCATATGACAATGAATCTTCAGGTGGTATTGCTTCAGACTGGGCGGATGGCTGGATAAGTCTTTCAGGCCTTGCTTCAAATGGAGCAAAATCTCCTTATGGAATAAGTTTTAATATGACTTCTGGCTTACCAAATGCCAATTCTTTTGCTTGGGGTTCAAATGTTTTGGGTTGGATAACTTTCGGGCAAGTTAAATTAAAAACTACACTTGTAACTACTTTAGATCCAAAGATTATATTAACAGTCACAGAGCTTAATGCTTCAAATGTCCCTGTAAATGTCACAGGAGGAACAACTCCACCACCTAACAAGGCTTCTGCTACATCTACTACAACAGTTAGTGGTTCTGATGGCACTGCTATTATAAATGGTCATAAATTAAAGATAGAATGGGGAGCTCAAGATGTAGATTATGCTACTTGTGAAGGTAGAAATACTTATTCAGATACTAATTGGGATTGGAATCCACCTAGTTATTTTGCACCATTTACTCCTGCTACAAGTTGGGGAAGTGCTATTACAAATATTTTATCACCTGCTCAAGAAACAAATATAGACTTTACTCTTAGATGTAAAGCAAAAAATGCAAACAAACCACTTGATCCTTATATAACAGCAACTATAAATATAGATGTGAAAGCCCCAGCCCCTTCTGTGACTCTTTATGCAAATGGTCAAACAAATGCAAATGGAAATATTATTTATGTGCAATTAGGTGGAAATGTTACACTTTCTTCAAAAGGAAATAATCTAGACTTGGGTACATCTGGTAGTGGTGATTGGCCTACAGCTGATCCTGTTAAGGGTGTATTATGTCCAAAAGCTTTAAATATTTTTACAAATTATATTCCTTTTTCTCTAGATACTATAGGTGTTTATACATATAACATTTCTTGTTTCTCAGATACAGGTAATAGAATAGATGGTTCAGTTACAGTAAATGTTGTTACAACAATACCAAATACTCAAAAACTTTTACTTAGAATTACAGACTTAACTGACCCAACTAATATAAAAGATGCTTTGTCTGATGCAAATAACAAAGAAGTTTCATCAACTCTTTCAGGGGATATATTAGAGGGTCGTGACATAAAAATAGAGTGGGGAACGGATAATATCCCCCCAGATGAAAGACAATCAAAATGTTTTGCTTCATCTTCTGTGGCATCAAATTGGAATTGGTTAAATAATCCTTATGATGCAACAATAAATCCATCCCACCTAGGAAGTGCAACAAGTACTCCTTCCATCTTTGTATCACCACTCCCTGGTTCTATTACTTACCAAGTTGCTTGTCCAAAATTAAACTCCGGTATAAGTTTGACGTCAAGTATTACTGTAAATATAAAACCATCTATTGTTACTGGAGGTGATTCTTTGACTATTAATCCTATTAGTCCTTTAGATTGTAGAGCTGATAGTTTCTTTCCTGAAGTAAAAGTTTCACCTAAGGATTTAGATTTATCAAGCGAAAAATGTGTATTTAGAATAACTGGACCAAACGGATTTTTACTTAATACTTCTGCCACACCTTCACCTAGTGCTCCTTCAACTTCATATAGTATTGGAGGTTTACCTGGTAATAGTTCTACGTCTTTGCAAAATTATGACGTTACCTTGATATGTTCTACTATTTCTTCAAATACAGAAACATTCGGTATCAATAGTTGTGTACAAACATCTTCACTTACTTCAAATATGAGAGATATGTGTCTTAAATCAGGAGACCAATTTACTTTCACTTGGAGTTCAACAAATATGGTTAATGATAGTTGTGTTGTAACAGAAACAGATCAAAATGGAAAAGAAATTAAAAGTTACAATGTTGCTACTAGCGATACACAATCATTCCCAGTAAATTCTCCACTTTCTTCATTTAAACTTTCTTGTCAAAGTAGTCTCGATGGAGCATTCTGGAGCGCAGGTCCTGCTTTAGTTGAAACTGCTGATAAAAATGGAGTTTGTCATACCGTAAAAGCAAAAAGGAAAGCCCCAATATACAAAGAAATTTAGTAAGTGTTATAATTAAAAGATTAAATTTAAAAAATTATTAGTAAATTATTAGGATAGATAAAAATATTATGAAAAAAGAATTTATACAATCAATAAAGTTTCTACTTCTCAGTATTGTTGTTGGCGTGAGTGTTTCATATGCATCTGCTGCTGGAGTTGCTGGTAGTTGGGTTGGGCCTACAGCAACAGCTCCAAATGGAAATGTATACGGACCGATAAATGTTGGCCCAAGTAATCAAACAAAACAAGGTATTCTTGCTGCAGGAAACTTATATTCAAATAATAATATTTTTGCTGGCTCAGCTTCTTTCTCACAAAACTACCCTGGTACTTTGACTGGTGGATCTGTTTCTGCAAATTGGTTTTGTTTACCTCCAGTATCTGGAGCTAACGCCGACTGTATAACCAAATGGGCTGACATTCTAGCAAATAACAATATTCTTTCTCTTCCAACAGGTACTATCTTAGGTCAAACATTATACTGGGACACAACAGCACCTGCTAAATGGAAAGTAAATAATATTTTTAAAATAAATCCTACTACTAACGTAGCTAGTGTTACAGGTAAATTAGATGTATCAAGCGATGTTACATTAAACGGAAACATTATAGCTCCAACTCTTGCAAGTAAAACACTTTGTACAGATGCTACAGGTAAATTCATAGCTTGTGCAGGAGGTACAGCAAACCCAGGAGGAGTATTACCTCTTGGTACTTCTGAAGGACAAACATTATATTGGAGCAATACTACTCCTGTGCAGTGGAAGGCTACAGATGTATTGAAAGTACTTTCTTCTAACGGAAGAATTGTTACAAAAAATGCAAAATTAGATATAAATCTTTTAACTAAGAGTGGGGTTGCTGGCCGTAATGCTCTTTTTATAAATTCGAGTGCTGATAATGTAAATAGTACATTTATAACAAATACACCAACTTTTACACTTTTCGCAAACAGAATACAATATTCCGGTAATCCAGCTGGGCCAGCAGATATAATTGCTCGTGATTATACTGGAAGAAATGGAACTTTCTCAACTTTAGATTCAACAACTAACCCAGGAGTTCTTTATCCAGCATTAGTTTGTAAACAAGCAACGGGTAAATTATTTCTTTGTCCAAGTCAATGTTATGACCATGTAGATAATGATTCTGATGGTTTTATTGATTTTCCTGCTGATCCTGGCTGTACATCTAGAACAGACAACAATGAAAGTGATCCTGTTCCACCACCTCCTATTCCTCAATGTTCTGATGGTATAGACAATGATGGAGATGGGCTTACTGATTACGTTGGTGGTGATTTCGGTTGTACATCTGTAAATGACAACGATGAAATTCATGCTCCAATTGTTCAATTGCTCGTCTCAGGTTTAGCTCCTGTTCCTAGTACTCCAATAACATATACTTCAACATTTGGTCCTGGTGGCACAACAAATGCAATGGCTCTTTCATACCCAGCTAATATAATGAACATTTCATATGGAGGTATAATTATTAATGGAGTATTACACCCAGCTGGACCAGGGTATCCAGTACCTATATATCCAAATGTTACTAATTTGTCACCAAATACTATTTGTACGGCATCTGCAAAAGAATTAGGAAGCAATAATGATGTGAGTGTTCTTTCAGGATGGACTGGTGTAAAAAATCCCTCAAATCCGTTTTTTGATTCTAGAATTTATCATTTTGGAATAACACAACTTACACTTTCTTGTGATGCTGATGGAAATACTGCAACTACTGGTGATATAGGTTCTGGTTCTGCTACTGTTGAAATAAATGGAAGTGTTACTATTGGTTCGAGTGATCCTACTAATGATGTTACTGGTTCATTTACTGTTCCTGGTAATATCCCAACCTTCAGTGTTACGTTGATTGGATCAGGAGGTGCTGGTGCCGCATATCCTAATAACGGACAGGACGGTACAAACACTAATCTTATGATCGGTACAACGACGATCGCTAGTGCACACGGTGGTTCCGGTGGAGGAAATAGCGCATCTTGTGGAATTAGCCCTAGTGCTCCTTGTGGAGGTGCTGGTTCGTCTGGTTCTGGTGCCGGAAGCTCTGGTGGTACTACAACAAAAGGTTGTGGAGGTAAACCTGGTGGAGGAGCACCACTTTGTGCTGGTGTATCATTAAATACATCAGGAACAAAAAACCCAGGTTATGGAGGTAATGGCCAAATAAATCATTCAGGAGGAGGTGGTGCAGGTGCTATATACTTTAATGGAGCTATTTCTAACCCAGGTACTGCTATTAACTATATAATTGGACGTGCTGGTATTGGTTTTGGAAATGTAAATGATGGAGGACCTGGAGATATAAAAATTTCTTGGTAATAAATACAAAAAACACCCTACTAAAACAGGGTGTTTTTTGTTATACTGGAAATATGCAAAATAAAAAGATAACAAAAAAATTAATTGTTGCTAATTGGAAAATGAACCCTTCTTCTTTAAAAGAAGCTACAAAAATAGCTAAAGCCTCTGATATAAATGGTGTAGTAATTTGTGTTCCTTCTGTTTTTATCAATCCTTTAAAAAAAATTGTTAAAAAAGCAAAAATCGGTGCGCAAAATATTTCAACTGAAGAGAGTGGTGCGTTTACCGGTGAAATTTCAGGAGATATGATTTATGACTTAGGTGCAAGATATGTAGTAGTTGGCCATTCAGAAAGACGTGAAATGGGAGAAAATAATGTTGATATAAATAAAAAAATAAAAATCTCTTTAACTAAAGGGCTTTCACCCATACTTTGTGTTGGTGAAAAAGAAAGAGATGTTAATGATATTAATCATGAATATTTTAATATTGTAAAAAAACAAATTGAAGAAGCATTTTTTGGTATTTCTAAAAATCTTGTTTCAAAAATAATTATTGCTTATGAACCTGTTTGGGCTTTATCTACGACTGTAGGCCGACATGACACCACTTCAACAGATTGCCAAGAAATGGTTTTGTTTATCAAAAAGATTTTGTCAGATATATTTTCTCAACAGATAGCTCAAAATATAAAAATACTTTATGGTGGTTCTGTGAATGAAAAAAATATTGATGATTTTGTTACAAACGGTGGAATAGATGGAGTTCTTGTTGGTAAAGCTAGTCTCGATCTTAAAAAATTTAAATTAATTACATATTATGCATAGTATAAAAGAATTAAAAAATATAAAAGGGAAAGTTGTTATTGTTCGTGTTGATTTTAATGTTCCCATGAAAGACGGAAAAGTAGAAGATGATTTCCGTGTAAAAAAAGCTTTACCAACTATAAATTTTTTACAAAAAAAGGGAGCGAAGATTATTTTGATAGCTCATCTTGGTAAAGGAGGGGAGACATTAGCACCAGTTTCAAAAGTTTTAAACAAATATGTTAAAACAAAATTCGTACCAGAAATAATAAGTGAAAACGTTTCAAAAGTAATTTTAGAAATGAAAAATAGTGAAATTGTAATGTTGGAAAATTTACGCAATGATGCTGGCGAGCAAAGTAATAATAAATTTTTCGCTATGAATTTAGCGAAACTCGCAGATATCTATGTAAACGAAGCCTTTTCTGTGTCTCATCGATCAGATGCATCCATAACAATACTTCCTAAAATAATGCCTTCATACGCAGGGTTTCAAATTCAAGAAGAAATAAAAAATCTTTCTAAGGCTACACAAAACCCAAAGCATCCATTTTTATTTATTTTAGGTGGTGCAAAGTTTTCTACAAAAATACCTCTTATTAAAAAATATTTAAAACTCGCTGATTATATTTTTATAGGCGGAGCTCTTTTGAATGATTTTATAAAAGCTAAAGGTTTTGAAATTGGTAAATCTTTAATTGATGAAAATAATTATGGTATAGATAAAATACTTAAAAATAAAAAGATAATTATTCCTGATTATGTTGTTGTCCGAAATGCAGAAGGAAAATTAATTCAAAAAACTATAGCTGATATTTATAAAGATGATATTGTTTTGGATGTAGGAAGTGAGTCAATAAAATTATTGGAACCAATAATAAAGAAATCAAAATTAATTCTTTGTAATGGACCACTTGGAAAATATGAAGATGGTGGATCAAAAGCCACAAAAGAAGTTTTGAAGATTATATCTAAAACTAAAGCTGAAAGTATTATTGGAGGAGGTGACACTGTTGAACTTATAAATGAAATGAAAATGGAAAAAGAATTTTCATTTGTTTCTACTGGGGGAGGAGCGACATTAGACTTTCTTGCTAACGGAACTTTGCCTGGTATTAAAGCTTTGAAATAATTTTCTCTGCTATTTTTTGCATTTCTCCATCTTCGTATTTTTTAGTTTTATATCCTGCTAAACCATCATCTAAATAACGAGGCATTAAATGTATATGAAAATGTGGTACATCTTTTCCTACTACAGAAACTTGTACATAATCACACTCTATTCCTTTTTTAAGTGAAATCATTAATTTTTTAGATAATTTGAAAATTTCTGAAATAGTTTCATCGTCAGCATCTTGCATCCATTCTATGTGTTCTTTTGGAATTATTAAAAGATGGCCATCTGAGACTGGTTGTATGTCCATAAAAGCCAAAAATTTATCATTTTCATAAACTTTTGTGCTGGGTATTTCATTTTTTATTATTTTGCAGAAAATGCAGTCATTATTCATAGTTACTATTATATGATAAAATCAGTCCTATGACTAACACAGAATTACTAGAAAAATTACTTGAAAAAAGGGGAATACAAGGTAAAGAAGCAATAGAAAATTTCTTAAATCCAAATTATGAAAAAGACATTTTAGATCCATTTTTGATGCGTGATATGCAGAAATCATGTGAGCGTATACTCGAAGCTATAAAAAACAACGAAAAGATTTTGATTTATGCTGATTATGATTGTGATGGTATACCAGGAGCAGTTATTTTAAATGATTTATTTGAAAAACTTGAATATAAAAATGTTGAAGTATATATTCCACAAAGAAATTCTGAAGGCTATGGTTTGAACACTGAATCAGTAGAGAGAATGAAAGAAGATGGAGTAAAAGTTTTGATAACTATTGACTTAGGTATAACCGCTGTAAAAGAAGTTGCTGATGCACAAAAGCACGGTATTGATGTAATTATTACTGATCACCATTTACCTCATGCAGAAATTCCAAAAGCTTTCGCAATACTAAATCCTAAATGTGATGACTACCCTGAGAAAATGCTTTGTGGTGCTGGTGTCGCATTTAAGCTTGCGCAAGGAATTTTAAAATTTCAAGAAATTTCAGGTGGTTGGGAAAAATGGCTTCTTGATATGGCAGGACTCGCGACTCTTTCAGATATGGTGCCACTTCTTGGAGAAAATAGAGCGTTGGTATATTTTGGAATGAAGGTATTAAGAAAATCTCCACGTCCAGGATTAAAAGCACTTCTTCGTAAAACAAAAATTGCACAAGAATATCTTACTGAAGATGATATTGGTTTTATGATTACTCCAAGACTCAATGCTGCATCACGCATGGATGATCCGAGGAGAGCTTTTGAATTACTAGCGACGAAAGATGTGGCAGAAGGCGAGAAGCTCGCAAACCATCTTTCAGACATAAATGACGACAGAAAAAATCTTGTAAAAAGTATAATGCGAGATATAAATAAAAAATTTGAAAAAAGAGAACATACAGAAGTTATTGTTATAGGTAATCCATTATGGAAAGTCGGTGTACTCGGACTTATCGCAGGAAAAATAACTGATGAATACAAAAGACCAGCATTCGTTTGGGGAAGAGACGAAAATGATGTTATAAAAGGTTCTTGTCGTTCTGATGGTTCTGTATCAGTCGTTGAGCTTATGACAGAAACAAAAGAATATTTTGCAGAGTTTGGTGGGCATGAAGGTGCTGGTGGATTTTCTGTGCACAATGAAAAAATACATTCTTTAGAAGAAGCACTTTGTAATTCTTTTATAAAAGTTAAAAAAGAAACTTCTACTACTATTGAATATAATTATGATTTGAAATTAAGTCTCGATGATATAAATATGCAAAACTGGAAAGAATTAGAGAAATTAGCTCCTTTTGGACTCGCTAATCCAAAACCATTATTTCTTTTTGAAAATATTCCTGTGAATGCTATTAAAACTTTCGGTAAAGCAAGTGAGCATTTAGAATTTTCTTTTATGAACTCTCGCGGACAAAACATAAAAGCTATTTCTTTTTTCTCTTCTCCTGAATCTTTTACAAAAACTCCTGCAGTCGGTGAGCTAATATCACTTCTTGCTACTTTTGACCTTTCGCGTTTCGCTGGCCGTGTCGAACTTCGTCTCCGAGTAGAAGATTTGATATAATATTTTTATGCATACAGATAAAATAATTATTTATACAGACGGGGCGGCGAGAGGAAACCCAGGCAAAGCTGGTTGGGGCGCTATTGTGATTGATGGAAAGAAAATTCATGAAATTGGCGGAAGGGAAGATGTTGCTACCAATAACCAAATGGAACTTTCAGCACCCATAGGAGCTTTGAAACATTTAAAGAAAATAAAATACACAGGAGATGTAGAAATTTTTTCTGATTCAAAATACGTAATACATGGTATTACAGATTGGATTTTTAATTGGCAGAAAAACAATTGGAGAAATGCTGCAAAAAAACCAGTACTCAATAAAGAGCTTTGGTTAGAACTTTATGATTTAGTAAAAGATTTTAAAATTAAATGGACTTATGTAGAAGGTCACGCAGGACACAAATGGAATGAAAGAGCGGATGTCATAGCTACAAGTTTCGCAGATGATGAAATTATTGAATTAATTCAAGATTAAAATGAAAGACAAAATTTTTTATTTTACGTGCCTCGCCCTGATACTCGTATCAGTGGCGAGGCTTTTCTTTTTCTTAGATAAAACAGGACCAGAAATATTTGAAAATAACATAGGACAGAAAGTTTTATTTAAAGGAGAGATAATAGATGAACCAGATATAAGAGAGAAAAACCAAAAACTTACTTTAGAAGTGAAAGCGGGTAATGAAGAAACTAAAATACTTGTGACGACTTCCTTAGATCAAGATTTTAAATATGGAGATGAAGTATCTGTAATGGGAATGTTAGAAAAACCAGATAATTTTCTTACTGATCAAGGTAAAACTTTTGACTATATACATTATCTTAAAAAAGATGGTATTTATTATGTTATGAGTTTTGTAGATATAAAAATACTTTCTCATAATCACGGTAATTTTATAAAAAGTTTTTTATTTTTAGCTAAAGAAAAATTCATTTTTACAATGAATCGTGCAATACCTGCACCAGAATCTTTGCTTATGGGAGGACTTATTCTTGGTGAGAAATCTAGTTTTTCTCAAGCTCTCAGGCAGAGTTTTGTGAATACAGGGACGATACACATAGTCGCACTCTCTGGGTACAACGTCACAATAGTTGCTGAATGGATTATAAAAATATTTTCTTTCCTGCCGAAGAATTTCGGTATTGGTGTCGGAATATTTTCTATTTTACTTTTTGTTTTTATGACAGGAGGATCTTCGACGGCTATTCGTGCTGGTATTATGGCCATTCTTGCGCTTGTTGCGCGGGCGACAGGTAGGAATTATGACGTCGCCCGCGCAATTGTCATCGCCGGAGTTTTAATGGTATTACTTAATCCATTTATTTTGATTTACGATGTTTCTTTTCAGCTTTCATTTCTTGCTACTATTGCTGTGATTTTCTTGTCTCCTAGAATGGAAAAATATTTTATGTGGATTCCTTGGCATTGGTTGCGTGATATTGTAACAGTCACATTTTCTGCTTATATATTCGTCACACCATTTATCCTTTATAATATGGGCAATTTTTCACTTGTTGCATTGCCGGCAAATATTGCTGTACTTCCATTTATTCCTTTCACAATGATGATTGGTTTTATTACTGGATTTGTCGGACTTATTTTCTTTCCATTTTCTACTCCTTTCGGATATATTTCGTATTTTTTACTTCATTATGAATTGGGAGCTATAGCATTCTTTTCAAATCTTCCTTTTGCATCTTTTACAATACCAATTTTCCCATTATGGCTGACAATTTTAATATATTTATTTTTCTTTTATAAGCTTTTTTGGAAGAGTGTAAAGAAGATATTTCAGTCTGACAATTGATATTTCTTATTATTTTGATATACTTTTATACGAGTGTTAAATTAGTATAAATTAAAACTTAAGAAAAAATGAAAAAAATTTCATTAAATCCATCTGGTGGCCACTAGAAATTGGCAATTACCAACAAAAAAAAGCGAACCTAAGGTTCGCTTTTTTATTTTTTATTGTGTAGCTTTTATAAAGTTTTCCTCGATTACTTCCCAATTTAGATTTTCGAAAAATGCGTCTATGTATTTTTTCTTTTCACTTGTAGGGTAATCATAGACATATGCATGTTCCCACATGTCGATAGCGAGGAGCATGTGAGCGCCATTGAGCTGGCCGAGATGTTGTTCATCTACCCAAGAAGCAAGTAAGCGATCATCTTTTTTATCATACCAAAGTACTGCCCAGCCGATACCGCGAGTCATCGCGATATTTTTAAAACCCATAAGGAATATTTCTACAGACATACATTCAGCATTTATTTTTTTTGCTAATTCGCTTTCAGGATTTATTGCTTTTGGTCCACCAGAAAGAGAAGAGAAATAAATTTCGTGATTTCGCATACCATTATATTCGAAAGAAAAACGACGGAATAATTCTGCTATAAGATAACCATTATCTTCACCATTCTTAAACATTCCTTCACTCAAAGAACTTATTTTTTCTACATTACTATTAGCATTTTTTACATATCCAGAATATAGCTTCAAATGTTCTTCGACATTTTTCGCTGAAATTCCTTTTAATTCTCCTATATTAAACTTTATTTCTTCAAATTTTTGCATATGCTAAAATTATAGCATGATTAAGAAGTATTATTTACTTTTTTGTACTATCTTTCTTTTGGCTGTCGTTGTTTTTCTTTTTTATACAGATTGGCAAAATTCTCATAGAAAAATGACTTTTGCGATGCTTGATATTGGGCAAGGGGATGCTCTTTTTGTGGAATCTCCTTCAGGAACACAGATGCTCGTCGATGGTGGGCCGATACATTCAATACTTGCTCCGCTTTCGAAGGTTATGCCTTTGTATGATAAAAAAATAGATGTTTTGATGATTACGAATCCTGACGCGGACCATATTGGTGGTTTTATAGATATTTTAAAAAATTATGAAGTTTCATATATTATCGAGCCGGGGACTTTTAATAAATCAAAAACTTATGCGACCATCGAGCAACTGGTGAAAGAGAAAAATGTGAAGAAAATAATTGCTCAAAAAGGAATGGTACTAGACCTTGGTGCAGGAGTTAAGGATACGATTCTTTTCCCTGATCGTGATGTTTCTATGTGGTCCACAAATGATGGTTCAATAGTAAGTAAACTTACTTATGGGAATAATTCTATAATGCTTACTGGTGATGCTACAAAAATGACTGAAGCAATAGTGCTTTCTGAAAACTCTGCCCAATTTTTAAAATCTGACATTTTAAAAATTGGGCATCATGGCTCGCACACTTCATCTTCTCAATCATTCGTCCAAGCTGTTTCTCCAACCTATGCAATTATATCTGATGGAAAGGGTAATACTTATGGTCATCCGCACCAAGAAACCCTTGATACTTTAAATTTTTTTGGCATTAAAATAATGCGAACTGATTTATTAGGCACAATTATATTCAAAAGTGATGGTATTGACTTTAATATAAAATAGGTGTATAATGATACTGAAATAAACTGAGTATTAACCAGAAGGCAAATAGATAAGTCCTTTTACAAATCAATAAAAAAATGAAAAAAACTTTCACATTTACTTGTACATTTTGGCAGTTACTTACTGTTACAATTTTAATTTTTTTAGCCGTTGCTTTGCTTCTTGTCCACTTATTCAATCCGGCAATTGATTATACTAGAACAGCTTTATTTGTTTTAAGTATTATTGTTCCTGTTTTATTACCAACGTCCTGTTTCCCAGTTATTGAGAGTGAGTCTGATGTAAATAATGGATTCCTGATGTTAGGAATTTTGTTTTATGGTTACATTATGGTTTGGCTTGGTGCGACAAATGTTACTAGTTTTATTTTTTGCAACCTAACAAAGTATTCAATATTTGGCATTATACCAATTTTAGCTGGCTCAGTTCTTTTTCAAGGAATATATCTTTCGTTTCACCATGAAAATAATTTTTGGGAAATTTCAAAAAAAGACAAGTTGCGTAAGATATAAAAACAAAAAAACCTCTCAGTATTGAGAGGTTTTTTATTTGATTACTCCAGCTTTTTTGAGAGTTGCGTATGGGCCGTTTTTGGCTAGTGTACGCATTCCTTGAGTTGAGATTTCTAGATTGAAAGTTTTACCAAGTTCAGGAACAAAAACCTTCTTCTTTTGAAGATTTGGGTATTTTCGCACCTTTCCTGTAGGGTTGAATTTTGTCGCACGAGTACGGTTGGAGTATCCTCCAGCTACAAGTGAACCTTTTTTAGTTATAACGCAGATTTTTGCCATTTGTTTATCGATTTATATTTCTATAAAAGTATTTTTATGTTATCATAACAATACATTAAATGCAAATATGGATACAATAAATACAATTTTTTACATAGTCATACTTATCCTTTCGGTAATCATTCACGAAGTCTCACACGGCTTTATGGCGGAGAAATTTGGCGACAAAACAGCTCGTTTCGCAGGAAGACTCACAATGAATCCGCTCAAACATCTCGACCTTTTTGGTTCTGTTATTTTACCGCTCATGCTCATTCTCACAAAAGCTGGTTTCCTCATTGGTTGGGCGAAACCTGTACCATACAATCCAAACAACTTAACAAATCGTAAGTGGGGCACTGTGGCCGTAGCAGGGGCAGGTATTTTAGCAAACCTCGTTATTGCTATAGTCTTTAGCATTTTCGTAAGACTTGGAATGTATTTTGGTTTTGTTTCCGAAGGGTTTTATTTTATAGCTGGATTGATAGTATTTGTAAATTTACTTTTGGCTTTTTTCAACCTTATGCCTTTTCCTCCTCTCGATGGATCAAAAATACTTTTCGCTTTTCTTCCTGCACGATACGCACACTTTGAAGAAATTTTTGAAAAATATGCGATAGTGCTTTTCTTGTTTTTTATATTCTTTATTTGGCAACATATTTTCCCAGCTATTTTCTATATATATCATCTTCTAGTCGGATCTATCCCAGGATTTTTCTAATACAAGTTTATGCCTCTTGCATTTTGTTTTTAAATATAGTATCTTACCCTTATAGCCGGAATGGCTATTTTATTTCATATAAATGCCTACAATAAATCAATTAATTAAAAAGAGCCGAGTAATTACTCATAAAAAGTCAAAAGCTGTTGCTTTGGCTCGTGGTTTTAATACTTTAAAGAATAAACCAGTTTTCTACCCAGCTCCATTCAAAAGAGGTGTATGTACAAAAGTAACTACAACTACTCCAAAGAAACCAAACTCAGCTTTACGTAAAATCGCTCGTGTACGTCTTACAAATGGTATGGAAGTTACAGCATATATTCCTGGAGAAGGACACAACCTACAAGAACACTCAGTTGTTATGCTTCGCGGTGGCCGTGTTAAAGACTTGATCGGAGTACGTTATCACATAGTTCGCGGTGTTCTCGATACACAAGGTGTTGAGAAACGAAGACAAGGTCGTTCACTTTACGGAAACAAGAAGCCTAAGAAGGATGCAAAGAAATAATTTTTAAATAATATATATGCGAAGAAAAGTAAAAAATAGAAATATAGTCGGTCCTGATTTTATCTACAACTCTCAAAAGCTCGAGAAGTTTATTAACTATACTATGTGGTCTGGAAAGAAAGAGACTGCTCGTAAGATAATGTACAAAGCCTTTGATACTATCAAAGAAAAAACAGGTAACCCAAACCCTCTTGAAGTTTTTGATTTAGCTATGAAAAACGCAGGTCCCCTTACAGAAGTACGTTCAAAGAGAATCGGTGGTGCAAACTACCAAGTCCCTCGTGAAGTAAAGCCTGATCGCAGACTCGCTCTCGCTATGAGATGGATCCGTGATGCAGCTCGTGCAAAGAAAGGTTCACCAATGCATTTGAAACTCGCTGATGAATTAATCGCAGCTTCAAAGAATGAAGGTTCAGCTATTAAGAAAAGAGATGATACTCACAAAATGGCAGAATCAAACAAAGCTTTCGCTCACTTCGCTTGGTAATACACTAAATTTAAAAAATCCCCGAAAGGGGATTTTTGTTTGACTTTTTATCATATATTTGGTATGGTTCATTTGAAATTAAATTAATATGAACTTCTTTAAAAATAGAAAAAATGGCAAAAAAACGAATTACCCCACATTTCGAGAATATCTTTTTATTCATTGAATTTGAAGATTGCTTACATCGATTACACAAAAAAGGAATGCCTTTTGAGTTGATTGCAATACTTGCTACTCCTGTAAAAGACTTACAAGGACTTTCATTGGTTGCTAAAAATGCAATTTACAAAACAATCGGTAAAGACAAAGACACAATTTTACTCAAAGTTATTAAACATACCAGAAAAGACTATTCACGAATAATACAAAATGGTGAAGTAAGAGTAAAAGAAATTGAAGATTTTCTACATTCACACGGCCTTGATTTCAAGCCCGAAAGAGCAGAATAGTTTAAAAATTACGAAAATGAAAAAAATACTATTGTTTACACTGTGTGCATCAATGTTGAATATTTTTTCCGTAGATGCGATTAATTCTGGTCCCCGTGATAAAACTCTTCGCCAAAAGATAACTAATGCTATTTCAAATATTAAAAAAAAGCATAAGAAAAAATCTTTGGATCACGGTAAAAGTCGTAAAAACAAGCACATTAAGTAAAAGTATTCAGGGTATTGTTTTTTGCATGGTGGTTTAGAGCAATATTCCTGATAAAGCCGGTCTCCCTTCGATCGGCTTTTTTATTTACTAATTTGACAAAATTTATTAAAAGCATATTCTGAAATAGAAATAAATACAGTACTAATCTTTTAAAAAATAGAAATAATGAAATATATTATTTATCGACTCAAAAATACTTGTGTTGTTTGTGGTAACGAACATCATATTTTGCATAAATTTTTCTTACATGTAACAGCAAATCATAGCAATGGAATTTACGGCCATGGAAGTAGATCTTGGCAAGATACAGAAATTTTACAAACTTATTTTTGTGAAAAATGTGGAATTGTTTATGAACCGACACTTTTAAACAATCTTGAAGGTGATATAAATAAAAAAATGGATTTTGCACAAGAAAAATTTCATCCTGTTAAATATATGTCTATTACACCAAAAGAAATTTTAATTATTGATGAGAATGAAGTTAAAGACGCTTAATGCGTCTTTTTTTATTTGACAAAATCACCGAAAAGCGTAGAGTGAAAACAAATAAACCTTTAAAACTTAAGAACATGAAGACAACTTTAAAACCAAGTTTTTTGGAAGAGAAACTTAATTTACTAGGTATTACTCTAGATTATCTTAGAGATTTCTGTAGAATAAATAAAATTAACAGAGACACAGCCTTTGTTGCCACAGAATATACCAAAAACAATGACCTTATACTTGCTCAAGCACTCTTTCCAGAAAGAGAATTTTCACAAAAAGAAATTGATAATCTTTCAGAAATTGTTGAAAGTTTTCTTGTTATTCGCAAATCTGCTTCTTTTAAGAATGCTTGGATAAAAGCAAAAAAAGACTTTCCGGGACTTGGAAAGGTTGCATTAAAAATTATCTATGCAGAGGATGTTATCACGTACAGAACCAGAAGAAATCTTAACAAAAATGAACAAAAAATATTCAATTTATTGAGTAGATCAAAAGAGGCTATGGAATTGATAAGTGAAACAGAGATTGTAAGTTTATGGGAAGATGTTTTAGAAGGAAGAAAAAAAGCTGCCCCGCAACTTAAAAAATTACTTCGAGACAAAAAACGCAAGAATTTTTTCGTTAGACATTTTTTGCATGATGTTGAGATAACAGGGTTAATCAGAGATGAAGTAATTTTTACTTCAGGGCCAAATCGTTACCATATTCAAGAATTTAATAGAGAGTCTGAAGAAATAGCAGGTTTAATTAATAGGTATAAAGGTAAAAAGAAATCAGATAAATAAAAACAAATAAACCTTTAAAAAAGAAAGAAGTATGGAAAATTTTTTGACTGCTCCAATAGTTATTATAATCCTTGTTATTATCGGTTTCTTTATTGAAAGAAAAAAGAAAAAGAAAGAACAAAAGATTAATGAACCCCTGAAACCAAAACTTTCGTATGAAAATATTAATGCCAATACAACTTTAGTTACAAATTTAGAAACAGGAGATAAATTAGAAGTTTCTGGTTTTACAAAAGAAGCCGTTGAGGATATTGGTAAATTACTAAAAGAAATGGAAGAAGATAAAGAAAACTCAGAGAGTTGAGATTTAATAGAGGTTAGTTTCTCCTTTCTGTAAAAGCCTGTCGAACATCCGACAGGCTTTTTAATTTGCAAAAAAGGCGTAAATGTTTTATATTGTAAGTATTAGAGCTTTATCTTTTTAAGGCTTTTTATTTTGTTTATTTATTATTAATTATTAAAAATATATATGGAAAGAGATTATCCACTAGAGAAGGTTAGAAATATCGGAATTATTGCCCACATTGATGCGGGTAAAACAACGACAACAGAGCGTGTGCTTTATTATACAGGTGTTTCACATAAAATCGGTGAAGTTCACGATGGAGAAACAACTACAGACTGGATGGAACAAGAGCGTGAAAGAGGTATCACTATTACTTCTGCTGCTGTTACTTGTTTCTGGACACCTACTTATGCAGGAAATGACAAAACAAAGAAACATCGTTTTAATATTATCGACACTCCTGGACACATCGACTTCACAGTGGAAGTAAAAAGATCTCTCCGTGTACTCGACGGTGCTGTCGTCGTATTCGACGGTGTTGCTGGAGTAGAACCTCAATCAGAAACAAACTGGCGTTATGCTGATGAAGCAAAAGTTCCACGTATTTGTTTCGTAAACAAACTCGACCGTACAGGTGCAAGTTTCGAGCATTCATTTGCTACTATTCTTGACCGTTTGAATAAAAAGGCTGTACGTTACCAAATCCCTATTGGTTTAGAAGATCAACATGAAGGTGTTATCGATTTATTACGTATGAAAGCTTTTTACTTTGAAGGTGAAATGGGTAACAAAGTTATCGAAAAAGAAATTCCTGAAAACATGAAAGCTGATGCAGAAAAATATCATGCCGAACTTATTGAAAAAATAGTTGAGACAGATGATGTGATGATGACAGAATACTTGGATGGAAAAATCCCAAGTATGGAAGTTTTGAAAAAGACTTTGCGTAAAGCTGTTATTAATAATGACATTTTCCCAGTTTTCGCTGGATCAGCATTGAAAAACAAAGGTGTACAGTTAGTACTCGATGCTGTTGTCGATTACTTGCCAGCTCCTACAGACATTCCTCCTATTGGTGGAATCAACCCTGATACAGAAGAAGCGATGGTTCGCCATGCTTCTGATACAGAACCTTTCTCAGCTCTTGCATTCAAAATCGCAACTGATCCATTCGTAGGACAAATTATTTTCTTCCGTGTATATTCTGGAACTCTTTCAGCTGGAAGTTATGTTTACAATCCCCGTACTCGCAACAAAGAAAGAATCGGCCGTATCTTGCGTATGCATGCCAACGATCGTGAAGAAGTGAAACAAGTTTTCGCTGGAGAAATCGCAGCTGCTGTCGGACTTAAAGATACAATTACTTCAGACACTATCTGTGATGAAGAAAATCCAATCATCTTAGACCGTATCGTTTTCCCTGAACCAGTTATTTCTCTACGTATCGAACCAAAAACAAAAGCTGACCAAGAAAAAATGGGTATGGCGCTCAACCGTCTCGCTCAAGAAGATCCAACTTTCAAAGTTTCAACTGATCAAGAAACAGGAGAAACAATTATTGCTGGAATGGGAGAATTACATCTTGAAATTATTGTTGAGCGTATGA
>Ga0268298_10001056_pt1 | contig 33602 bp, 25 predicted proteins | sample WWTPWeurt_MetaG_FD_194462 | JGI IMG/M metagenome (GOLD analysis project Ga0268298, IMG submission 194462) | Activated sludge microbial communities from WWTP in Nijmegen, Gelderland, Netherland - WWTP Weurt | ecosystem: Engineered > WWTP > Aerobic digester > Activated sludge | place...
CTTGGGCTTTGGTGCCTCCCCCCAGGCATGCTCGGGCTCGTGCTCGCCGTGCTCGGGCGATCAGCGCTTAGGCAATCAGCGAGCGTCGTCGACGCCCTGCGCGCGGCTGCGCGCGAGGCCCTGCGCGCGGCTGCGCGCGAGGCCCTGCGCGTGCCTGCCCCCTCCAAACGTCCGGCTTCGCCGGCCGTGGAGGGGGATCGACGGCGGGGGCTACGCGTGATCAGACCGAGGTATGCGCACGTGGAATCCCCCGGTTGAGCTGTCCAGCAAAGAGCGATTCATTGCGAAGCGATGCGAGAAGCGTGTGTGTTCATCTTCCTGCGGGAGCTCCGGCATCGGCTGCTCGATGCCGCGATGCAGGAGAAGCTCGCGGCGATGTACTCGCCTGTCGAGCGAGGCGAGAACGGGTCCCGCCGGCGCAACTCGCGCTGGCATCGCTACTGCGGGCTGCCCTGGGCGTCCCGGACCACGAAGCCGTCGAGCTCACGGTCGCCGATATGAGGCGGCAGATGGTTCTCGACTGTGTGGGAGCCCTGCGAAAAGAGTGGCTCTTCTCCATCGCAGCCAACCCCGGCACGACGGCGCGCTCCCCCGCTGCCGAATGTGACCGCTGCCCCTTCGCGCTCAGTAGACCAGAGCCCGTCTCGGCCGCGGTCGAAACCTCAGCATCCACCCCCAGGAGGCCTTCCACTCGGAGCTGCGCGACAAAGCCAAATCACCCGAAGGTCGAGTCGAGCTTCGGCGTCGCATCGCCGTCGAGCACAGCCTCGCCACCGTCCACAACCGCCAAGGTGACCGCGCCCGCTTCTGGGGCCTGCGAAAGAACCTCTTCGACCTCCGTCGCCACGCCGCGCTCACCAACCTGAGCGTTGTCGATCAGTTGCAGCGCGCTGCCTAAACTGGTCGGCCCTCTAGGAAGGCGTTCGCGAATTCGCAAGCGAACGGACGCGCGCTCACGCGGGCGCGCGCATGTTTCGGGTACGTCGATGCTGCCTCCCCCCGCCCATCCTCGGGGCTTCGCCCGGCGGGTGGTCGACCCCCTCCAAATCGCCGGCCGCGCCGGCTCAGGAGGGGGTGAGAGGCTTCGGTCGACGCAGGCGAAGCTGCACCCGACCGAAGACGGGTTCGACGATTGGCTTTGGTGCCTCCGACCCGGTTCGCGCCGAGCTGGGAAAACCAGGTGAAGTGTCAGAAGCGCCCGAAAACGTGCACGCTGCCCGGGCCTACGGCGAGGCTCACGTCCTTCTTGGGATCCTCGTGGAAGAGCAGAATGCCGCCGCCCGCGGCGCCGGTGAGGAGCGTGGTGACCAGGGCCACGTTGGTCCAGCGATTCAGCGAGAGCGCCTGCTCCCGCGCGTCCGCGTCCGTGTGGTTCGATGCGTCGTAGTCGTCCTTCGCTCTCAACGTGGCCAGGCGCAGCCCCACCGTGGCGCCCGCTGCGACCACGCTCGTCCCGATGGCCACGTAGCCGAGGGTCGTCCACGGAAACGGCGCCTCTTCGGCAGCCTTGGGCTTGGGCTTGGGGTCGGCCTCGGGCTCGGGCTCGCTGTCATCTTCGGAATCGCTCGCGTCGTCCGTGGCCTTGGGCAAGAAGTCGAGCTCGGCCTCTTCGCGCGCCGCGACTTGCAGCCGCCGCGCCACCAGGGCGCCACTCTTCGAGGTGTTCGTGACCAGCACGTCCCCCGGGAGCACGTAGAACATCATCTTCGGGCCGCGGCGCTTGAGCGGGGAAATCTCCACTGTGGCTTTCTTCGTGGTCGTCACCCGCACCGTTCCGAGCTGCGGCGCCAGCCGTTCGAGGCGTGACTTGGCTTCGGTCGCTGCTTCGGCGCGCATGCCGAGCTCGAGGGCCCAAGCGAAGGCCGTGGCGGCGCCAGCACTGTCCCCAGCCGCGTCCAGCGCGAGACCCGCGTTGAACAGCGCGTCGCCGTGCGGTGCCAGCTCGTAGGCCGTCAGAAACTCCACCGCCGCGTCTCGCATGCGCCCCTGTTGATAGAGGCTGAGGCCCGCATCGAAATGCGAGGCGGCCTTCTCGCTGGAGTCGGATTCCTCCGCGAAGCAGGGGGCCTCTGCTGTCCAAAGGCCGAGCGCGATCAGGAGCGCGAGAGTCGTCGAGCGACGGCGGACGTTCACGGTTTCTTGTAAGGATTACCCAGCGGCTTCGGTCCTGTCGACACTCCGGTGCCGCGGGGCGCCGGCGCAGCCGGGCCGCGCGGGCGAACCGACGGGCGCTGCGGCGCGAAATGGCCGCCAGCGTCATCGACCTCCGGGGGGATGGCTTCGAGCGAGTCCACTACCTCTGGTTCGCCTGGCGCGGTGTCCGCCGGCGACGGCGCGGAGGCGGTCGGCACCTGGAGCGGAGGCGCCGGCGTTGCCGGCTGGGGCTTGGCCGATCCCCTGAACGTCCAGACCAGCAGCAGCATGAGCGCCGACACGGTAGCCGCGCCGGCAAACGCGTACAGCCACAGGTGCTGCCGGCGCGGCGGCATGATGCTCCGCGCCATGGTGGAAATGCCGGCGGTGCCGGTTTGAGTGTTCTCGAGCGTGGTGTTCGCGCTCTCGGTGTACACGTCCGTTGGCGCGGCGTCCGGGAACGCATCGCTCCCTGCGTAGGTCTCCACCGCCGTGCGGGTCGCTGAGCTCGAGCCCATGGCCAGCGTGGCGCCGCTGTCCATGCTGCGTGTGGGTTCCAGCGCTGCCTGCATTTCCGGCGCTGGGACGCCGCCGGAGCGCGCGCGCTCGGGCAGCTGGCTGATCCGCTCCGAGACGGAGCCCGCGCCCTGCCAAGAGGCTACGTCGAGCGTGGTGAGCTCGTCGAAGCGTTCACGCAGCGCGCGCACCTCGCGGGCCTTCTCTCGGCGCGCAGTCAACCGCTCGCTGAGCAATGGCCAGAGGAACTCTTGGACTTCGCGTCGGCTGGCCGGCATCACGCCGGCGGCTCGCCCCGCTTCCAGCAGCGCAGCAGCAAACACCTCCGCCGTCGGGTAGCGCTCGGAGACCTCCAAGCTGAGAGCCTTGGCCACCACCGCCTCGATGGGCTTCGGGATGTCGCGGCGCACGATGCCGAGACGGGTGGGCGTTTCGCGCACGATCTTGAGCAAGATGGCGGCCTCGTTCGGTCCGTCGTGCAGACGCTGCCCGGAAAAGGACTCCCATGCCACGACACCCGCCGCCCACACGTCGACGCGACGATCGATGCTGAGGCCCTGGGCCTGCTCCGGTGCCATGTAGGCGATCTTGCCCTTCACGAGTCCGGTCGCGGTGCGTTGGAGGCGGGTCGCCGCCTTGGCGACCCCGAAGTCCGTGAGCTTGGTGACGCCGTCGATGCCCATCAGGATGTTGTGGGGGGTGACGTCGCGGTGCACGACCCAGAGTGGCTGCCCGTTTTCGTCGCGCAGCTCGTGGGCGGCATGAAGCCCTTGAAGCACGTCGTCGAGCATCCGGAGCGTGACGCCCAGAGGCATGTCGACACGCTGCTTTTTCTGCAAGCGCTGCACGTTGGCCAGCGACTCGCCCTCGACGTACTCCATCACGATGAACACACCGTGGGGGTCGTCCCCGAAGTCGATGACACTCACCACGTTGGGGTGCCGCAGGCGACCGGCGAGCCGCGCTTCGTCCATCAGCGAGGCCACGAACTCGGGATCTTCGCGCAGGTGGAAATGGGTCAGCTTGAGCGCGACGTCGCGCTCGAAGCCGACGCCCGAACTTGCTTCCGCCAGGTACACGGTCGCCATTCCGCCGCTCGCCACGGGCAAGAGCACCGCGTAGCGACCCAGGCGAGCCGGGAACGGCCCGGAGTCCGGGTGGCGGCGCGCCTCGGGCGAATGGGACACGACGCCGAGCGTACCATCCGCCGAGCATCCGGGAAAACGCCGGACCGCTGGCGGTGCGCCGCGTCAGCGGTCTTTGCAGCAGCGAAACCCCAGGTGGTAGTTCCGGTGGCTGTTCCAGTAGTCGACCTTCGTGGCGTGCCACGCCGGCGCGCGCCAGCGGCAATCGTCCGGATGGGCCTCCTCGCGCCCGAAGATGAACCAGCTGCCCTTCATCTCGGTCTCACCGAGGCCGCCTCGACTGGCGAGCTCTTCGGCCTTCATCGGCAGGTTCATGTGCTCGGCAGCGTTGCCATGCTGGTCGTAGACGCCGAAGGCGCTCACGCACTCTGGGAACGCTCCGCTCGGATAGGTGTTGGAGCCGCAAGTTTCCCAGCCGCCACCGTTGCACTTGGCGCTCTTGGACGATCCGGTGGCGCACTTGCCGTGGTCCTTCTCGGGGCCGTACGCCCACACCTTCTCTCGCTTCTGATTCTTGAAGAACTCCATCTCGATGCGCCGTGGGCGGTCCCACAAATACTCCTCCTCTGCCGGCCGCAGCTCCCCGGCGCAGGCGCCTTCCCACTCGTGGGCGTCGCACAGCCGCTTGCCCACCGCGCGGCAGATCTGTGCCGCTTCCTGCGCGCTGGCGAAGACGAGCGGGTAGTCGCACTCGAGATCGGGGAACTCGTATTGGTCGATGCAGACTTGGGGAGGTGTGCTCCGATCTTTGCCGTAGACGGGCACCATGTTTGCCGCGCCGCACAGCTTCGCGTGTTGATCGGCCTTCTCCAGTGCGGCGTCGGAGTGGAGCCCGGCGCGTTCGCGCTTGTCCCAGCACTCGCTCCGCGACAGAGGGTGCCGAACGATTTCGGGGTTCCCTTGGCTCACGACCTTGTTCGATTCGACGATGGTGCGGAGCTTCCCGATCTCGCCGTCGCCGAGCCCGAGCTCGACCTGCATGCGTCGATACATGCGTTCGCGTTGAGCGGAGACGCTCTTCGGCCGTTCGTCGTCGGGCGGCACGAGCTGCTTTCTCGCTGCCGGCTTTGCCGAAGCCGACGGCTCTGGGATCGGGTCTTTCGCGCTTTGGCCGCGAGCGCCTTCGGGCGGCGGCGCTTTCGCCGGAGCCTTCCCCAATCGATGCACCGCCACGCCGAGGACCACGACGGAGAGCGCGACGGCAATCAGAAGCCGCCCGACCTTGTTCGACGACGCGCTCACGCTACCCAGCAACGCTCGTGGCCGCGCAGGACTTCCATCGGCATCATCGGCCCGAGAACTTGGGTTTTCGCTTGTCGGCGAACGCGCGCAAGGCTTCCCTGCGGTCTTCGCTCCGCAGGCACTCGTCGTAGTGTACGCGCTCGAGCTCGAGGCCGTGCTCGAGGGCCGTCTCGAACGAGAGGTCGATGGCCGCCAGGGCGGCGCGCTGGGCGATGGGCGCGCCTTCACGGATGGGAGTGATGAAGCCGAACGTGTCGTCGAGCAGCGAGACCCCTTCGGGGCTCACGCGATTGACGAGTCCGATGGCGAGCGCCTCTTCGGCGCTCAATCGGCGGCCGAGCAAGATCAGCTCCTTGGCGCGTGCCTCGCCGACGACGCGGGGCAGGCGCTGGGTTCCCCCGGCACCGGGGATGATGCCGATGCTGGTCTCGGGCAGGCCGAGCACCGCATGCGGAGCCGCGACCCGCAGGTCGCAGAGCAGCGCCAACTCGAGGCCACCGCCCAAGGCCACGCCGTTGATGGCGGCGACCACCGGCACCGGACAGCGGTCGAGCCAACCGAGCTCGCTGCGGTATAGCTTCACCTGCTCACGCACGGCGTTCTCGTCCATGCCCTGGCGCTCCTTGAGATCGGCGCCGGCGCAGAAGGCCTTGTCGCCGCTGCCGGTCACGACCACGGCGCGGAGCTCGGGGTCGGCCACGAGCTCCTTCCCCAGGCGTCCGAACGCATGCAGTGTCGCGCGCGACAGCGTGTTGAGCCGCTCGGGTCGATGGATGGTCAGGATCGCGACACCGTCGCGTCGCTCGAGCAATACGGGATCTTCGCTCACGACTTCCTGCCTTTCACCCGCGTTTTCCGGGCGCCCGCGCGGGGTTTCGAGCTGGGCTCGCCGCGCGCGGGTTTCGTCGCCACGACGCCCTCCGCCGGCTTTTCGGGGTGGGCCCCGTGCTTGCGTTTCTGCTCCAGTCGATTCAGACGAAGCTCGAGCTCCGAGAGCTGCGAGCGCACGCTTTCGAGGTCGTCGCTCATGCGCTTCCGCTCGTTGGAACCGGCGTCGCCGATGTCGCGCAAGGCTTCGCGGATACGCCGCGCGACGCGGCCGTCGAGCTCTTGCTCGAGCGCGCGCCGGAGCGCGGCGCGGCACCTCGGATCGCCGAGAGAAGCAAGGGCGCTCACCACGTCCGAACGCACGTGGGGATCGCGATCGTCGAGCAGGTCTTCCAGGTGCCGGCGAACCTTGCGCGAATCCGAGAGCCGAGCCAGCGCCGCGACGGCAGCGCGCCGGCCCCGATTCGGATAGCCGTAGCGCGTGCGCTTGATCAGGTCGGGTACGGCCTCGTCGTCGCGGAGAGCCGAAAGCCCGTCCAGTGCACCGGCGCGCACCACGTCGGCCCATGACTTCGAGTCGATGCGCTCGCGCAGCACGTCGAGCGCACGCTTGTCGCGTGTCTTGCCCAGCGAGCGCAGCGCCTCGGCCGCCACGAGGTAGCTCGGATCCTTGAGCGCGAGCCGTTCGAGAACACGCGCCGCCGCCAGCGTCTGGAAGCCGCCGAGGGCGCGAGCCACCGCCCGGCGCACCTTCGGGTGCTTCTCGCTCGTCGCCTCGCACAGGGCTTCGAGCGCGTGGTCCCCGCGCATCTTGCCGAGCGCCGCCGCCGCTTCGGCGCGCACCATCCAGGTTTCTTCGGCCTTGGTGAGGCACTCTGCCAGGGCGCGCGAGGACGGCAGATCGTGGCGTCGCGCCAGCATTTGTGCGGCGAGCCAGCGCAGGCGCGGCGTGGTGCCGGACTCGAGCTGGTTCTTCGCGAGATCTTGTGGGGCCTCGACCGTGAGCTCGCCCACGAGCCGGTAGTCCGGGTCGACGCCCACCCATTGGGGGCGCTCGTGGCAGCTCACCACCAGCGCGTCGTTGGCGCCGTCGACGTGCTTCTTCAGGCGTCGCGTCTTCCCGGCCTTGTCGGCCACCTCGATCTCGAGCTCGAAGGGAAACACGGCCGTCTCGCCGGCTTTTTGCGTCTGCTTCACTCCCACCGTGAGCAAACCGTCGTCGTAGCTGACCTTCACTTTGAAGATCGGGTGCCCGGGGCGGTACACCCAGGCGTCGAAGAAGCGCTCCAGCGAACGCCCGCTCACGTCTTCGAGCGCCCGCATCAGGTCGTTGGTCTCGACGATGCCGTGGGCGTGGCGCCGCAGGTACTCGTGGATCCCCTTCCAGAAGAGCTCGTCACCGAGCTCGGCGCGCAGGAGGTGGAGCACCAGGCAGCCCTTTTCGTACAAGTGCCGGTCGAACAGATCGATGGGCGCGCCGTAGTCGCGACATACGATGGCTCGCTGGTAGCGGTTGCCCGCCTCGGACAGGTAGCTCTCGAGCTCGGCTTCGATGCCGTAGAGGTACTCGTCTTTGCCCAGGCGATCTTCGCGCTCGATCTTCTCGAAGAACGTCGCGAAACCCTCGTTGAGCCACCCATGCGACCAGTCGCGGCAGGTCACGTAGTCGCCGAACCACTGGTGGGCGAGCTCGTGGGCCACGAGGTCGTGGCTCTCCACGTCGAGCGCTGCTTTCGCATCGAGCAAGATGTGCTCGTACATGGTGGTGGCGGTGGTGTTCTCCATGCCGCCGAAGATGAAGTCGCTGACCACCACCTGCGAGTAACGGCTCCACGGGTACGGGATGCCGGTGAGTCGACTGAAGAGCTCGATCATGCGCGGCGTTTCGCAGAAGGCTCGCTCCCCGTCCGCCTTCTTGCCGGGCGGTAGCCAATACGCGACCGGCACGGAGCGACCGTCTGGAAGCTCGGCGTTCCGGTCCGACACCACGTCGAAGCGCCCTGCCACGAGCGTCACGAGATAGCTCGGGTGCGGGTGAGCCATCTTGAAGTGGTAGACCCAAGGGCTCGCGCCTCTCGGCGTGTCTTGGAACAGGAGGTCTCCGTTGGAGAGCACGGAAAAACCTTCTTTCACCCGCACGCGGAGCTCGGTCGTCATCTTCACGTGGGGCTTGTCGTGACAGGGGAACCAGTACCGGGCATCTTCGTCCTGGCACTGGCTCCACACCTGCTCCGGACGCCGCTTCACCTCGGCATCGGGCTCGAGGAAGTAGAGGCCGCGCTTCGGTGTGGCGCTGTAGTCGATCTCGATCTTGCCGTGAGTGACCCGCGGCGGAATGGCGAGCTCGATGCGGTCCCCGTCGTACTCGTGGGGCAAGTCGGAGAAGCCTCCGCCCGTGTCGATGCGCACGCGCCTGAGCTCGAAGCCGATGGCATCGAGCACGAGCTTGTGTTCGCTGGGAGACACCCGTTCGAAGTCCAGGGTAGCGACTCCCGAGACGGACTTCTTCTGGAAGTGGAGCTGGAGATCCAAGCCGAGGTGCAGGATCTTGAACGGGCGACTGCGCTCGTATTTGCGTTCCGTACCGGACAGCGCGAACGCGGGTGCGGAGATCGCCGCCGAGCAGCAGCGCGCGTGGTGACGCTGGGAGAGAGCCATGGGGAAATTGGCCAATAACCGTTGGGGTCGAGCGCCGCAAGCTGCGAGCGCCTCCGAGCCTTGCTCGGTAGTCGGGTCGGACAGCGGTCAAGAGGCGCAGCGTTTCGATCGGTTGCCGTCGAGTGCGACGGGCGAGGTGGGGGCACAAATTCGCAGTGGGTCCCAGCTGGGGAGAGATGGCGCGAGCCGTCGCACCCTCGTGACGCCGTGCCGGGCGAGGAGGAGGGAACGTCGAGATCCACGCTCGGCCCGCCGGGCCTTGCCCGCGGAGCTGTCGCTGACGGAGACCACCGAGGGCAAAGCGTGCACGCCCCTCGGAAGCGCTTGGCCGCGGGGCGTGCCAGCAGCGCTCGCTGCCCTCGCTGTCACGAATGTGAAAGTGCATCGCTCGGCTGACCCAGCCAGCGCCTCGCATCGGGCGGCACCCTCGTCCCGGCGGTGATAGCCTCGGGGCCGAGGTGCGCGAGCTCGCGGAAATCAAGAGCTGCCTCGACGTCACGGATGACGACATCCGCGCGGCGCTCGCGCCTGCCCGCTCGCTCTCGGAGCCCGGCCCGCGCGAGCGCACGCTCCGGTTGATCGCGCACATGGCGACCCTGGCTCGCCCGGACCAAGGCGCTCCGAAGCTGCTCTTGGTGCTCGCACACTTGGCGACGAGGGACTTCCTCGACGGTGAGCTGGTGGTGAAGCTCATCGGCGACGACGACGTCTCGGTGCTCGAACTGTTCGTCGACGACGGGCTCTCGCGCATGCGCCTCTTGGGTCCCGCCCGCATCGACTGCGCGTTCCAGGAGTTCCGAGTCGCCTTGTCGCTTCACGCGGCGCTCGTGCTGCCACTGGTGGTCCAAGGGCAAATCGAAGAACGACGAGTGGAGCTCCGCGCGCTGAGCAGTCTTCGCCAGAGCAGCATGCCGCCGTCGTTTTCGGCGGTCTCCCCCAGTCTCCTCCCGCTCGTGGGCGGGGGCGACCGGGTTCTGCCCGACATCGTCTCGCAGCCACCGGCATCTCTGGAGCCTGCGGCCCTGCCTGGTTCACCCAAGCGCCCCGTGAGCATGCCTCCCCACGTCCGCGCTGCCCTCGACGCCATCAAGAAGAAGTGACGCTACGTTTGCTCGGCGCGACGGACGGCGCTCCGCTTCAGCTGGTCGAGACGAGCGCGCGCGCGTGGTGCCGCAGGTGATCGGGAACGAACGTGGACACGAAATAATAGGAGTGGTCGTAGCCCGCGTGCCGCCGGAGCTCGAGGGACTGGCCGGCCTCTCGACAGGCAGCTTCGAGGAGCTCCGGTCGGAGCTGCTCCACGAGAAACTTGTCGGCTTCGCCTTGGTCCACGAGCAGGGTGCCGGGGAAGCGTCGCGTTCGCACGAGCTCGGTGGCGTCGTAGCTCCGCCACGCTTCGCGATCTGCGCCCAGGTAGCGAGAGAAGGCTTTTTCGCCCCATGGGCAGCGCATCGGAGCGCACACCGGAGCCAGCGCGGAAACCGAGCGATAGCGTGCGGGGTTCCTGAGCGCGAGGGTGAGCGCACCGTGGCCGCCCATGGAGTGGCCGAAGATGCCCTGTCGCGCGAGGTCGGCGCCGAAATGTGCGGCCACCAGCTCCGGGAGCTCCTCGGCCACGTAGCTCGCCATGCGATACGCCGTGCTCCAGGGACCCTCGGTGGCGTCCAGGTAGAAGCCAGCGCCGACTCCGAAGTCCCAGCTCGCGTCGTCGCCCGGGAAGCGCAAAGCTCTCGGGCTGGTGTCCGGTGTGACCAGCACGAGTCCGAGCTCGCTCGCGAGGCGTTGCGCTCCGCCTTTCATGGCGAACGTCTCCTCGCTGCAGGTGAGGCCCGCCAGGTAGTACACGACGGGCAAGCGAGCATCGCGCGCCGCGTCCGGTCGGTACACGCCGAAGCGCATCCGCGACGCGCAAGCTTTCGAATCGTGTTGGTAGAACCCCTGGACGCCGCCGAACGAACGGTGTTCGGACACGACCTCGTAGTCGCTCATGAAGAGTACACCACCACGCTTCGGATCGACTTGCCCTCGTGCATCAACGAGAAGGCGTCGTTGATGCGTTCGAGGGGCAGCTGATGCGTGATCAAGCTGTCGATGTCGATCTTGCCTTGCATGTACCAATCCACGATCTTGGGCACGTCGGTTCGGCCGCGGGCGCCGCCGAACGCGCTGCCCTTCCACACGCGTCCGGTCACGAGCTGGAAGGGGCGCGTGGCGATCTCCTTGCCGGCTCCGGCGACGCCGATGATGACGCTCTGGCCCCAGCCGCGATGGCAGCACTCGAGGGCCTGGCGCATGAGCTCCACGGAGCCCACGCACTCGAAGCTGTAGTCTGCCCCACCTTCGGTCAGCTCGACCAAGTGAGCCACGAGGTCCGTGCCCAGCTCCTTCGGGTTCACGAAGTGGGTGAGGCCGAATTTCCGTGCCAGGGCCTCGCGGGCTGGGTTGATGTCGACCCCCACGATCTTGTCGGCGCCGACCATGCGCGCGCCCTGCACCACGTTGAGCCCGATGCCGCCGAGACCGAACACCACGACGTTGGCGCCGGCCTCGACCTTGGCCGTGTAGAGCACGGCGCCGATGCCGGTCGTGACGCCGCAGCCGATGTAGCAGACCTTCTCGAACGGCGCGTCGGGGCGGATTTTCGCCAGCGCGATTTCCGGCAACACCGTGTGACTCGCGAAGGTCGAGCACCCCATGTAGTGGTGGATCTTCTCTTTCCCCAACGAGAAGCGGCTCTGACCATCGGGCATGACACCCTTGCCTTGGGTCGCGCGGATGGCGGTGCACAAGTTCGTCTTGCGACTCAAGCAAGATTTGCAGGCGCGGCATTCGGGCGTGTAGAGCGGAATCACGTGGTCCCCTTTGGCGACTGACGTCACACCCGGACCCACGTCGACCACCACGCCCGCGCCTTCGTGTCCCAAGATCACCGGGAAGAGCCCCTCGGGATCGGCGCCGGACAGCGTGAAATCGTCGGTGTGGCAGATGCCAGTGGCTTTCAGCTCCACGAGCACTTCGCCTGCCTTCGGTCCGTCGAGGTCGACGGTCTCGATGCTGAGCGGCTTGCCGGCGGCGTGGGCGACTGCGGCGCGGATCTTCATGGGGGCCTCCTCGAAAGTCCGCATGCTATCCGAGCGCCGTCCCCGCGCGGAAGCGCGACAGATGGACATTGGTTGGCGGGCCGAGACGGTCCCGCTAAGCTAAGCGCCGATGCGGAAGCTCGCTCGCTGGCTGCCTCTATCGGCGCTGCTCGGCTCGGTTTCTTGTGCCTTCCTCCTCGACTTCGACGAGCTCGGCTCCGAGACCGGCGACGGCCACAAGGACGCGAGCTCGGAGTCGGGTGGCAGCGGTGGCACCGGGGGCGGCTTCGGTGGAGTGGGCGGAAGCTCGGGCACCGGCGGCAAAGCCGGTGACTCGGGCACCGGGGCCAGCGGAGGCAACGGCGGAACGGGTGGCACCGCCGGGTCGGACGCGTCGGATGCCGACGATGGGGACGGAGGACCCGTCACGTGCACGACGCCCGGCGTGACCACCGAGTGCGACGACAACGACGCCTGCACCGTCGACGTCTGCGTCATCCCCGACGCGGGTGGCCTCGGTCAGTGCGGCCACTTCGGCGAGCTCCTCGACGATGGCCAGATCGACCTGCCCGTCGTGCCCTGGCTCGGTGGCGTGACCGTCGCGGGCATCGCGGGCCACTTCTACGTTTCGTACTACCACACGCCCCCGGGAGACGGCGGTGCGCCATTCGACACCGCCCTGGTCGACGTCACGACGCAAGGGGCGCTCGCTGTCACGAAGACGGTTCTCTTGAGCCAGTCGCTCACGGCGCAGGCCCCGCGCGGACCTGCCGGTCTCGTGCACGATGGCGCAGCCCTTCACGCCTTCGTCGCGGGCGATCCAAGCTCGCTCACTTGGCGCGTGGTCGACGTCGCGTTTGCCAACGATCTGACCTCGCCGGTGGCGACCGAGGTGTGTGGGAACTGCTACGGGGGCACCCTCGACGGCACCCGACACCCCATGGCGTATCTCGGTCCCGATGGGAAGCCCAAGGCCGTTTGGGGTGGGCCAGAAGGGCTCTGGTTCGGCGGTCCGAGCGCCAAACCGACGGCCAAGACCATCAGCGCGGCCGACGTGACCGCCGTGTCCCCGGTGATCTCCGAAACCACCGAGGGTGCGCTCTGGCGCGACAAGACCAGCGTGCAGCTCAGCATGGTGGGAGGCAAGAGCGCGCCCATCGACGTGTGCTTCCCTTCGGCCCCAGCCGGGTTCCAGGGTCTAGGCAGCGCAGGCCGCGGTAGGCTCTGGAGCAGCCATGTGACGCACAACCCGGGCGCGTCGACGGAGTTCGGGTCCTATATCGTGACCGGCGATCAGTGGACCGCGTTCGCCACCTGCAAGCAAGGCGGTGACCAAATCGTGAACGGGCTTCTCGCTCCGGATCTCGCGGCCTTCCAGCGCCCGCCGGCGGCCGCGACCGAGCGGCTGCAGTTCGCTTCCGCCGGAATCGTCGCCGCGAACAAGGGCGTCTTCGTGAACGCGAACTACATCGAGCTCACGGCTGGCAAGTTCGAGCTCGCCGCCCTCGGGCAGTTCGAGATGAAGGGAACGGAAACGCTGCCACTCGCGGGATCCGCCCTCGTGGACTCCGTCGCCGTCGCCTACGCCGACGAGAAGCTCCTGCTGGCCTGGCGTGACACCCAGGGCCTCCTCGGGAACACCGGAACCGTGCGTCTTCGTCGCTTCAAGTACTCGTGTCCTTGAGCTGAGGGGACCATGCGCGCCTTCTCGACGGCTTGCCTGGCGTGCGGCTTCGGCCTCTGCGCCTCGGCCGCGGCCGCCGACGCCTTGGACGATCTCGCGGCGGGAAGTTGGTACGAGATCCCGCAGTCGAAGCTACGCGACGCCTGCCCTCCCGACAGCGCGAGCTACGAGTTCAGCTTCCACTGCCAAAACGTGACGAACGCCTGGAGCGGCGCGACGCTGGACAGCTCGCGAGGGCGCCTCGTGGTGTTCGGCGGCGGTCACGCCGACTACAAGGGCAACGAGGTCTACGTCTTCGACTTCGGAAGCCTGGCCTGGTCCCGGCTCTGGGGGCCGAGCGCGGACGCCGACATTCCGGACGACGGTGCCAACGAGCAATACGCCGACGGGACACCGGGCTCGCGCCACACCTACTCCGGTCTGAGCTACGTCCCGCCCCCCGTGGACGCGCTCGTGAGCATGGGCGGGTCGCTCTGGAAGACGGGCTCCTACGGGCGCGGGACCTGGGCGTTCTCGTTCACCAAGACCGAGTGGTCGCGCAAGGCCGACGGCCCCGCAGAGCAGGGCTTCGGCGACGCGAGCGTCTACGATCCGAAGACCGGGCACGTGTTCCGGCGGGCCAACTCGCGGGTGCTGGAATACGATCCCGTGGCTGACGCCTTCAGTGATCGGGCCGAGTCGAACGGCGGGTTTTGGGCCAGCAACGTCTCGGCGGCCCTCGACCCCGACGCGCGGCTGATGCTCATCGTCGGCGGCGGCCGAGTCGACTTCTACCACCTCGACAGCGACCAGTACGAACAAGACGTCGCCGTCGTCGGCGCGAGCGCGAAGGATCTTTTCGGCGAGGACGCGCCAGGTCTCGATTTCGATTCGAGCCAGAAGAAGTTCGTACTCTGGCACGGCGGCAGCGAGGTCTTCACCTTCGACCCGACCGCGAAGGCGTTTGCCAAACACGCGGGCGCGGGCCCGAGCCCTGGGCCCGTCACCACCAGCGGCGGCGTCTTCGGGCGTTTCCGCTACGTGCCCTCACGCAACGTGTTCGTCCGCCTCAACAGCGTGGACGAGAACGTGTTCGCGTTCCGCTTGGCCGAGGGCTCGGGCGTGCCGCTGCCGAAGCCGGACGCTGGCGCGGGTACCGGGGGCAGCGGCGGTGGAGCTGGCGCGAGCGGGAGCGGCGGCGGCAGCGGCGCCGCGGGGAAGAGCGCGAGCTCGGACGACTCCGGCTGCGGCTGCCGCACGGCGCCGCGTGGCCCGCTTGGAGGTTGCTCCGTGCTCGGCGCGCTCTCTCTGCTCCTCACCCTCTCGCTCGGTCGCCGCCGTGACCGCTGACGGAGCGCTGCCCACGGTGTAGCGTGCGCTCGTGCCGACCACGCTCACCGGGCAAGTCGAGCGCGTCACCTTCGAGAACGAGGAGACGGGCTTCCGCGTGCTGCGAGTGGGGAGCATCGAGGGCGGGCCCAATCACCCCATCGTGGTCGTGGGCACGTTCCAGGCCGTCGGCCCGGGGACCCGGGTTCGCATCAGCGGCGACTTCGTCAAAGATCCACGTCGCGGCGAGCAGTTTCGCGCCGAGTCCCTCGTGCCCGTCGAGCCCGCTACCTTGGTGGGGCTGGAAAAGTACCTGGGATCCGGCCTGATCCCGGGCATCGGTCCGGGCTTCGCCAAGCGCATCGTCGCCACCTTCGGCATGGAGTCGCTGCGAGTGCTCGACTCGGAGCCGGGGCGCCTCGCCGAAGTGCCGGGCATCGGTGCGCGCCGCGTGCGAGAGATCCAGAAAGCGTGGTCGGAGCAGCGCGCGGTTGCCAACGTGATGGTGCTCTTGCAGACGCACGGCGCTTCGCCGGCGTTGGCCGCGCGCATCTTCCAGCGCTACGGCGACCGGAGCGCCTCCGTCGTGCAGCGTTCTCCGTACCGCCTCGCGCTCGAGGTGCCCGGCGTCGGTTTCAAGACCGCGGATCGCATCGCGCGGTCCTTGGGGATCGCTGGAGATCACCCCGAGCGCGCCCAGGCCGGCGTGATGCACGAGCTCGGGAGCTTCTCGGATCAAGGGCACGTCGCGGTGCCCCGAGTTCTTCTGGTGGAACGTACGGCGGCGATGCTGGAGATCGACCCCGAGCACATCGAGGCAGCCATCGATGCGCTACGCGCCTCCGAGCGCATCGTGGCCGAAGACGAGGCCGTGTTCTTGTGGCGCCTCCACTCGGCCGAAGTCGAGGTGGCGCGCGCGTTGCGCCGGCTGCTCGAAGCTCCCGCACCTGCGCTGCCGGGTCTCGCGACTGCGATCCAGAGCTTCGAGGCACGCCGGGGCATCACGCTGGCAGCAGCCCAACGCGCGGCGGTCGAGGCGGCGGCCCGGCACAAGCTGCTCGTGATCACGGGCGGGCCTGGCGTGGGCAAGACGACCATCGTGCGAGCCGTGCTCGCGGTGTTCGAGAGCGCGCGGCTCGACACCCGGCTCGCTGCGCCCACGGGTCGCGCCGCGAAACGCCTGGCCGAGGCCACCGGCCGACCCGCGATGACGCTCCACCGCTTGCTGGAATTCGAGCCACGAACGGGCCGTTTCCAGCGCAACGCCGAGGCGCCGCTCCCGTGTGACGTGGTGATCGTCGACGAAGCCTCGATGGTGGACTTGCCCCTCGGGGCCGCCTTGGTGTCTGCGCTCCCGGAGCGCGCTCGTTGGGTCGTGGTCGGCGACTCGGATCAACTCCCGAGCGTGGGCCCGGGCGCGCTTCTGCGCGACTTGATCGACAGCGGTGTGGTCCCCGTAGTGCGCTTGAACGAGATCTTCCGTCAATCGGGCCAGAGTCGGATCGTCGAGAACGCTCACCGCATCTTGCACGGGGAGCCGCCCGAGAGCGCTGCGGCCGACGCCCCGCGAGCCGACTTCTTCGTGATCCATCGGCGGGACGCCACGGAAGCCCAAGAACTCGTGGTCGAGTTGGCGACGCGCCGCATTCCGAACCGTTTCGGTCTCGACCCCGTGCGGGACATCCAGGTGCTCACTCCCATGCACCGTGGACCCGCCGGCACTCAAATGTTGAACGAGCGACTTCAGGCGACGCTCAACCCAGCCGGGCCATCCCTCGAGTCCCGCGGACAGACGCTGCGCGTGGGCGACAAGGTGATGCAGACCAAGAACGACTACGAGCGCGACGTCTACAACGGGGATCTAGGAGTCGTGGTCGCCGTCGATGCGACCGAGCGCAAGCTCAGGGTGGCGTTCGACGAACGCGAAGTGGAATTCGAAGACGCAGATCTCGACGCGCTCGCCCTCGCCTACGCCACCAGCATCCACAAGAGCCAAGGCAGCGAGTACCCCGCCGTGGTCCTGCCGCTGCTCTCGAGTCACTTCGTGATGCTGAGCCGGAACCTCCTCTACACGGCGGTGACTCGGGCCAAGCAGCTCTGCGTCTTGGTGGCGGATCCCAAGGCTTTGCGGCTCGCGCTTTCGGAGGTGCGGCGAGAGGAGCGCAGCACTCGGCTCGCCCAGCGGCTCCGGGAAGCCCTCGAAATCATGGAATCTACCGCAGCGCGTTAAGACGACTTGACCGGTGGAACTACGGAGCGTATGTCCCCGGCCGACCTACATGTAGGGGCCTGTCAGAGATGGCCCATAGGCGGTGTGCCATGTGGAAGAAGAACTTTGGATTCGGTTTCGCGCTCTCCCTCTCGCTCCTCGCCGGCTGCGCCGCGAGCACCGAGGCTCCCACGCCCGACGAGCCCACCGAGTCACTCGGCGCGGAGACCCACTGGGCCGGTGGCTGGCGGTACTACGACCTCGAGTTCGACTGTCAGAACGCCTCGCTGAAGAACGCCGTGAAGGCCAAGAGCCAACGTCACGTGTATGGCTTTGCAGCTGCGAGCGCCGGCGAGGTCACGTTCGACCTGGCCGCAACTTGGCCGAAGTCCCTGGGCGCGTTCTTGATGGTGCTCGATGACGTGGGCACGCTCGTCGACTGGACGTACGCCACGACGAATTCGGCGAAGCTCGCCGCCAAGCTGCCCGCGGCGGGGAACTATTGGGTGTTCGCGTCGCCCGTCTGGTACGAGAAGGTGAAGACCGCCTACTCCTACACGCTCACGGCGAAGTGCGGCGGCGGCCTGTGCGCCGAGTACACGACCTCGGACGGCCGCTACTACGCGAAGAACTTCTCGGGCGCCGATGCGGCGGCCGCTCAGCAATGGGTGCAGGCGGATCCGCTCGTGAGCTCGAGCGGAGTGAACCCCGGAAGCTGTGACTCGCTGAACGGAAAGGTCTGTCCGAGCACGGATCCGCCGGTGTGTGGCGTGCCCATCTCGAGCGACAAGGAGCAGACCTTTGCCAGCCTGTGTGAGTTCCAGAAGGTCGTGCGCAAGGCGGCCGGGGCGAGCGGCGAGAGCAAGGGAAAGTACTGGGCGGGAGCGTGCGCGGACGGCTATTGCGCCACCGCGACCCTGAGCCCGCCCGAGGTGAATTCGCCGACGTTCTACGCCAAGAACTTCTCCACCAAGGGCGACGCGGAGGCGTGGCTCGGGGCGAGCTTCTCGAGCAACGCCGCGACCCAGATCGAAAACGGTCACTGCAACGAGCCGGGCGCCTGCATCACCCTCTACAAGCCGGTGTGCGGAACCATCAAGGACGGCACGGGGACCACCTACTCGAACTCTTGTGCCTTCGAGGCGGCGGTGAAGGGTGACGCCGGCGAGACGGGCGAAAGCAAGGGCTACTACACCGGCGGCGCTTGCGCGCCGGTCTGCGACTACACGAAGCCGAACCAGACGTGGGTGGCGAAGAGCGCCGACAAGTGCATGCTGGTCAAGTACTACTGCACGCCGCCTTCGGTGCCGTTCTCCAACGAGTGCGGCTGCGGGTGCGAGACTCCGTGAGCCCTGCCGAGTGACGCGCCCCGCTTCACCGATGCGCTCGAGGCGCACCGGGGCGCGTCAGCCACAAGCCTTGTTGTCCTCGCATTTCGGCTTCGCCTGGGGGCAATGGGAGGCGTCCAGGCACTCCACGCACGCGCTGGTGGTCGTGTAGCAGTGCGGCGTCGCGGGCGTGCCCGTACAGTCGTTGTCGCTCGTGCAGCCGCCGCTTCCGCCGGTCGCGCCGCCGCCATCCGTGGGCACGCCGCCCGTGCCGCCGGTGGGCGCGCCGCCGCCGCCCGTCGTACCGCCGCCCGTGGGCGCGCCACCGCCGCCCGTGGCTGCGCCGCCGCCCCCGGTCGTGCCGCCGGTGGGTGCGCCGCCGCCGCCGGTCGTGCCGCCGCCGGTGGGTGCGCCACCGCCGCCGGGCGTGCCGCCACCGCCGGGTTGTGCGCCCGTGCCAGCGCTGCCCCCCAAGCTGGTCCCGCCGCTTCCACTCGAGGCTCCGGCACCGGCATTGCCGCCAAAGCCACCCGCGGCGCCGCCGCCGTCGGGACCACCTTCGTATTGAGACAAATCACGAGCGCTGCACGCCGCGAGCAGACCCGCCACGAGCAGTGCGAAGCGTTCAAGGCGCAATGGAGAATCCTTTGCTGACGGTGACCGGGTCCCCACTGAAGGCCGGGACCTGGGCCCGGCGGAACACGCCTGCGATGCAGCTACCAACTGGTGTGCCGGGGAACTCGCCGCCCGTGATGTTCGCACTCGTGACGCGCCCCGATGGCGCGAACGTGACCACGGCCTTGCCGCTCCCCGTCGGTCCGCCGGGACGCTTGCAGCCCGAAGCTTGCGCCGCCGCGCCGCCGAGAGCGGAGATGGCTGCGCCCTTGTTGAACGAAGCGACTCCGCTGGAAGGCTCCTCCTTCTTGGTCACTTCGTCCTTCTTCTCCTCGGGCTTCTTGTCTTTCTCTTCCTCTTCCTTCTTCTTCATGGCCTCGGCGAAGCGCTTCTTGTCTTCCTCCGTGACCTCTTTCTTTTCGCCGGCACTGCCACTCGCCACGGCTTGAGGGTCGCCCGACGGTGTCTCGCCCTTCTTCTCTTCGCCGACGCGCTCGTCCTTCTTTTCGTTGCTGCCGGTCGAGCTGCCGTTTCCCGACTTTTGTCCGGTTTTTCCGGTCTCTGCCTTGGCCTCTTCACCCTTGGAGCCGCGCAGGGCGAACACGCCCACCACGATGGCGATGATCGCGAGCAGCGCGACACCGCCGCCCAGTGCGAAGATCAGCGTGTTGTTCTTCTTCGCGGGTGCCATGCCGGGGGGCGGCATGCTGTGGAACGCCGCCGGCATCTCGCTGGGCACGCTGGGCCGCGGGGGAGGCTCGGGGGGGGGCGGCGGCGCATTGAGCAGCGCCTGATTGGCGCCCAGCCCGAAGAGCGGACCCCCCATGCCGCCACCGCCCATGTTCATGATGTCGTCGATGTCGGCCTTCTCCTCGGTGGCCACTCGCGCCTTCGGGGGAAGCGCGGTGGGCTTCTTGGTCGGGTCGATCCCAGCCTTCAACGCGTCGAGCGAGAATAGAACGGAGTTCTCGTTGCGCGCGCCCGTGGGCTTGTGATCGTCGTAGGCGCTCGCGCCCGGCTGCGCGGCGAGCGGAGGCATGTCTTCCTCCGAGCCGGCGCTGGCCGCGCCTCCGAAGATGTCGGCGGCCCCGTAGGAGCGGCCGCCCTCGACGCGCGCCGCGGCGCCGGAGACAGCCGCCGGCGCTGCGCCGAAGGAGAATCCCGCCGGCGCACCTGGCGGCGGCGCGGGCAACTCGAGTGGGTTCAAGTAGGGGGCGAGCTCGGAGACCGCGACGAGTGCTACCCAATCGGCCATCCCCTCCTTCCAAACGAAAGTATCCGGCGGAAGCTGTCCCGCGTTCCACGCTTCGACGAGCTCGTTCGTGGTCATCGTGCGCTGGTCGGTGTCGCTCAGATTCACCGACCATGCGTCCGCGGGAGGAGCGACGGGCTCGGGCGCAGCCTCCTGCTCGACATACCCGTCGACGACGATGGGCTCGCTGCAGCTCTTGCAGCGAACCTTGACGCGGCGCCCGCGGACCTTTTCGTCGGCGATGGCGTATTTGGCGCCACAGGAATTGCAGGTGATCTTCATCGTGCGTCAGCTCCCCGCGGAGGACCGGAACCCAAAATCTAGACCAAGAACGCTGCGCGCGCGAAGTAGCAAGATGGAAAGGCGCCCGGGGGCTCAGTTCACCGTGACGAGGGCGGACCCGTCGGCGCCGCAGAAGCCGGACCCATTCGGGTATTGAACTCCGCAGGTTGGACAGATCTTCGGATACGGACCGCTCGGGCGATCTTCGAACGTCTGGCTTCCCGCCGGCACCAGCTCCTCGTCGTGGATCGGGCAGGTTTGGATCCCGGGGTCGAACCCCTGAGAGCACACTGGGCACACACCGCCAGTCGGTCCCCGACTGTCAGCGCCTTCACGGACCGGCACGAGCCGGTTGCCGTCCAACTTACAGAAGCGGGATTCCGCCCCGTACTCGGAGCGACAGGTCGGGCACACCATCGAGAGGGTCTCGCGCGGGCTCGCCGATGCCGGAACCAAAGTCTGGATCCGGGTCACGACCGGGGCGGGAGGCTCCGTTTGGACCGGCCGCGTTTCGGGCGTCGCAGCTGTTCGCGAGCGGCGCAGCATCCAAAGGCCCGCGACACCCAGCGCGAAAGCGGCGAAACCCACCACTCCGACGAAGAGGCGCTTGCGCTGTGATGCGCCCGCGATCGGCCGGTCCCCGGACGCGCTGGCCTTTGGCGGTTCCGCCTGAGCCCACGAGATGGAGCTGTCCGCGAGCATCACAATGGCCGCGAGAAGGGCTACCGCAACCGTCAGCCGCACGACAATCACAGGAATTCTAGCAGACGACTTCGCCTCCGGCCGCGCGCGGCGCTGCGTTGACACGGAAAATCCGCCTCTGCTACGGTCCTCCGGACTAACTCTAAGGTTTTCGTAGGCTTCCACCGCAAAGGCGCGGTGGGCGAAGCCCCGACTCGGGAGAGGAGAGCTCTGACGATGCGTTGGGACGAGAGCACCAGGGGTGCGCGGACGTGGCTGTGCAGGGTCGCGGGCATCGGGGCCATCTCGCTGATCTCGGGTCCAGCGCTCGGTCAGGATGAGCCGCGCGTCGCCGAGAAGAACGGCGACGGCATGGACACCCATCTGTTTCGGCCGGCGGTCGACTCCAAGGGGTTCATGTACGTGAACGGCTCGGACATCTTGGGCTCGAACGACATCTCGTTCGGCCTGGTCCTCGACTACGGGCGCAACCTGATGCGAACCAACCAGGATCGCGAGGCTTGCGGCGGAGCGGGTGAGCCGGCATGCGCGAGCGGCGGTCCGAGCCTCGACCCCGGCGTGAAAGCGCTGGTGGAAAACTCGTTCCAGGGCACGTTCGGGTTCAACTACGGCATTGCCAACCTCGGAAGCATCGGCATCACGGTGCCCGTGGTGCTGATGGCGGGAAACGAAGCCAACGAACTCGGCGCGACCGGCAACACGTACAGCACGGGCAAGCTCGACGCGCAGAAGATCAGCACCGTGGCGCTGCAGGCGAAGTTGAGACTCACGCGGGTCGACCGGGGTCCAGGCCTCGCAGTGATCGTCCAGGGCGGCGTACCGGTGGGCGACGCACCTCGAGATCTCGGTGCCGACCCCGGTGGTTGGTATTGGCCGCACGTCGTGTTCGAGAACCGCTTCGGCTCGACGGGGCGCCTCAAGCTCGGGCTCGACGCCGGCTACCGCGGCCACACCGGGAAGAACCCCAAGTTCGAATTGGACAACGCCGGCCGAAACCAGCTCGCGGGAGGCAAGTTCGAGAACGGCAACCTGGCGACCTTCGGAGCGGGGCTGGCCTACCGCGCTCTCGACCCGCTAGACCTGGTGGTCGAGACCTACGGCAGCTATCAGGTGGACGGGAAGAGCGACTCCAAACAGAAGCTCAGCCAGGAGTTTTTGGGCGGTATCAAGCTGTTCGTGGAGCGCAACAGCTACCTGATGATGGGCGGTGGCTCCCGCGCCTACAGCACGGGCTTCGAAGCCGCCGACGTGCGCATGGTGCTCGGGTTCGTGTTCGAGCCGAGCATCGGGGATCGAGACGGCGACGGCTACAAGGACGACGTCGACCAGTGCCCCGACGACCCGGAGGACTTCGACGGTTTCAGGGACGAGGATGGTTGTCCCGAGCCCGACAACGACAACGACGGGATCCTGGACGTCGACGATCGCTGCCCGAATACGCCGGAAGACCGTGACGGCGACGAAGACGAAGACGGGTGTCCCGAGGGCCAAGACGGCGATCGCGACGGCGACGGCATCCTCGACTCACGCGACAAGTGCCCCGACGATCCCGAAGACCGCGACGGCTTCCAGGACAAGGACGGCTGTCCCGATCCGGACAACGACAAGGACGGCATCCTCGACAAGGAGGACAGCTGCCCGCTCGATCCGGAAGACAAAGACAACTTCGAAGACGCGGATGGCTGCCCGGACCCCGACAACGACAAGGATCAGATCCCGGACGTGAAGGACAAGTGCCCGAACGATCCGGAGACCTACAACGGCTTCGAAGACGAGGACGGTTGCCCCGACAAGGGCAAGGTCGTCATCGAGGGCTCGGACATCATCATCCTCGACAAGGTCATGTTCGAGACGAACAGCGCCAAGATCCTGCCGGAGTCCGACTCGATTCTGGACGCCGTCGCGGCCACGCTGAAGGGCCACGCGGAGTTCCAGGTGGTCGAAGTCGCCGGACACGCCGATGAGCGCTCCAACGACGACTACAACCTGAAACTGACGCGCGACCGCGCGGCCAGCGTCGTCGACGCCCTCATCAGCCGCGGCGTGGCCAAGTCGCGCCTCGTGTCGCAGGGCTATGGCGAGTATTGCCCGCTCGACGATGGCCACAACAAGGCCGCCTGGGAGAAGAACCGGCGGGTCGAGTTCAAAGTGGTCAAGACCGAAGAGGGCTCGACCGGCGTGGAGCGCGGCTGTGAGACGGCCAAGTCGAAGGGTGTGTACCCCCCGCAGGTCGAATAGGCGTCGCCAGAGGCAGACACGGATCCACGTGGTCCGAATCCTTTTCCCGGCTCCAGGCTCCAACGGGGTCGAAAGGACACGTGTGTGACCCCGGTTCAGTGGATCTTGGTCGGGCTGATGGTGTTGATGATCGGCCTCATGGTTCGGCGCCGCTTCGGAGACGTGTCGGTCGCCGAAGCCAAATCGCTCGTTTCGGCAGGCGCCCTCTTGCTCGACGTGCGGACCGAAGGCGAGTTCTCGTCCGGACATCTGCCCAACGCGCTGAACATCCCGCTCGGCGAGCTCGGCGCGCGCATGAGCAAGCTCGAGCCGAAAGAGCGCCCGGTGGTGGTGTACTGCGCGAGCGGCGTGCGCAGCGCCGCGGCGGCCGGGGCGCTCCGAAGCGCCGGCTTCGCCAAGGTGAAGAACCTCGGTGCGATGACGCGCTGGAGCTGAACGCCTCTGCTGCGAGCCAAAAACCCTGGCGCCGATCATCTATTGTCGCCGATGACGGAACGGCGCCCTAGGCTCCGAACGCGTGCCCGATCTCATCTCTTCCGACGGCGGCGGCGGCGACTACGAGCGCTGCGCGCGTTGCGGTGCGCTGGCGGCGGGACCGTGCGCGCGCTGTGGACGCTCGGTCTGCGGCGACTGCTGTGTGCTCACCGAGGGGGGCACCCGCACCTACGCCATCTGTCTCGCCTGCGAGGATCGCGCGGGCAAGGGCCTCGGAGGCGCCTGGCGGGGTCTGCTCGGCTTCATCGCACTCCCCATCGTGGGGCTGTTCGTTGCCGTGTTGCTGTTGTCGCGCTGCCAGTGATGGGGTGCAGTCGGCTCACGGGTCGATGCGCTTCACGAGGCTGCCAGTCGGCAGGAGTTGGTCGGGCGCCACGCCGTTCACGAGCGCAAACGTCGCGAGGCTCGTATGCGGCGGGTTCGACTCGAACAGCTTGCGGAGCGTGGTCGAAGTTCCCAGCGTCGTGACGCGGACGCGGAGCGGCCCCACGCGGGCCAAAGCAGGGTCCTGGATGCGGCGAGCGCCGGCGAGCAGGCTCTCGATCTCCGGCGCGTGCTCCTCGCGCCCCGGAAGCACCACCGCCAGGACCAGTGGAGCGCCTGGAGTATCGAAAATGTAGGTCAAGGACACCAGACCACCTTCGGCCTCGGTTCGCGCGCTCCGAACCCGGTACTCCGCGCGCTTCTCTTCGACGAACGGCGCACCAGGATTCAGCGCGCGCTCGGTGCCTTGCAGCGTTCCGTGCTCCGAGCGCGCCACCAGCGCCACCGTCCCGCGCCCTGGCAGCGCCGCCATGAGATCCCGGCCAATCAGGCGTGCGCGCCACGCGCCGGGCAGCGTGAGCTCGAAGTCCGCGTTGGGCACCACGTAGCGCTCGCCGAACAGGTAGCCGTCTCGAGGATCCTCCCCGAACACGAGTCCTTCGATGCGGGTGAGGTATTCTCGTGCTCGGAGCGTGCCGCTCGAGCGCCCGCGCGAGCCGATGGCGCGGAGCCGGGCTGCCGCGTCGGGATGGGTGCGGAGCGCCGCGGGGATGCGCACTCCACCGGCCTCGCGCTCGAGATCCGAGAAGAGCTCGATGACCCGCACGAGTCCTCTGCGATCGTAGCCGGCGCGCTCGAGGTAGCCGAGGGCGAGCTGGTCGGCTTCGAGCTCCTCCGCTCGCAATCGGCTGAGGAGCTCCAACCGGGCCTTGCGCTCGAGCTTGTCCAAGTCGCCGTCCTCGATTCCGTGGGCGATCAAGAACTCCGCTTGCCCGCGCCAGTGCCTGCGCGAAACGTGGGCGATCTCGTGGGCCAGCGCCGCGGCGAGCTCGGCCTCGTTGCCCAACCACGCGAGCAGTCCGCGCGTCACGTACACGAAGCCCCCTGGGCCGGAGCGGATGCTCACGTGGGACGTGTCGAGGAGCCTGAGCGTCCAGCGCCGGGGCACCGGGGCCGCTCCCTCGGCCACCTTGGCGAGGATGGCGCCGACATAGCTCTCGAGCTCGCGCTGTCGCAAGGCGGGGACGTCGTGCAGCAGCTCTTGGTCGAGGGCGGAACCCACCGTGACGTCGTCGTCGATGGCGCCCGCACGACTCGGGGGCGCCTCCCGAGGCGCCGTCGACTTCGTGCAACCCGTCACGGCGCTGGCGACGAGCACGAGGGACGCGATGCGATGGAGAGATGCCAACCCGCGGGAGCATAGGCCAGTTCCCGGTCCGTCGCTGCTATGCTCCGGCCCGCATGCTGCGTGTCTCCCCCATCGTCGCGCTCGTTGCGTGTGCGGCTTGTGCGCCGTCGAACGGCCGCGAGCGCGCCTCGAGCACGCCACCGCCCGCGGCGCCGGCCGACGCGTCGCTGGCCGAGGCAGAGGCCCTCGAGCCCGCCGAAGCCGGACCCGCGGAGGCGGGCATGACGGAGGCGCGACCCGTCGAAGTTCGCGCCGAGGACCCGCATTTCACCGCCGGGGCCAAGCTCGGAGGTCGCGCCCACGCCATCACGGTGTTCAAGAAGCTCTGGACGGACCACCTTGCCGCTCACATCGACGGGAAGCAGCCCAAGGTCGGCAGCGATTGGAGCAGCGTGCTGGCGCGCAAAGGCCAGCCCATCGATGCCACGCGGGAAGACTGCGGGGCCCTTCGCGAGCGCATCCGAAGTACGTTCGCGCCTGGCGAAGCGCCTTCCGTCCTGTTCGGCGAGCTCACGCGCTTGCGCGACGGTCAGAGCTGTTGGGCGGTGGTGGCGCCCGCCGGCTTCCACACGCTCCTCACCTACCTCTCCGAAGCGAACGGGGAGGTCTTGCTGGTTTGGGTGCCGCCGGAGGGTTGACGGCGTTCAGAAGGCGTCGAGCAACACGCGCACCTTGCTCTTGGCGATCACGTACGTCGCATCCACGCCGTCAGCCCTGGCGTAGTGCACGCTTTCGCCCCGCCAAGCGTCCCCGGCGCCGACGCGGAACGACTTCTCGGCGGCATCGCCGCTCGCCGCTCGCACGATGAGCTCCGGCTTCGCGAACCCCTGGTTGGGCTTGGCGCCTCCGAGATCGATCGCGGCTTCGGCGCGGAGGGCGACCAGCGTGTCGGAGATCTCCGCGATGCGCGTGTCCGAGAGCGCGACACCCGAGCTCCGCACGAATCGTTCCCCGCGCTTTTCGAGCACGAGCTTCTTTCCGCCGCGTTCGAGCTCCACGCGGTCGGCGACGTCGGGCGTCAGAGCGAACACCGAACGGTCCACGAACCAGGTGGAAACGGCGTCGACCACGCGGCGCGAAACGACGAAGACACCGTCCTCTCCGTCGAGCTTCCCGTAGGCCCCGCCGGTGGTGGCGGCTCCGAGGAGGAGCGTGCGCTCGCGTGTCCCTGCATCGCCCGCCGAGAACGCCAGCTTCACGCTGAGCGCGGGCTTGCTCAGTCCGAAGCTGCCGTCGTCGCTCTCGCTCACCCAGCGGTCCGCTTTCAGGCCAGCCAGCTCGTCCACCGCGTTGGCGACCAGCGCCGCGTCGAGCTCGTGGCCTTTGGGCAGGTCGAAGAGCAGCTGTCCAGCGGCCTCGCGGCGCACCTTTTCGTGGAGGTCTTGCCCTTGGACCTCCAGGCTGCGCAAGTCCGCCGGCGTGAACTCGAAGATCCGGAGCGACCTGACCAGGGTCGAGTCGGCCTCCAGGTTGCGCGCCCCGTCGGCGTCCACCCAGAGCACCAGGCCGTCGCTCTTGCGCCGTACCGGGAGCTTGCCGCCTTGGGAGGGCTTGCCGATCTCGAGCACCTCTTCCACCACTTTCTCGTCGCTTTCACCCGAAGAACGTACGCTGACGGTGCCCGTCGGAGGTTCGAGGCCGAGCTCCTTCGCGTTGGCTTCCGGCGCCAGCTCGCCTCGCGCGCGGACCACGGCTTCGACGCGCCGATTCCCGATTTCGAGCTCCACGTCTCCGCTGACCGGCGCGCGCAGGACGAACCCGCTCTCCTTGCGCTCGAGGTCGAGCTTCTTGCCCCCTCGCACGATGCGCAGCGATTCGACCTCGTCCTTGCGCAGGGAAAACAGGCCGGTGTCCACCAGCGCGGTCACCGGGGTGTCGAGGCCGGGCACGACCGAGCTCGGAACGCAGGCTGCCGCCGGGTCCGGCGCGCGGCGGATCGCCACCACGTCGTTCTCGCTCTTGGGGCAGCGCCCGCCCACCTCGATGCGAGCGCGCGCTCGCCCTGCCTGTTTCGGCTCGAGCTCGAGGCGCACGAACTTGTCGCCGAGGGCGCGCCCTGCTTCCTCGACGTCGAGGAAGTGCTCCGCCTTGGTGCGCGCGAATTGGGTCAGCACTTGGTCGAACGCTTCGCGATCCACCCGAGCGTCGTGCTCCATGCCCTCGAAGCGCCAACGCCCGTGCCCGGCGCTCTTGAGCTTTCGGACCACGCCGTCGGTGCCCGTGATGAGCACGCGCTCGAGCTCGTTGGAGGTGTACGGCAGCATTTGCCTGCCGCGCAGCGTGCCGGCATCGACGTCGAGCTCGGTCACCAGCTCCTTCGACACGATGAACACTCCGGAATCGGGGCCTCCTCGCGCCACGAGCTCGAGATAGCGAGCGCCTGGCGGCGTGGCCGCTTCTTTGCCGAAACGGAGCTCGTACTGCACCTTGCCCATCTCGAGCGCGAGCCGCAGCGTGGCGGCGTCGAGCCCGAAGGCCGCGCGGTCGACTTCGTCGCTGCGGATCTTGCGCACGTAGCGCGCGAACTCCAGAGAGCCGAGGAACTTGTCGACCGCGTAGGCGTCCGCCTCCTCACGCAGCGGTTCGACGATGTCGAAGGTCGTGTCGCCTGCGTCTCCGCTCGGGACTCGCGCGAGCACCAAGCGTTGCCCGGCTTTCTCCACGGTGACTCGGGTGATGTCGTCCTCGCGGTACGCTCCGAGAAGGCTGGTGGCCCGCGCGTCCTTTTCGGAAGTGGTCACACGCCCGCGCGTCACGACGACCGCCACCACGAGCCCCAGCGCCAGCACCACGAGGGCAAGGTTCACGAGCTGTCCCTTGAGGCGGACCGCCATCAGCGTTCGTCCTCTTCCTCTTCGTCGGACTCCGGTTCGTCGCTCGACGTCTCCGAGGGCCGCGTAGACGACCGTGCTGCGTGGGCGGCACGAGAGCGTTTCTCCTTGGACCGCCGCCGGAGCATCACGAACGCACCGATGGCGCCCGCCGAGATGGGCATGTAGACGAGCACGTATCGCAGCACTTCGCCCAGCGACTCCTCCGTGAGTGCGAGGCCCGCGTCGAAGCTCTGCTTCTCGGGCACGCTGACCAGCGTCGGGCGCGCTGCCAACCACGACACTGCGCTCTCGAGGAACAAGCGATTGCCGAGGAGAGTCGGGTCGCGCCAGTTGCGGCTCCACGCGAGATTCGCGCTCCCTGCGAAGACGGCGCGGGGACCGTGCGCGGCGTTCTTGCCTGCCACCTTGGGTAGCTCCACGGCGTAGGCCACGGTGAACGGACCTTGGGCATCACTCGGCGACTTCTCCACCGGCTTGCCCTGTTCGACGAACGGACGCACGTCCTTCAGCGAGAACGCCTCGCCGCTCGTGGCGAGCAGCGGCTCGGCGGCCGAGCCACCGGCGGCCCGGAGACTCTGAGCGGCGCTCAAGAGCACCTTGAAGCGGGCCTTGTCCCCCTTGAGCAGGCCCGTCGTCACCGCGTGGGCACGGGGCGGCGCGAAGAAGGTCTCCCCGAGCCCTTGGGGCAAGCGTGCTTCCTCGGCCTTCTCGACGATGAAGTCGTTGCCGAACTCGACGCCTGCGGCGCGGCCGAGCGGCTCGAGGCCCGTGGACTGGATGCGGTTGTCCTCGTCGAGCATCGGGTTCGCGAGTACGAGCACGTTGCCACCCGCCTTGAGGTAGCTCACGAGGCGCTCCGCGACTTTGTCGGGCACTCGCACTTCCGGACCCACGACCGCCACCACCTGGCATTCGTCCAACGAAGAAGCTTGGGTCGGCGCCGAGAAGTCGTACGCGACGATCTCGTAGTTGTTCTTCTGCAGGCGAAAGCGCAGCTCGCCCAGACCTTGGGGGCCGCCGTCGTCCAGCGAGATCTCTTGGTGCCCGACGGAGAAGCAAAGCTTGGTGCTCTGCTTCTCGAGCACGTTCCGCAGGCCCTCGGTCAAGGCTTGTTCGAGCTTGGGCTTGCTGCGCCCGTCCTCTTCGTCGAACGCGACCATGTCGTCCGTGGTGACGAACCAGTGACGATCGCCCCGCGCGATCACGAGGCTCGCGTCGGTGACCACCCGGCCGTCCTCGGTCTTGCCGGCGACGATGCCGTACTTCTGTTGGAGCGCGAGGAACTCGGCGGGGCTACGGTCCGGATCCACGTAGCGGGCCGACAGCTTCGTGGTCTCTGCACCGTAGGCGCTCAACATGTGGCGAACGCTGACGCTGAGCGGGTCGCTGGCGCTCAAGAACACGATGACCTCGACGGGCTCGCTGAGCGAGTGAAGCGTTTCGACGGTGGCTTGCGAGAGCGTGTAGAGGCCGCTCCGCGTGACGTCCCAGCGCTTGTAGAAGCGGGCCACCAACACGTTGACCAGCACGGCGATGACCGCCGCAGCCACCACCCCCGCCGCCGCGAGCACCTTGAACGTGGGGCTCACACCGCTCGGCTTGGGGCTGGAGCTCCGCTGCTCGCGCGAGCGCCGCTCCTCGCCAGCCCGGGGCGGGACCCGCTTTTCGCTCGGCTTTTTCTTGGCCACTAGCCCCACCTCCACGAGTCGACGACCCGAACCGTGACGAACAGGGGCAAGCCCACGAGTGAACCGTCGAAGACCAGACGCCGGAGATCCACGACGCCCTTCGACATCTCATCCATCTGCGAGAGCACCGAGACGTGCGAAGAGATGTCGCGCAAGAGCCCCGCGTCGAACACGTATTCGCCGATGCCCAGGATGAACAGGCCGAATTGCACGAGCACGGTGAGCACGAACGCCGTCAGCTGGCTCTTGGTCATCGCGCTCATCAACGTCCCGACGGCGAGGTAGCCGGCGCCGACGCCGAACACGCCGAGGTAGCTCGACCCCACCACCCGCCAATCGATCTGACCCGTGTTGCGCAGGATCAAGATGTAAAGGAGCGTGGGGAGCCACATGGCAAAGTAGGTGGTCAACGTGGCGAGGTACTTGCCAGTCACGACTCCCGCCGGCGTGACCGGGGCGGTCAAGAGTGCCTCGATGGTGCCACTGCGGCGCTCTTCGGCGAACACCCGCATCGTGAGCGCGGGACACACGAGGAGCAGCGAGACCAAGAGGAAGATGGACTGGCCGAAGTAGGCCTGCACCGGGCCGGTGTCGATGCTGGCGGCCGACATGCCGGAGACGTGTACGACGATGGAATAGAACGAGAGCCCTTGGATGAACAGGAACACCACCAAGAGCACCCACGCCAACGGCGTGACCCACAGGCTCAGCATCTCGCGGCGGTAGACCGGTAGCGCGCCGCTCATGCGTCCTCCTCTTCGCCCGGGTCGAGGGCGGCGGTTTCTTCCGCGCGTGTGAGCTCGGCGAACACGTCCTCGAGAGTCGCGCGGGTGGGCGTGGCCTCGCGTACACCGAGCCCTTCCAGCACGAGGGCGCGCACCACGGACTCGAGGATCCGGGCGCCGTCCTCTGTGTCCTTTTCGTAGCCGATCACGAGCCGGACGGCGGAGGCGTCGTCGGCGCGCTTCGCCACGACCCTGCGCACTCCGGCGATCGATGCGGCCAACTCCTTCGCGCGCTTCTCGTCTCCGACGACGAGCAGCGCGGCACCCTCCGCCTTCTGGCGCGCACGCAGCTCCCCGATGCTGCCCTCGGCGACCAGTCGACCGCGATCGATCACGATGGCGCGATCACACGTCGTTTCGACCTCACTCAGAATGTGGGTGGAGAGCAAGATGGTGTGGTTTTCGCCGAGGGAGCGGATGAGCTTGCGGACCTCGCGGATCTGGTTGGGATCGAGGCCCGCGGTGGGCTCGTCCAGGATCAACAGGGGAGGGTTCGCGACCAGCGCGTCCGCCAGCCCCACGCGCTGCCGATAGCCCTTCGAAAGGTGTCCGATCAGCGTGTCCGCCATCTCGGTCACCACCGCGAGCGACATCGCACGGTCCACCGCCGCCTTGCGCTCGCCGCGCGGCACCTTCTTCACGGCGGCTCGGAACCCGAGGTATTCGCGCACCCGCATTTCGAGGTAGAGCGGCGCCGACTCGGGCATGTACCCGATGGCCCGGCGTGCCTCGATGCTCTCGTCGGCGATGTCGTGGCCAGCGATGCGCACCCGTCCGCTGCTGGCGCCCAAGAACCCCACCAAGATGCGCATCGTGGTGCTCTTGCCGGCGCCGTTCGGCCCCAGGAAGCCCACGACCTCGCCTTTGCCCACGGAGAACGAGACGTCACGCACGGCCACGACGGTGCCGTAGTCCTTCGTGAGGTGCTCGACTTCGATCATCGACCGGGCCGAGATAGCACGGTTTCGTCGCTCGGAAGAGCCCCCGCGACCCCGTGTGCCTCACTCGCCGAGGACCCGGGACACGGCGCGCATGACCCAGCTCAGTGGGTTGCAAACGTCGGACATGGCCGGTGTTCCAGTGAGCTTTTCGTAACACAGGCGTGGCGCGGGCCACGCGAGGACCACGATCACCACCAACAGCGCGAGGAGGCTCACGGCCAAGCCGAGGGCGGGCGAAGGCGCTTCTCGTGGGCTCGACACGACCCCGAAGCTACCTCGGCGCAAGACGAGTCGCGACGCTTTCGCCCAGCGGGCCCGCGTTCCGGTTTCCTCGGGGAGCCCGCCGCACTACGGATCGGTGGTTTCCTTGTCCGCCGGCCACCTACCCACGAGTCCGCGTGCTGCCTTCGCACATCGGGATTTTCGACTGTACCAAGCCGCGCGCTTTGTCTTCATCGTCGGCATCCAGATGCAGTCGGTCGCGATCGGCTGGCAGGTGTACGCGCTCTCCCACGATCCACTCCAGCTCGGGTGGGTAGGGCTCGCTCAGTTCTTGCCGCTCGCAGTCTTGGCCCTGCCCGCCGGGCACGTCGCCGACCGCGTCGAGCGGCGCCGCGTGTTGGTCGTGTGTTTCGGGATCGCTTCCATCGCTTCGCTCGCGTTGGCTCTGGCGGCGCTCTTCGGAGCTTCGCTCGCCCTGCTCTACGCGTTGCTCTTCGTGCTCGGCAGCGCGCGCGCCTTCTATGGCCCGGCCGGTGCGGCGTTCCTACCGACGCTGGTGCCGAAGCGCGACTTCCCCAACGCCGTCGCCTGGAGCTCCACGGGTTGGCAGATCGCGACCATCGTGGGCCCCGCTCTCGGAGGCGTCGTCTACGGAGCCTTCGGTCCTTCCGTCGTGTACTTCACCGCGGCCTGCGCGGCGCTCGCGGCGTTGGTTCTGACGCGCGCCGTCGCCGTGCGCGGTCGAGGGGAGCACGGCTCGGCGCCCGGCCTGTCGGCGCTCGTGGCGGGTCTCGGCTACGTGGCAAGACACAAGATCGTGCTTGGCGCGATCACCCTCGACCTCTTCGCGGTGCTGTTGGGTGGCGCCGTCGCGCTCTTGCCGGCCCTCGCCCACGACGTCCTCGGAGTCGGCCCGCGCGGGCTCGGGCTCCTGCGCGCGGCGCCCGCGGTCGGTGCCGCCCTGATGGCGCTTCGGCTGGCCTATCGTCCCATCCAGCAGCGTGCCGGCCAAGTGCTGCTCGGCGCAGTGACCGTTTTCGGGTTTGCCACCATCGCGCTCGGATTGTCTTCGAGCTTCGTGGTGTCGCTGGCCTCTCTCGTCTTGCTGGGCGCGAGCGACATGGTGAGCGTGTTCATCCGGCAGAACTTGGTGCAACTGGGCACTCCCGACCAAATGCGCGGCCGGGTGAGCGCGGTGAATCTGGTGTTCGTCGGCGCTTCCAACGAGCTCGGGGAGCTCGAATCGGGCGTGACCGCCGCATGGCTCGGGGTCGTCCCGGCGGTGGTCGCCGGGGGGGTGGGCACGCTCGTGGTCGTGTTGCTCGCGGCCTTCGTGTTCCCGGAGCTCCGACGTGTGAGCGAGCTCGTCCCCAAGCAAGAGCGCTGACGACGTCGCGCTCACTCGGTGCCGGAGCCTCGCCGGCGGCTTCGTCGCACGAAAGCCCCGAGCGCCAGCGCGAGCCCCAAGGCCAGCGGTGTGCGCTCTCGCGGGGCAGCGCTGCGGCAACCGCAGCCGCTCGTTTCGTTCGAGTCGGAGCTGCCTTCGAGGCCGCTGGCCGTGACGCCCAGTCCTTCCGTCGCGGTCGACCCCTGCATCGGCTTGCCCTGCCCCACTGCCTTTCCGCCATCCTGCGAGGTGCTCCCGACACCCCCTGCGCCGGAGTCGAACGGTGTTCCTCCGAAACCACCGATGCCGGAGTCGTACGGTGCGCCTCCGACGCCGCCGAAGCCTCCGACGCCACCCA
>Ga0268298_10001057_pt1 | contig 33569 bp, 23 predicted proteins | sample WWTPWeurt_MetaG_FD_194462 | JGI IMG/M metagenome (GOLD analysis project Ga0268298, IMG submission 194462) | Activated sludge microbial communities from WWTP in Nijmegen, Gelderland, Netherland - WWTP Weurt | ecosystem: Engineered > WWTP > Aerobic digester > Activated sludge | place...
TAAATCCAATCGATTGGCTCACCGACATCTTCCAAAGGATAAAAGAACATCCCATCAACCGAATTTCCGAACTACTGCCACAAAATTGGGCTAAGATAAATCCTTAAGTACTTCGTCGGACGGATACCGTAAAACTAACAAACGTTAGTATCCATGTGACGGATCATTCATTTGAACCATGAGAAAGTAGCAATTTCGATGTTTCATAGGCATACAGGCCTCATCGTCTAAACAAGATCAGGTCCGTGTCTGGTGGTTTGATACCACTGTCTCGCAGACTTTTAGCAATTTGGCCCCGGTGGTAAGAAAAATGGTGTGAGACATGGGTCAATATATCCACAATGGAGCTTCGAAAGCTTTTCCCATCCATGGAGTGGTAATCCACAATTTCGTCCAAAGGCCTATGTTCTATAATGGAAGCAAACTCATATTGATTTTGTGCCATCAAGTTTTTCAAGACATCCTGTTCCAACAATTCCCAGAATTCATGGTCAAAGCCCAACCCTCTGATCCGACGTTGCCAAACATGTTGCGTCATATGGGCATGGGTAAACATTTTATATACATAAGGATCGACCTTTTGCGAGACGGGATAAATGGTGTTCCAGACAAGTTGGTTGGCCTGATCGTGGTATTCAAACAATTGGCGAAGGTATGCTTGCATAAGTGTTCATTTTATTTGGTAAAATTAGAAAACTTTCCTTGGCCCTTGAGCGTGCACTTTCCAAGCATTCCTCCATCTTTTCAGCCAATACAAACAAATCACCTATGAAAAGAAGAAAATCCCCTCCTTGTTTAATAAAGCTTGATTTCAGTGCAATTTGATGATTCCAGGTAAGGGGGCCATGGTGTACCTTTGCAGTTCGCTATGGAACTCATCGACCAAAACCTGGAATTGGATTTTATCACCGTGACGGCAGCTGCCGAGCACAACCTCAAGCAGATCTCGTGCAAAATCCCACGCAATCAACTGGTCGTCATCACCGGCATTTCCGGGAGTGGAAAATCGTCATTGGCATTCGATACCATCTATGCAGAAGGCCAGCGCCGATACATGGAAACCTTCTCGCATTATGCCCGACAATTCATTGGCAACATTGAGCGCCCACAGGTTGAAAGCATTGAAGGACTCAGCCCGGTGATCTCGATCGAACAAAAAACAACGGGATGGAACCCCCGGTCCACCGTGGGCACCATCACCGAGGTATACGATTTGTTTCGATTGTTGTATGCCCGGGCCGCAGATGCTTATTCGCACGCCAGCGGACAAAAAATGGTACGTTATTCGGAAGAGCAAATGCTCGATCTCATTCAAAAGCAATTTGCTCACCAAAACATCAACATCCTGGCCCCGGTGGTACGTTCCAGGAAAGGGCATTACCGCGAATTATTTGACCAGATTCGCAAACAAGGATTCAGCAAAGTGCGCATCGATGGGGTGCTTACCGAATTGCAGCCCGGTCTTCAGGTAGACCGCTTCAAAATTCATGACATCGAAGTGTTGATTGACCGTTTGGTGGTTGACCCGGCAAAATCCGAGCGCCTTCAATACAGCGTTCAAACTGCGCTGAAAATGGGACAGGATGCGCTGTTCATTTTGCTTCCCGAGCAATCGGCTGTGTATCCTTTCAGCAAACGACTGATGGATGCAGGATCCGGGATTTCCTATGATGAGCCCTCACCCAATACCTTTTCTTTCAATTCACCCTATGGCTCTTGTCCGGAATGCAAAGGGATAGGCTCAGTCTATGAGGTGGATATGCGGCAGCTCATTCCCGACGACTCCAAGACCATTGCTGAAGGAGGCATCGTGGCGATTGGCGAACTGCGCGAAAATTACTTGTTTCGCCAGCTCAAACAAATTGCAGATCGACACAAATTTGGATTCTCCACCCCGATCAAAAAAATCCCTAAAAAAGCATTGGACACCATCCTCTTTGGAGGGGATGATTCCTATCCAAATCCCAATCCAAACGGTTGGTTTGAAGACAGCTACCATCTTGCCAACGAAGGCCTGGTCAATGCCATCAAACGTTGGTACCGGGAAACCAGCTCAGAAAAAATCAGACGCTTCGCAGAAGATTTCATGATCATCACCGATTGTCCGGTGTGCAATGGAACACGACTCAAAAGGGAAAGCCTATTTTTCAAGTTGGATGACAAAAACATTGCCGAATTGGCCAATATGGATATTTCCGAATTGAATGCCTGGCTTCAGGACGTCGAACAAAGACTCACTGAACGACAACGCATCATTGGAAAAGACATCTTGAAAGAAATCCGCGCTCGTGTAGGCTTTTTGATGTATGTCGGGTTGGACTATCTGAGTCTCAACCGAACAGCGGTTAGTTTATCCGGAGGAGAATCACAGCGCACAAGGCTGGCCACTCAAATTGGTTCGCAACTCACCGGCATCACCTACATCCTCGATGAACCATCCATTGGTTTGCATCCGCGCGACAATCAGCGGCTGATCCAATCCCTCCGGGAGTTGGCCGACATTGGCAACACGGTGTTGGTGGTGGAACACGACAAGGAAATCATGTTGGCCTCCGATTACATTCTGGACCTTGGTCCTGGAGCAGGAGTGCATGGAGGACATATAGTGGCGCAAGGAACTCCAAAACAGTTCATGCAGCAACCTTCGCTCACCGCCGATTACCTCAGCGGAAAATTGCAAATTGAAGTGCCTGTTTCCAGAAGAAAAGGAAATGGAAAAATGCTCACCTTGCGTGGAGCAAAAGGACACAATCTCAAAAATTTAAGCATCCATTTTCCATTGGGGACGTTCATTTGTATCACCGGAGTATCCGGCAGCGGAAAATCGAGTCTGATCAACGAAACCCTCTATCCCATACTCCGCGAATATTTTTACAACAGTTTGCAAAAGCCCTTGCCATACGATGCCATCGAAGGACTTGAGCACCTCGATAAAGTCATCGAAATCGACCAGGAGCCGATTGGTCGAACGCCGCGTTCCAATCCAGCCACCTACACCGGCGTGTTCACCGAAATTCGAAATTTATTCACCGGCTTGCCGGATTCCAAAATTCGCGGATTCAAAGCCGGGCGATTTTCATTCAATGTAAAAGGGGGTCGATGCGAAACTTGTGAAGGCGCCGGGATGAAAGTGATCGAAATGAATTTCCTGCCGGATGTCCATGTACATTGTGAAACCTGCCATGGAAAGCGTTACAACCGGGAGACTCTGGAAATATTGTACAAAGGAAAGTCCATAGGAGATGTATTGGACATGACGGTCGAAGATGCGGCGGTTTTTTTTGAAAGCATTCCGAAAATATACAGGAAACTCAAAACCCTCGTCGACGTTGGACTGAGTTACATCACCTTGGGGCAACAAGCTACCACCCTGTCAGGAGGAGAAGCCCAACGCGTTAAACTGGCCGAGGAGCTTTCCAAAAAAGACACCGGCAACACCCTTTACATATTGGATGAACCCACCACGGGCCTCCATTTTCAAGACATCCAACACCTGCTATCGGTGTTGCAAAAGTTGGTGGACCGTGGCAATACCGTGATGGTCATCGAACACAATCTGGATGTCATCAAGGTGGCAGATGTGGTGCTTGACCTGGGTCCGGAAGGAGGCAAAGGGGGAGGACAAGTGGTTGGATACGGGACACCTGAAATGCTAACGACTGTTAGTACTTCCTATACCGGGCGTTACCTCCAGGATGAATTGAAGCCCATGTCCTAAGGCCTTTTAGCATTGGGCAATGAATGGCGTTTTTCTCAGCAGCGCAAACAAGAATCTTCCGTCCTGATGGTCAGCCAAAGCTTTCATCCTGTGAATGTAATAAATGCTTTCACTGGCTGCAACCGAGTACATGGGATCCTACACCGTTTGAACAGCGCTGATTCGCGATACAGGTTCATTGATTTAGTTTCGGGTATTATTTATTGAAAATCCTGAAATTCCCTTGTCCGCTTTGGAGGTTTGGGTTATTTTAGTTTCTCAATTGACCACCATCACAAAGATGAATTTTCGAAGTTGCACGTTCTGGATCACATGCCTCTTGTTCATTGCCATGAAAATGCGCATGAATGCACAGGAATTGGCAATGAGGCAATTCACCAGCGAAGATGGGCTGCCCAGCCTGACTTTGTACAATGTGATGGAATTCCGGAATGGGAGTTTATGCCTTACCACCACCAAAGGCATTTGTTCGTTCAATGGAAAAGATTTTGGAAAATACAACATTCGAGGACTGAAGAGCTTTGATACTCCGTATTCATTCATTGATCGCGATGGCAATCCCTGGTTTTATAACCTTGCTGGTGAAATATTTTATATACAAGCCGATTCATTGATTCGATTGAATTTGGACGAGTACAAACGGGGAGAAAAAATTTATTCGCTGTTTGTTGCCAATCCGTATTTGTACATCACGTGGTCGAATGTGGAAGGACAGACCTCATACCGATATCATTTAAACAATTTGCAAGATTGCAAAAAAATGGACCGTCGATACATCTACGTAGGGTTGATCGACGGGGAATTGTATGGGTATGATTTGGACAAACGGCGACAGGAAATGTTATTGTATCAGGTGGAAAGAGATGAAATCTGCGGATCCTATCCTGTATTGCCATCGGACGATATGAATTTAATTTATGAGTTTGACCGTTTGCGAAAAACTCAAAATGGTGATATCATCCTGGTGAATTCAAATTACATCAGGATACTGGATTCCCGTTTGCAAATGAAGAAAGCATTTTATTACCCACCGTTTTCCAATCAGAAAATCAAGTACATTTCCATCATCAACGATGCGGAAATTTTTATCAATACCTATGGTCGGAGTTTCGTATTCAATCATGTGACCGGAAAGCTGGATGAATCGGGATACAGCATGGATTTCATCAACGATGTCTTTGAAGATCGATATGGAAGGAGATGGTTGACGACGAATGGGCATGGATTGTACCTGGATTTGCGCAATCAAATCCTCCTGTACACCCCGGAGAATAGCGCGTTATCTTCCAAAGACGTTTCGAGCATTGAGGTCTTGGGAGAGGATGCATTCTTATGCCACAACAACGGACAAGTGTCAGCGATACGTGAGGGAGAAGTTACCGAAGTAAAATCGATGCATGGGAATGGGCGCATTCGCTTTATTACGACGATGCAATCCGGACAGCGATTGGCCGGCCATGACCAGGGTATTATGTTTTTAAGGGATACCAAAGCAGAGCATTGCAACAAACTATCAATTGGTAGTATGAAAGCCGCCATGGTGTTTTCAAACGACAGTGTGTTGTTGGGCACTTCCCTGGGAGTTTTTAACATCAGTAAAAAACCAACGGACGAATGGACTTGCGCTAACATCCGGGTAAGCAGGGAATTGAACGACCGGACAACATGTTTCAACCACCTGTTTGGCAAGATATACGGAGGAACCACCAATGGAATGTATCATCGCACGCCTCAGAGCGATTGGGTGCGTTCCATTCCAAGAGGTTTTTACATCAATGACCTGTTTAGTCAAGGCGATTCCACTTTGTGGATTTGCACGGATGGAGAAGGCGTTTTTCGATTCAATGGCAATACATTGACTGATTCCATCACGACGGCACGGGGACTGGTCAGCGACAATGTTTCTTCCATGACTGCGGATCATCGGGGTGTATTATACATTGGCACCGACAACGGTATCACGGTTTGGAATCCTAAATCGAACGCTGGTTTTAACCTCAATGACTTGGATGGATTGCCAGGAAATGAAATAAACGATTTGAAAATCATCGGCAAGGATTTGTACATTGCAACACCGAATGGTTTTTGCAGTATTCCAATCGATGCAGTAAATCCGAATGAGGAAATCCCATTTGTTGAAGTGAAGGAAGTGGAAGTGTTCAACCGGAGTGGAAAGACTTTGTTTTCTGAAAAATTAGAGCATGATGAAAACTTCGTTCGATTTCATTTGAATGGACGCAGTTTGATATCAGGAGAGGATTTTGCGATTTATTACCAGATGAATGACCAGGTGCGATGGACGCAAGTGCATGACTATGTACTGGATTTTGTTGGACTCACTCCTGGAAAGTACCATGTTAAATTTAAAGGAGTGAATGAAGACCATCTGGAATCCAAAATCATTTCTACCCATTTTGAAATTGCAGATGCATTTTGGAAGACCAAAATGTTTAGTGGATTGATGGCCACTGTCCTCATTGGCATCAGCATCAGCATAACCTACTTACGATCGCGGTATCTACGCAATAAGGAGCGTAAAGAGAGGATGGTCAAAGATCAGATCAACACACTCCGTGAAGAGGCTTTGCAAAGTCAGATGAATCCGCATTTTATCTTCAATGCATTGAACGCCATTCAAAGTTATTTGTCGTTGAGTGATCAATCCAATGCGATGAACTATTTGTCGAAATTTGGAAAATTGATACGCATGATTTTTGAGCAATCCAGGATGAAGCGGGTAAGCCTGGAGGATGAAATCTCATTTATCAAGAACTATCTTGATTTGGAAAAAATGCGATTTCACGATAAGATTGAAGTCCACTTGGAAATCGCCAGAGAAGTCGATGAACGGGCTTCGGATATACAAATACCTCCGTTGATTATTCAACCCATGATCGAGAATGCATTCAAGCATGGCTTGTTGCACAAAGAAAGTGGGGCCCGATTGAATATTATAATGGACATTGTGGACGAGCAGTTTGTTTGTTCGATTGAAGACAATGGAATCGGTCGGAAAGCTTCTGAGAAAATCAATGCATGGAGAAGCAAGGGGCGAAAGTCTTCAGGCATTGCATCGACTCTGGAGCGGCTGGCTTTATTGGATCAGGGCCGAAATAAAATCGGTTTGACCATCATCGACTTGAAAGATGAAGAAGGGAATGCAACGGGTACTAAAGCAATCATAAAATTATAGTTATGCAATTATTGAGGACCATTATCATTGAAGATGAAATTCAGAGCCAGATCGTGCTGAACAACATGCTAAAAGCACATGGGGATGTAGTGGAGGTGATCGGTATATTTGATACAGTTGCTAAAGCGGTGGCATTTTTGAGAGAACATGAAGTTGATTTATTGTTTCTGGACATTGAACTACCAAATGAATCAGGATTCTCATTATTTGAATATTATTGTAAGCCCCACTTGAAAGTTATTTTTACAACAGCTTACAATCAATACGCATTGCAAGCATTTCGATTGTCGGCTGTAGATTATTTGCTCAAACCGCTGGACCGGCAAGATCTGAAGGAAGCACTGTTGAAAGTGCAAAAACTTGAAGCGAATGCCCGATTGAACGAAGCCTACAAATTGTTGCTTGAGAATTTGCAAGGTGGTAATAGCCGATTGGCCATCAGTCATCAAAATGGGTATGATATAGTGGAGACCGATGATATATTGTGGTTGGAAGCCGATGTGAATTACACCACCATTCATCTTAAATCAAAGCGCAACGTAACCGTTGCCAAAACCTTGCGGATTTTTGAAGATTCGCTGGACCCAGCTAACTTTTTTCGGATCAGCCGGGGTGCCATTGTGAATGTGGATAGCATCATCCGGTTGAACCGCAGTGCTCCGTTGTCGGTAACCTTGTCCGATCAGTCCACCTTGCCTGTGTCCGACTCCCGTAAAGATGAATTCTTGAACCTTTACAAGAAAATCTGATTGAGAAAGGCGATGGCGTTTCCAAAATCCATAACGAAAAATTAAATATTAAAAAAATCGAAAAAAAATTAGTCAAAAACATAAATTGAACGAAAATAATTAAAATATTTTTGTTAAAAACATCCCAATAATCCATTTTGGCTGAAAATATTTGAATAATTTTGGGCATTCAATCACTTTTAGCCCATTTTTATGTCAAGTCATCGCAGCGCGGCCCTCAATTTATTTTTATCGAGGCCAAAATCCGTAAAGGAGCGGGATAACCGCAAAATTTCAAGCTATTATGCTGATAATGTGTTCACCGACAACAAGTTGAAAGCTTATTTGTCGCATGAAGCCTACAAAGCATACCAACAAACCATCCAGAACGGACAAAAGATTACGCGAGACCTGGCAGACCAGATTGCAGCGGCATTGAAGGCATGGGCCATGGAAAACGGTACCACGCATTACACCCACTGGTTTCAACCGCTTACGGGGAGCACAGCTGAGAAGCACGATTCATTTTTTACGATCAACGCTGCAGGTGCCGCGTTGGAGCGCTTTGACGGCGATGCCTTGGTACAACAAGAGCCCGATGCTTCTTCATTTCCAAGCGGGGGTTTGCGTGCAACTTTTGAAGCCCGTGGATACACCGCCTGGGATCCCCTATCACCAGCCTTCATCATGGACATTGCCGGTTCCAAAACTTTGTGCATTCCCACGGTTTTCATCTCCTATACCGGAGAAGCCTTGGATCACAAAGCGCCTTTGTTGCGTTCCATCGAAACCTTGGATAAAGCTGCTACGGGAGTGGCTCGATATTTCGATCGCTTTGTGAACAAAGTAACGGCTACCTTGGGTTGGGAGCAAGAGTATTTTTTGATTGACAAAGCCATGTATTATGCAAGACCTGACCTGATGGCGGGCGGAAGAACTATTTTTGGAAGAAGTCCGGCGAAGGGCCAGCAATTGGAAGATCATTATTTTGGTGCCATTCCGGAACGGGTTTACAATTTCATGGTGGACCTTGAAATGGAATGTCACAAATTGGGAATCCCGGTGAGAACTAGACACAACGAGGTTGCACCCAGTCAGTTCGAATGCGCTCCAATGTTTGAAACCTGCAACATCGCCGTGGATCACAATCAATTGTTGATGGATTTGATGGACCGCGTTGCCCGCCGCCACCACCTCATCGTTTTATTGCATGAAAAGCCTTTTGCGGGAATCAACGGATCAGGAAAACACAACAACTGGTCCATGAGCACAGACACCGGTACCAATTTATTGAGTCCGGGAAAAACGCCGCGCAACAACCTGTTGTTTTTGACTTTCTTCATCAATACCATCAAAGCGGTACATGATCATGCCGATTTATTGAGAGCGGCCATAGCTTCCGAGAGCAACGATTACCGCCTGGGAGCCAATGAAGCACCTCCGGCCATCATATCCGTTTTCATTGGTAACTACCTCACACAAGTGCTCGAGGCCATTGAAAAAAGAGTAGACGGTGATTTGAAGGAAGAGGAAGAACAAGATCTCAAATTGGACATCCACAAAATGATTCCGGATGTAATGATGGACAATACGGACCGCAACAGAACTTCTCCGTTTGCATTCACTGGAAATAAATTTGAATTCAGGGCGGTTGGATCCAGTGCAAACTGCGCCGATGCGATGATGATATTGAATATGATTGTGGCCAACCAGCTCAACGAGTTTAAAGAAAAGGTGGATCAGCACATTCAGGCTGGTGAGAAAAAAGACAGTGCAATTTTGAAAGAATTGCGCAGCTGCATCAAATCTTCCAAAAACATTTTATTTGAAGGAGACAACTACAGCGATGCTTGGGCAAAGGAAGCTGCCAAACGAGGTCTTCCAAACATCAAAACAACTCCATTGGCATTGGAAGGATACATTACCAAAAAAGCCAAAAAGTTGTTTGCGGAAAATAAAATCATGAATGAAAAAGAAGTGGAAGCACGCCATGAAATTCATTTGGAGAAGTACATTAAAAAAGTACAAATTGAATGCAGCCTGGCTCAGGAGTTGTGCATGAACCAAATTTTACCGGCTTGCTTGCATTACCAAACCGATGTTTTGCAAAACATTAAAGCTGGACAAGATGCAGGACTGGGTAAAGCCAGCATGAAAACGCAAATGGAACTGGCCAACACGTTAAGCGAGCACATCAATGGCGCATACACCACCTTGGACGCCATGACTCAAGCACTTGAAAAAGCACATAAACAGAAGTCCACCCGCGATGAAGCCATTGCTTATTGCGATAAGGTTAAGCCCTTGTTGCAACAACTTCGCGATCATGTCGATACGCTGGAATTGTACGTAGAAGACAAACATTGGCCAATGCCAAAATACCGCGAAATCCTGTTCAATCGTTGATCAACAAAATATCAGCAATCAAACCCCCGTAATTTTTTTCGGGGGTTTTTTATTTGAAGACAAAGAGAGGAGAGAGAATGGGGAATGGAGAATGGAGAATGGAGAATGGAGAATGGGGAATGGAGAATGGATAATGGGGAATGGGGAATGGAGAGTGGATAATGGGGAATGGAGAATGGAGAATGGATAATGGGGAATGGATAATAGAGAATAGAGAAGAGCAATAAATTGCCCAGTAAAACTAAATTTGAAAAAAGGAAGATAGATTCGTGCTGATGCTGATTTGATTGCTGCCTCCTGCCAGATGGTAAGAAGCATAACTGTATTCAAATTTGAACTTGTATATCTTGAGTCCAAAGCCCACAGATAGTCCTGCAAAACTCCTGTAGTCGGCCAACGACAATTCGCGATTGCGTAAATGGTTGTATCCCAATCGCAGTGAAAAGTTTTCCTTTTGTCCGATGTTCAATTCAACACCAAATACAAAGTGCCGAAAAAAATTGGAAAGTTCCTGATCAAACTTGCTGTCTTCGGAAGTTTCTCCAAAAAGTAAACCATCATCATTCAGATTCGGATCGTCGTAACGGACGTTCCAATTTTGCAAATGCTGGATGCCGATGTGATACGTCAAGGGCAAGTGTTTGAGCTTTTTAGCAAAGCTTAGTTGGGCCTGAAAAGGCAAGCTCTCCTTAGTCTGCGTATATTTACTCAATTGAAAACCGGCATTGCGGAACACCAGGCTGAGCCCAAATCTTTTTTCAGGGTTGTGGTAGTTGATACCGGAATTGATGCCAATGGCTTGTGAAGTGTATTGGTCCAAATTGGAAAATAAGAAATTTAAACTTACACCTAACGAAATGCGTTCATTCAGTTTTCTGGAAGCTGCTATATAGAAATCTGTTTCATTGGCTTTGAAGTTACCAAAGGTATTTCCGTATTCATCGGTCCGCGGAATGTCCCCATACTTTGCATAATGCACACCAGCTTGCAGATTCAAGGCGCCAGAATCCAACGAATGGGAATAACTCACGTGACCAAGCTGTATGTCAGCTATGTAAGACAAACTGGAAAAATGGAGCAATCCCTTCATGTCGGCATTGAGAAGTGCAGGATTCAAAAAGGCGCTGCCGGCATCCTTTGCAAAAATGCCCAAGGGCATACCGCCCAAAGCAGATACCCGGCAACCAGGGGCCACATTCAAAAATTGAAAACTCTGACGGCCACCGGTTTGGCCTACCAATGCCCCATGAGCCAGAAGGCAAATAATCATTGCATAATGAGCGAGCTGTCTTTTTTCCATGTGGTTTTACATTTGCCAAAATCGCATAACATGATTCGCATCAAGACTCCGGTGCTATCGTATAACTTTAATTCGCCATGTTCCACCGGACCTTCCATTTGCTCGTAAAAGCCTTCGGCTTTGACGTTTCCATTTTCATAGTATTCTTTAAAAGGGCCTTTTTCAACATTGTCTTCAAAGGCCACTACTTCTTTCAATTTCCCTGATGGATAATATACTTTGACCGGCCCGCTCATCACGTCCTGGGTATACACGGCCTCCATTTGCAAGTTTCCGTTTGGATGGTAGGAAGCATAAGGACCTTCGTATTGGTCGTTTGCCCGCATTTCTTTACTCAACATTTTTCCATCGGCATACAAGGTCCGCGTCCCATGAATCTTACCGTGAACATAGGTGGAGCTTTCCAACAATTGCCCTTGCTCATCAAATCGTTGGTAGGGGCCGTGGCGGAGTGGTCCGTCTTTGGTTTCGAGAACCACGAATGATTCGTAAATTTTGCCGTTAGGATGGTGAGTGACCTGTTCTTTTGAATGACTGCAGGCAGTCCAAAGCACAAGCCATCCAAGCAACCAGCCGATCCGTTTGAAAGTCCGCATTTTTATGAAACGATTGAGAGGGTTTTTCATTGTACGCTGCTACACCGATGTGCGAAAATAAAGAATAGAGGAAGAGGTTTAGCGCATTAAGTTTTCGGCGGACAAAAAAAAACCCGGTCACCAAAGGCGCCGGGCTGTGCGAGTTGCAGCAATGATTTAAAAAAACTTGCTCCGGTAATCGGATGCTTTGTATTTCTTTTTCAGGTCTTTTAACACATAATTCATCGCGACATTTTTTGCGGGATGGACGTAGAAAGATCGGAAAGCATCGAGGTTAGCAGGAGGCGGTGGTATTGTTTTGGTAATCATTTTACAAATGAAAACGCCTTTTTCTCCCATCAATGGTTGAGACACCTGCCCATTTTCCAATTTGACCAGGCTCGAAATCACTTTTGTCTCTTCACCAAGACTTGGGATGTAACCACTGTAAGGGGTCACGGCATAAGCGGTATCGATGCGGTCGATGGTGTATTCTCCGGCAGAAGTAGTCAAGTCTGTAACATTACCCACCTTGTTTTTAATCATTTCGTAGCGCTTGCGCTTTAAGAGTTCATTCTTGAACGCTGTGCGGAAAGATTCAACAGATGCCAGGCCTTTGGGCACGATTTCGGCCAAAGCAGCGATTGCGTATTTGTTGGTAAATTTCTTGGTTTCTTCTTGCATGCTGAACACCTCTGTGCTTACATCACCTGTTTTGGTGGACTTGGCATAAGCCCAGCGTATCATCTCGCGTGCAGTATTGTTGGACAAAGCTCCAAGGGCATTGATTTGGTATGAATTCTGGAAGAGATTGCCTACCGATTCCAATTTGTATTTTCCTTCTTCTTTGATTGCTTTTTCGAGAGCCTCCAGGTTGCGGTGCTGCTGGACCAGGTTTTGGGCCATGTCGTACATCGCATTAGAAACTGCATCACCCGGAACAATGGTTTCGCTGATGGTTGCAATGTGGGTTTCCACCGTATTGGTGTTAAACGCAGCCTCATTGACTTTTATCAGGTGCAATCCGAATTGAGACAAGACCAATTTCATGTCTCCTTTAGACATTTGATAAAAGATCGCATCGTTGAAAGGTTTTACCATTTTTCCCTTGGAAGCATAGCCGAGGTCTCCCCCCTTAATGGCGGAACCCGGATCCTGACTAAATTTCATGGCCATGGAATCAAAGGTCGCCTGTTCTTTGGATACTACATTCTTAATGCTGTCGAGCAAATTGGCGGCAGCCAGGTACTGCTCACGCGTTTGTACACGGATTAAAATATGGCTGGCCTTTACCGAATCGGCGATGGGCTTGCGGTTGATGATTTTGGATAAGCGGTATTCGCCACTTTCCACGTATGGGCCGTAAACAGAACCCACGGGTAGTTTATCCAGGCTGTCCTTCAATTCCGGAGAAATTTCTGTTGGGTTTTTAAACGCTTCATCCCAAGTGCCCAAATTGCTCACCACAAACGTTGAATCGTTTTTAGCCGATGCAAAATCCGCTTTTTTTGCAGCCAGGGTCTCCATGATGAGTGCAGAATCTTCTGCAGAAGGGATGATGTCGAAAATGGCTACTTTCAGGGTTCTTGTTTCTTCCTCGGTTACGATGGAAGCTGCCTTTTCTTTGCGCATGGCTTCATAATCGCTGTCCGTGAGTTGAATGTCCTCTTCGTTGATCACAGTATAAGGGATGATGCCATAGGCAAAATCCAGTTTCAGGTTGCTTTCGTATTGGTTGCGTTCCAACATGAAGTTCGGCATGTACAAGGACTTGGATAGCAAGTTGCTCAATTTGGTTTGTAAGCGGTCTTTTACCACTTCTTGTTGCTGAACCTGCCAGAATTCTTTCAGACGTGGATCCAGACTTTCATCTTCCAATCCATTTTTGAAGACATTGAGCTGTTCGCGATTGACCTGGCCCGTATTGGGGTCTCTGAAATTGCGTTGGATGATGGGTGAAAGGTTGTAACCAAACTGGAGCTCCTGCAATTCGCCATCGCAAACTCCGGTGCCATTGTCTTTGGCTTCTGCGTCCAAAATGGCTTTTTCCAGAAATTGGTTCCACAGGTAGTCTTTACGCCCAAAATAGTCTACATCTGAATTGGCGTATAACACCCGCTCTGTATTTTGGAATTCCCTCCAGCTCAGGCTTTGTCCAGCCACCTTACCCACGGTATCGGGATTGTTAAACAAAGATGAGGATCTTCCCGAAGTCATATCCATCACAATAAACCCGACCAAAGCCAAAGCCATCAGCACAGTGACGACCCATAAGCGTTTCCGGATACTCGTAATCATTCCCATAATAGACGCTTTAAGATATTGTAAATCAAATAATTATGTTATAAAAAAGACCCTAAGTACCAATTTTTTAGGGTTTGCAAAGGTAATAGGAATCCCTTTTATTTTCATGCTAAAATTCTGAAAATCTGTTTGTTGACCTAAATCAGCAGACAATGGTTTTTGAAGCATGTTTGGATCCATGCATGGGTTTGAATGCGCTTCGCGAATGGAACGAAATTTTGTCCGTTTCGGGGCCCATGCGTCTATTCAATCAACCAATGCCAGAACCGGATAAATCGTAAGCCAAATTTTTAGCGAAATATTTTGGAATCGGGGAGGGCTTCATTTCCTTTGATCCCGTTCCGAGACACCCTATGCATAGAACTTCGGACGCAGGCATCCTACTGCGAGAACAAGGATTTATTATACACCCTAATTTTTAATGCGTATGAAAATCTATGAATTATTTGTGTTGTTGCTTTTTGCAACATCCTGTGAATTGAATGACGAATCTGGTCAGCCCATCCAAGCAGCACCCCGAAGCGGCGGAACGGCTTACCAATTCATTGGTGGGGATGGCTACCTGTTATTGCTGAAACAGTCAGGTTCTGCCAATGACACCAGCTACTTTTTGCAAAGGAGCGGAACGGATCACTTTCAGGAAAACTTGGAAGTCGCTTCGGTGGTGAGTGATGAATTTGGATTGACCATTTTATTAACCGATGGAAGCACGCGCCGGGCGGACCTTGCGGGCAACCCATCAGCCCAGTACCACGGCTTTGGACTCTCGGAGCTGTATGGAGACTATTACTTCCGCAAGTTCTATGGACCCAATGGGCCTTTGGCTGATCCTGACGTGAGCAGTGTCCGTTGCAGGTGTTATGCCAATGGAACGCAAACTTCGTGCGATGCCGGCGGACCAGGTTCCGATCGTTGTGAAATCAGTGGTTCGGGCAGTGGCGGAGGCAGCAGCGTAGGAATGCGGTGTTCCGTAAAATGCGCTACCGGGTTTTTCTCTTGTTGCCGTACCATATGAACATGTTGGAGGCGCCCTCCGAAAGCGCGTTGCAGAAAACTTGCACCTTGCTTTTCGTGATCATGCGGACAAACTAACATACGTTCGTATGAAAACAGGTCTCAGCACACTAACATTTGTTAGTATGTACCATCCAGTCATCCACAATCGCAGCAGTCCCACTGCGTGAAAAAGGACAATCAATTATTACCTTAAAATTATTTTACGTATGAAAATCATTTCATTCACAGCGGTTTTTGCACTGCTTTTCAGTATCATTTCATGCGACGTTGCGGAGCCTGAATTGACCGGAACACAAGCTTTGCAGCCGCGAAACGTGTCGCAAGAATACCGATTGATTGGGAAACATGGATATTTGGTGTTGTTGAAAGAGAACGGAAACGAGAACGACGAAATTTTTGTATTGTTTGACGGACAGTCACACGATTTTCAACAAAACCTTGCGGTGGCACGCGTGGTGGCAACGGATGCAAATCTGGAAGTTCAATTGGCTTCGGGTTATGTCATGCGTTGGACTGTTCAACAGGATCCTTTAGCAGACGAAACCGGTTACGGTTTGACACGCATCCAGGGTAGCGGATATTATCCCTATTTCTACGGTCCACAAGGTCCATTGCACGATCCCGATGTGAACATCGTGAAGTGCAAATGCAGACCGAATGCCGAAAACTACAATTGCGACAGTGGCGGTAGAGGTGCTACCGAATGTTCGGTAGAACATGGAGGCAGCATGGTGGGCACCGGAGTGAATTTTAAATGCGCCACAAAATGCGGGGAAGGATATTATGCCTGCTGCACCAACCTTTGATGGTGGTGAAACCGCAAAATCGCCCATCATGAAGTGTTTGGACGATATGTTCTTCAATGCAGTGCTTTGTTTGAATTTTATAGGATTGGGATTCAGTTGACCGCTAACGAGAGCGGATTGGACGATTGCACGATGAGATCTGATGTTTATGTGGATTGTTTACAACGGTAAGCAAGTATTCTTGTATGACTTACAGGGATCAATGCTATGTTGATCATTCGATGAGTAATACGACCTTCAATATTCGGTTTTGAGTCATTCGGAAACGCCACAACATGGTTGAGTCGGAGTTCAGCCTCAAGGATGTTCCACGGGTCTGGATTTTTGTAATCATCTTTCCCTGTTTGGAGAATCGGTTTTTGAATCAACATTTGGTTTTAATGGAGCAGTGATGTATGCACTGCTCCTTTTTCATTTGAATCAGTTCCAAGTTGAGCGAATGCCACCATGAATTGCCTTGACCCTATGGGCCTTGGGATGTTGGAAGCAACAGAACTTGGGCAGATTGGGTGGGGTGAGTTAACTTTTGTTTTCTTCACCGGTGGTTAGACCCCAGGCATTGTATCGGTTCATGGTGTTTTGGAGTCCTGCAAAGCAAAACGAAAGAACGGCTTCTGCTGCTGCATCGACGATTTTGGGGAGGCCATTCATTTCTTCTGCCGACCATTTGCCAAGGACAAAATCCACTTGCTTTCCCTGCGCAAATTGATTGCCAATGCCGACGCGCAGTCGGGCATATTGGCCGTTGCCAAGCATTTGCTGGATGTCCTTGAGTCCATTGTGGCCGCCGTCAGAGCCATTGGGACGGATGCGCAATTTGCCAAACGGAAGGTTGAGGTCATCGAGGATCACGAACAGATTTTCCTGGGGGATATTTTCTTTTTGAAGCCAGTACCTCACGGCTTTACCACTGAGGTTCATGTAGGTAGTGGGCTTGATGATGCAGAGTTTTCTACTCTTGTAGTTTGCCTGAGCACAATGGGCTAGTTGACCGACGGAAAAGTTGGCTGATAATTTTTCGGCCACGCGGTCGGCTACCTCAAATCCAATATTGTGGCGTGTACCGAAATAGTGTGAATCCATGTTGCCTAAACCGGCTATGAGGTATTTCATAAGCTAAGTACGAAGTGGATGGCGGCACAAAAATAACAGAAGTTTCCATGCTGGCTAAGTGGAGTGTAAACCTACTGATGGTGCATCATGATCTAAATGGTCATCGCTTTCGAGAGCATGATAAGGCCCATCCAGTAGCGAATACACTATTCGCTCAAAGTTTGAATTTTAGTTCGAAGAGTAAATTTTTCATGGATCGGCAACGTCCGTTGAGTTTTTTCCGAAAGTCCTGTTCGGCAAGGCTGAGGATTCTCATTGCTTCCTCTTCACAACCGCCGCCAATGCCGCGGGTGATGTCCCGGTTGATGAAAGAGCATCGTTCGTCGACATCAAAACGAATTTCAACGGTACCCTGGAGGCCAACTTCTTTTGCAATGGCGGGGTATTGTACGTGTTTAATTTGAGTGCGAAGGGTTGAATACACCAGCAAGCTGTCAGCCAAATGAAGCGTTTGGGCATGGATTGAGGCAACAAAGCTTAGCAGTGTGCAAAAGCAAAGCGATTTCATCGTGGCCAGGTTTAGTATTGTTCAAATGTAGGAATAATCAACCATATTTAGACATGCAATGAAATTTTAAATAACTGATATTTCAAATGGCATTCGAACATCGTTGGAATGAACCATGAATCAGCAATAGAATTGCAAATTATTACTTACTTTTGCCCGTCTTTTTTGGTCCTATAGCTCAGTCGGTTAGAGCATCTGACTCATAATCAGAGGGTCCCTGGTTCGAGCCCAGGTGGGACCACTTCAATCAAAAAGAAATTCATCACTGTACAAAAAGCTTTTCCCGCCTCCTTGGCGGGTTGCTGGGATTGGGTTAATTTTTATTAGCTGGTTCCTTTGCCTGTAATCTTTTGAATGGGTGCTCGTTGTGAGATCTTTGGTTCGAATCCATTTTGGTAAGCAGTCCAGCTCTCGGAGGCCGCTTGATCACATAAGAATGAGTACGTTTTCAACCAATAAAAACTGACCTAATCGCATTGAAAAAGTTGCAGACTCTTAAAACAAAAACAGCCACCGCAATCAAGCCAATGTGCATGGAGGCATGCATCAAAAGAAGCACGTGGTAACGGCTTCTGTTATGAATCGCCTATGTAAAATAGAGGGGCACATTTTCCGATTATCATGACATTCACCCACAGTGATATATCATTCCATCATTCGACTCAGGCAAAAGAATCTTCAATTCAGTATCCACGATCAACAATTCAAAATATTTTTTTTTTGTTCGCGCCAATCCCGTCCCCTTTGTTGCAAAATCTATCAAATGCGACTATTTCTGATATTGATCATTCAGTCTACCATGTCAACGCTGTAAATGATGTCGAGGCAATAGTCAGCAGAGAGCGTTGCAAAGAATTTAAAAGTTGGATTGAATGGTAAATGGGTTAGATGAAAAAATTATTGACAACGAGGAGGGAAGGACATCTTTGTCAGCCGGAAAACAAAACCCTGAAAAGTTCGAAGAAAGCAACAGCGGTCTCCCTATGATCATTGGAAAAATGGCAGTTCGCAACCGTAGATTAGGTGAATTGGGGATATCCTATATGACAGGAGTTTACAATAAATGGAAGCAAGAAGGACTGGTACTCAGCAACAAAAGGAGCGTACGTGTCTTGGCGGTTGATTTCAATACATCTCTCTTCCGGGATCGGTTGAATGTCAATGGAGAAGTGGCAAAAGTTTTAGTAGATGTTCCGGACACATACTCCCAACAGTATGGCAAACAACAATTAGGTGTTTTTATCGATGTCATCGGCACCCTCGCGAAGCGAAGATTATTTGGCTGGGAGAATGCAAAATTGAATGTGGGTTTTCGCATAGAATATGCTGATTATAACCAAGGTAGTTTTAAAGAAACCAATGGAAATATTGCAGACGATATTTGGGCCATCGTGCCTACCATTGTTTTCAGACCTGCAGGCTCAACCGTCTTAAGATTCAATTACCATTACGAACAACAGCGGGACTTGCTAGGCAACGCTCCAGAACGCACTGGCGTTATACAGCTGGGTTTTTCATCCTATTTCTAGCTTTTCCTTGAGCTCCAGTTCTTCCATCCTAATCCTTTTTGAAAGAAAATCAAACAATGTTTCGAATGCAAAACGGATTTGGAATAAGGATTGGGACACGGTACCTAGGGTTTAAGACCAAATTAGTCATATCGTCTCTATGTAAATCCATTTTGACAGGGCCAACAGATGGAAAACTTAGCTTTTTTCAAAATAATATGACGAACCTTATTGTATTCAGCTTTTGCGACTTTGGCTATGAGAAGTATCTTGTGGCAATGGTTTAAAATACAGTATATTTGACGTGAAACCCTTTGCACACTACTGCTAACCCGATTCTAAAATTAAACATGGATAAGGCATGAAGCATTGTATCAACTGCAATTCAAATTTGGTGGGACCATATTGTCATCATTGTGGTGAAAAGATCGTTAATGACAATGACTTAAACTTGCGAATGCTTATTGAACAAGTGGTAGATGTTTTTACCCATGTTGATTCAAAACTGATAGCCACATTTAAATCCTTGTTGGTACATCCAGGACTTTTATCAACTTCTTACGTTCAAGGACTTCGTAAGCCTTTCATGAAACCTTTTCAGATTTTTGTTTTAACAAACGTCCTTTTCTTCTTTTTGCTTTCTGATGTGGATGTATTTAGAAAGCCCTCCTCATGGTGGTTTGAACTCAAATCTGATATGGGACTTGACATTCAGCAAATTGTTTCGAATACGGCAGAAAAGTATCATTTGACAAAACAAGAAGTGGCTCTTGCATATGACTTAAAATCCAAGACCATGGCAAAGGCATTGGTGGTTATATTTATTCCTTTCCTTGGTCTTATTTTCTCGATATTATTCATTAAAAGAAATTATCAATTAGGAAAACACATTGTATTCTCAACTCACTTGTTTTCATTTGTTTTGCTGATTATGATCATCTGGACAGAGGTCATTAATTTATTCGGCAATCACTGGAATAGCCGATACTATGTAATCCCAATACAAATTGCTTGGTTGTTATATTTTTATATTGCCATCAGAAAATTTTACAAGACCAATATAGCTTATTCGGCCTTGGCGACACTGTTGGGTTTGGTGCTTTTAAATGTAACCATTGAATTTTATAGATTTGGTATCAGTATATATTCCTTGTTGAATGCAATCCATTCCTAATTTGAAAACATAGTACGGGCTGATTTGGCTTCGACAAAGCTGCTCAAATGTTTGGAAAAAATTGCTTATTTATGTTAGCGCATAAAGTTTAACCGAATTTTTAAAATAATCCCAATACTGCATGAATAACTTTAACGAATGGTTTGAATGCAATTCATAGGAAAATCAATTTCTTTTAATTCTGGTAAAAGGCTATGCTCCACTCCTTTCAGCAGGTTGCAAGTATGAATACCGATCAACTGGCACAAGGTGTGTATCTCTATGTTTTAAACCCTAAGAGCGGAATTCCAGTAAAAGGAAAATTTGTTAAAAATTAACTTTGTCCACTTATGAGAAAATGTAGGAATGGCTTGATGTTGTTGAACTCCCGGCAAGTGAAATTACTTAAAAGGCATTTTAAGCATATTCCAAAATGTTTGGTCACCTGGTGATCGAAATTGCTCAATGCCAAATTGCATTTTTTCAACATTGGCTTTGCCATCGGTACAAAATATGCGGTCCCAAAAAGTAAATACATCTCCATAGTGGCTGTCCGTCTCAGGACGATGACTGCTGTGATGCACCCGATGCCAGTTGGGAGTTACAAAAATCAAGCTGAACCATCGTTCAAACCAATCGGGATAGCGAATGTTTGCATGATTCAATGAGAACCATGGCAAGGCAAATGCAAAGTAAATGGTCATGCTCTCGACGGAAACGCCCAACAAGGGAAGAAACGTAATTTGTGTAAGCGTCTGCAATATAAATTCAACAGGATGTAGTCTTAATCCATCGGAAGCATCCAATTCCGTATCGGCATGGTGTACCCGGTGAAATCTCCAAAAGAAGGGCACATTGTGGTAAATCACGTGAAAAACGTAACTGTTGAGATCCACCAGCAGAATCCCTAAGACGATTGCAACCGGCGATAGTCCGAAAAGTTTGTGAAGCAATCCCACATGATTTTCCTGGGACCATAAGATAGCTGCAACAACAAATCCACCCAATGTGGCATTGAGGACAAATGCCATAGCAATCATCCCAACATTGTGCCACCGTTGCTTGTTCCGTAGTTTCGAGTGCTCAAAGTAAGGTATATATTTTTCAAGGGTCATGAACAATGCGATGCCAGCAATGGCTAACACCGGCGTGATATTGCCCAATAAGCTAATAAGATTTTCCATGGTAATAAATTTTGATTGTTTAATGGGGCAAAGCTGGGAAATCCCGATGCACCGGTCGTCCGATCCGATGGTTTAGGACGTCTTGATTTCCCGGAGTTCAGGCGTTGCGGTAGTTGGACGGGGTAATTCCAGTAATTTTCTTGAATACCGCATTGAATGCCGCTTTGGAATTGAACCCACTTTCAAAGGCGATGGCCAAGATGGAAAGGTGTGCATTTGCCGGATCCATCACCGCCTGTTTGAAATGTTCCACACGATGCCTGTTGATGTAGTCAAAAAAATTTTCTCTTTTGTACTGGTTCAATACTTGCGATAATATATGAGTTTTGATTCCCAAATGGTCGGCAAGTTGTAGACAGGTCAACTCGGGTTGTAGATAAAGTTTTTCTTTGCGCATGGACTGTTCGAGTTTCTCCAACAAGTGCAATGCTTTTTGTTCGGTCAATCCGGATTTTTCATATTTGATGGGGGCTTTGATCAAGGCAGGTTGATCGCTTTCCTCGACAATCTCTTGTGGAATATTGGTGAAAATTTCAGCTTGCTTTAACGAACGGTATCCCATCACATAAATTACTGCCGAAAAGGTCAAGTTTGAAAAACTGTCGGCAAACCCCATGTCGTAAAAGCTCAACATAATACACACGACGAACGTCAAAACGCCAGCGCCAAAAAACATCATGATCCATCGCAAGGATTTCTGTTCCAGGTTGGAATATACTTGTTCAATATGCCGCTCATGCTTCAAGATTAGTGCTATGGTAAGAACAATGAATATGAAATTTACGAAAATATTACACAAAAAACTGTGTACCCAAAAGTCAGGTTTTTCGATGTAGCTTTCCTGCAGAACCAATATTTTTTCCGCGGTGGACAATGTGTAAAAAGGTATAAAATACAAAATGTTCAACAGGAAAGGCAAAAAGCAAAGCCAATGCCACCACCTCCAATGAAACGGTTTGTTTGTAAAACTTTTGGTCATAAAATAAAATCCGGGGCCAATCAACATGGCAAAAGGGGTTCCAAGCAAACCAAGATGAGGAAAGCGCAATACGACATGCAGGTCATACAAGGCAGTGCCAGCCATGTTCAAGGCGAAAGCAAAGGTAATCATCGCCAACCATCGGTTGGCCACCCGATTTCCAGATGACAAACCCAACAATACCAAGCTAAAAAAGATGCCTTGGGCTGCGCTGATCAAAATCAAATAGCAAGCTGCTTCATGCATCGGCTACACAGATTGATGAATGTAAACCAAAGATAGCATCTGTTGCTTACAAACGCAATGCATTTGACTTATACGAGGAATACATGTTTTGTTTATCGAACAATTTAGTGCAGAAATAGATTGATGTTAACATCTTTAGCAGCAATCTATAAATGTTGAATGAGCCCACTTCGTGGCAATACATGAAAATCATTACCTCTTCTTAAAAGGGAATCCATTTCTGAAGGATGAAGTTTGAGAAAGTTTACTTATAGCAATGCAAAACCTGCTCGCAAACTTGAGTGATTGAAAGGCATAAAGGCGAAGTCTATTTTAGCAACTTCTGTATCCATTGAATCAGCTCCGCTTCATCTACGATCGACCAGGAATGTGGATGCCTTTGACCGTTCGCTCGATACCCTTTTTGAAAGGTTTGCATGAATTGTGCCCGGGCGTTGCCCATCAAATTCAATCGGTTGATCAACTCTGCAGTCACTTCATAATTGGAATTGTGCACTGTTTGATTTCGATGCGTGATACGCCAAGCGATGTCCACATCATGATAAGCCCGAACCGCTATGTTTTTGAGGTATTTTTCGTGATCGCATAGCCTTTTGTCCATGCAAAAAGCGGACAAATTTCGAAAGGTTTGCACATGTTCTTTCGGACACCCATATTCTATTTTAATCTGTTGGATGGCCCGTTCTGCTTCCTCTACTGCCAAATCAGAATGGTGGTCCGCAACGATTCCTTCCAAAAGTTCGTACAAAGTGAATGCATCAATGGGCGAATCGACCATGAACACGCCTTTGGGACGTATTGGGTATCGGTCGGGAAATTCGTTGCAAAGTTCGACATACCGCAAGGCAATCATGCCTCCTGCAGAGAAACCACCCACCACAAAATGGTTTGGATCCACATGAAACCTTTGGGTGATGTCTTTTAGTAAGCGTGTTAGTTTGCCTTGTGCAATGGAATCAGCATACAATTTGTTTCCAGCCGCGTAGAACACAGTCAACAGTTTGTGAGCATGCGCTGCATGGTGTATTTTGGTTTCCGGCGGGGTCGCGTTGGCCAGTTGTCCAAACCCAGCCAATAATACCACAACCCCGGCAATGCTGTCGGAAGCCGGCTTTACGAAATGGTATTTTCCACTGAAGGGATCTTCCGGATTCAATACGATAGTCTCCAGTTTTTGAGCCCATGAGCAGCTTCCCTGAATTAGTAAACTTGCTATCGTGTAGTATCCACCTTTTCGAATGATTTCCATCTTATTTAATTTGACCATTTCAAAAACAGTTTGAACGCAACTCCGCTGCATTGAATTATGCATAGAGCCAAGTGGCTACAATATTATTTTTAATTCAAGCCCTCATGTTGGCACTGTAAATGAGGACTTATGAAAGCATCTGATGTAAATAAACATCAGATGCAATCGGATCAATTTTCAATGGAAAGCAAAGTGGTGTGCCAGCAAGTATCATTTTTTGACCTTGCTTTTTTCTTTAGAAGATTTCAAATTGGATTTAAATGCTGATTCATACCTTTCTATCCATTGTTGAACCGTAATTTTCTTCATTAACTGTCCAATCAAATCATAAGGTATGTCATCTATTTTATTAAAACGTATGCAACTTTTTCCCATGTCAAGTTTTTGCTTGCTGTGCTTTGGAAATTCTGTTTGAAACCATTTCAGCAAATCAGGGTCTGCATAAATGCCCATATGGTAAAAATTGATGGATGCTTTTTGAGAAGCAATGCCTGCAAAAGGAAGCGGCTCGCTGGGTTTGCAATGGTATCCCGCCGGATACAGGCTATGCGGCACTACATAGCCCAATCCGCCATAACTCATAGCGGCTTCAAAGCCTTTTGGAAGATTTTTAACAATGACTTCATGAAGTTTGTTGAATGGTTCAACCCGGTCTTCCGGAAGATTTGTCAAGATTTCCATTACCGTTTTTCCCTGTGCTTTCATAAGCAATTCAATTTTTTGCAAATTTACATCTTTCTTTTTGGATCCCAGATGAGAAAGTGTTGGGTTCAGGAATGTACGGTTGGAAATGGAGTCGCTGGAAATGGTTCATTAGGGGTGGCCAGCAGTGAAATGTTAATAACATATAAACGAACATATGTTAGGTAGCCGTATTGAAATACTAACAAACGTTAATACTTCGAACAAATATTAAATCTGATCCAAATTATACCATTATCCTTTCCCCTTTTCCCTTCCATTATTATTCTGAAACGAACATACGTTCGTTAGCTCATGGATTAAATCCAGGCTAAAAATACATTTTTTGTTTTTCCCTGGGTCTCACCAACGGTGGTTTTGGAAAGTAGGAAATGTCTATTAATTCAATACTACCTTGCGGTGTAACTTTCAGCATGACCGACTGGTAAGGCTTAAATTCCACTTTAACTTTCTTGCTGATTCCATTCGAATGTATGGTAAATTCCATGGTTTTGGTCTCGGTTGTAAATGATTGTCCGCAATAAACCGGATACTGGAGATTTTTAGCAGGCCATTGACTGAGAAAAATGTACTTTGTACCATCACCGGTTTCGCGGCACCAATATTCAGGAAGGCTGTCCCCTTTAATCAAAGGCTGATGATCAATCAATGCCTTGAAATCCGATCCTACGTTTGGCAGTTTCATCAATTCGTTGAGCATCGATTGAAATTTTGCTGACTTCGCTTTACCGGGCTGCATAGGCTGTTGTTTCAAACACACTTTGAGTCCTTGTTTGGCCAATGTCAAAACACGTTGTAACGCGCGTTGATCCATGTATTGGACATCGATGTACAACATACTGAACAATGCATCGCCTACTTGAAGTTTGTTTTTTCGGTATTGGGCTTTTTCCAAATAATGTCTGTTGATCCACAGTGGGTGATACCCGGCGAGTTCTTCGGGCGTATGGATGTAACGCATCTCGTATTCTCCCCAAACCCAAACACGCTGCCTTTCCGGAGGATAAGGACCTTTCATCACTGCATCTTCATACGGAATGTAAGCGGCCACGTCAGTATACGTTTTTCCTTTTTGTAGATAAGAACTTACTTTTTCTACGTATTGGTTGAGTTGCGGCAATTCTTCGGTCAAACTTCCTCCAGGCCCGATGTAACAACTAGCAAAAAAATCAATGGTGTCGGAGCCCTTTGGATTGAAAGGCATCCCAATGTAAATATGATGATTCACTCCATTGGCAAACAAAGCATCTGCAACCATCTTCAAGTCGGCTGTTTGCTCTTTCCGCATATAGGTGTTTGGAAAACCATACATGCAGGTAAACGATTCGCAAGACACTACGGGTTTAGATGCCAGACACCCTGCTGAACTCACAATCTTAGAATAATTCGGATTGTTCAACATGGCTTCGGTTTCGGGAATATCTGGTAAGCCATATGTCGTCATGATATCTGCCGGCGCTCCTAAACATTGTACCCTCGACCAAGCACCCATTTCTTTGCATTTTCTGACATAAGGTTTATAAAAACCGTTTGTAACATAATCATCCACCAACATCATGTAATCGTAGCGGACATCGGGAAACGAATCCAATCCACGATTCATATATGGGATGATATCGTAACCAAATTTATTTTTGAAACGGACATCAAATCCGGGTGTCCATAATTTATTTTTTCCGTTGAGTTTAATTTCCCAAGAGTCGGTAAACAAAACGGTTTTAGGTCCCTTCAAGATTTTTTTCATGGCCTCTTGATAGGGTTTCGCAAACAATGCAAATGCATCTTCATCCATGTGGTTGATCACCCGCATGTTCTGAGGCCAGGCCCACGAAAACGTGAGCATTTGGCTAAATGATGTGTCTCCATAGATCTGCGTTCCGTATGCTTTTGGGATGTGCAACTCTGCAACCGGCCATGCACTTCCGTATGTAAAATCACAGGCCATACCAATGGAATCCGCATATCGTTTAGTGTACGCCACGATATCTACCCATTCTTTGCTCAGCCACTTTTGTGCACTGGTATCAACAGGATAGTGCCTGTTAAAATCCCTTGCAAACCATTCTTGATACCGGTGCAAAGGATACAACCAAGCAACCTCCACCCCTCCAAAATTGTTTTCCTTCGCCCAGTCCAATTGGTGTTTTACATCCCTTTCATGAATCCAGGTGGCAAACCAAAACCATCGAACCATCGGTTTGGTGGTTTTGTAAAATGGGTTAGGTGGTGGAGGATTTTTGTGTGGATTGGGCAGTTCCGTAAAAAGCCATCCGGCAACCATCGTCAGACCCAGAATGAAAGTATTTAAAAAGCTCATCTTGCAATGATAGTCATTTGAAAGTTATCAGACAACAAGCCATTCGCAGAAAATGCTTGTTTGAATTGGATCGTTGCGGTGAAAAAACTACATTTGTCACCGTTAAAAGGATGGTTTAAGTTTTATAATTGTTTTTCCAAATGCCCTCATTGAAAAAGAATCTTTTTGGGTTCTTACTGCTTTTGTTTGTCAGTGGCATAGCCTGGTTCTTAGGATATGTAAAAATGCCCTATTTACAAGTTCATAAGTTGTTTTGGGTGGGCTTTGCAGCTGGCATATCCTTATTATTCCTCGGTATGCTATTGTTGTATCGAAGAGACAATAGCCGGGAAATCGCAGCGACTGTAGAACCGCAAAGCCAATTGAAACCACCGCTTTCCCAACTTAAGTCAAACCGCTTGCTTTGGACGCTGTGCATCCTAAGCTGGATAATCCTTGCCTGCATGGTGGGTCTCTTGATTTCTACTCGTCAAAAACTAAACGATGCACGTAAGGAATCAGACGCTTTGAAAATTTATGCGGGACAGGAGGAACAACGCAATAAAATAAACTTGTTACGGGAATTGATACATTCAATCGATTCGTTGCACCAAAAGACGCAAGACAGTGCACGGATTCAAACCCTAATCAATCGATTGGTAGCCATCAGTTCCATTTTTGGAGTTCGGAATGAGTGGGATGCCGAGCGATCTCGTTTTGCTTCCCTCAGCAAAGAGCGGGCTTTGTTGCTTTTTGCGTTGATTCATTCGCCATTGGATACATCTTCATTCAAGCGCATTCTAAAAAGGGTAAGTTTTGCTGGAGCCGACCTGAAAGATGCTGATCTAAGCAGTTTGAATTTAAACGGAATCGATTTGCGTTTTGCAAATTTGGAAAATGCAAATCTCCAAAATACACGTTTGGACTATGCGGATTTGCGCGGTGCAAATTTAAAGGCCGCACAAATGAACAAGTCATCGCTGTATGGTGCTATTTTGATATCGGCTCAAATGAATTGGACGAAAATCCAAGAAGCGAATTTGGATTGGGCACGACTTGACAGTGCCGATTTATCCAATGCATCATTGTTGGGTTCCAGTTTTGTCTACTCCACGGCAATTCATACTGACTTTCAGCATGCAATGCTTCATGGCACCAATTTCCGTAATGGATTTTTTAATGGTGCGATGTTGGGGCATGCTAACCTCACCCAAGCCGTATTGATCAATGCAAGCTTCAGCAACACAAAATTGGAAAGCGTTATTTTGAAAGAAGCGATCATCGATGAGCCGGGATGGAAAGCATTGACTACAGGCAATCAATCGGGTGTGCCGGAGATTCTGAAAAACTATCAACTGTTAGCCGATAGCACATCCATCAAAGATTCATTGTTACATAGAATTCGTTGGGTAACGCAGTGATCGAAGCACATTGTATTGTTATTGCCTGTCCAGTAAGAAGGAGGATTATTGGATTGTTGGAGATTTCAGTTTCCTTGACTCCTGTAGGTGCATTTGCAAAAACGCCCATCCAGTTTCAGAATCCCGTTGCTTGGTTAGCAAATGACTCAACGAACCAGCAAAACATCTCCTGATTTTTCGATGACGGTGTCGTCTAATCGGATGGCTTTCAAATAATACACATACGTCGCGGGCATGCAACGCGATCCTTTAAACTGTCCATCCCATCCGGCTTGCAAATCGTTTATTTGGAAATTTTTGTTCTCGAAAACCAAGTTTCCCCACCGGTCAAAAATTCTCAGCAATGCAATATGCTTTATGCTGGCTCCTCCAAAAACGGTCAGTTGGTCATTCAGTTGGTCACCATTCGGACTGAAAGCATTGGGAACGAACACGTCGGTTTGATTGTCGACCACAAGCTGGATGCTTGCACTGATCGGACAACCCGCTTTATTGGTAATGAATACTTCGTAACGAGTGTTTTGCAAGGCCTGTAAACTTGGGTTAAGGCAATCGTCACACGACAATCCTATTGCGGGTGTCCAAAGGACCGTTGCGGGTGAAAAATTCAAAACCGGTTGAAGTTGTACACGATCGCCTAAAGTTAGTTTCAGCTCCAATGGGAGATCTGCAGTAAGCAGTTGTGCTTCAATAAAAGCAACTTGGTATTCTGCTTCACATTGCAAAGAATCTTTTACGAACACCCGGAAGTTTCCTGGTGCCAATGGACCATAGTCTGTTTGAGTGGAGTAAGTCAAAGGATCATCCAAAGCAAACATAAATCCTGGAATACCGGAACTGGGTTGGACATGGATGAACGCATTGTCATCTCCGTAACATACAATTGTGTCCAGTTGTAAAACAGCTTCTACCGTATCGACCAACAATCGGGTTTCCACCAGGCTGTCACATCCGAATTGGTTTTGCAAAAGGTCCGTGTATAATCCAGTTGCCATGTATTGATTTGTACCAACTTGGATGGTTTTGCCTTTGCAAATGCTGAATGCTTGTTGGGTAAAATGTTTTGGATGAACGGTCAGATCGGTGAGTATGACACTATCGCATCCATTCACTGTTGACAAGGTATCAGTGTAATTTCCGGTTTTTGTATATACATGGGTACCTACACGATGCATTGCACCGTCGCACAATACATGTTTCTGTTGCTGATTGTAAACAGGATGAACCAATAAATCAGTGTTGATTACGCTGTCACAAGATTGAATGGATTGCAGGGTATCGATGTATTGCCCGGTTTTTAGATAGTGTTTATTCCCAACCCGGATGCTATCGCCTTCGCAAATTACCTGAACATTGTTTTGGGCATAAACCGGATCTACGGTCAGCTTGGTAACGATGATGCTGTCACAACAATGTACGTTTGAAAATACGTCGGTGTAAATTCCGGTGCTTCGGTACTGCTGGGTTCCAACTTGAACGTAATCTCCCTGGCATATCCGGAATGATTGTGTATCACGGAATGCCTGACTGTGATCGGTGACGAAAAATCGGAGGGTATCTGATAAACAACCATATTCATCGCGTGCAACCAACTCGTGAAATCCAGCAGACAGTGCATTGAAATATCCTTGATCCTCCCAATGGCCCTGGTCCAAAGAATAATGGTAAAAGGGATCCGTTCCACTTGCTGTAATGGCAATGTAAGCATTGGGTTGGCAGCAACTGATTTCAAGTCTTGCGGAATCTTGTTTGAGGTTTAAAGTTTGTTTCGCAATGGTCACATCCACCATTCTTTTTACGATGCAACTTGTCGAATCTTTGGTTTCTAAAGTATAATTACCAGGCTGCAATCCGGTGAAGAGTCCGTCGGGTTTCCAAGGTCCGCCATTGAGACGGTATGCATACGGTGGAATTCCTTGCAATCCGGTGATCAGGATCCTGCCTGAATCTTTACAATTTACTGCTTCGACCCTGAGTAAGCTATCACGTAAGCGGTTTGTAAAGTCGGAGACTTCAACAATTTCCGGCAAAATGCAATTGCCAATTTTGGCATAAAAAGTATACACGCCTTCATCCGGAATTTCAAAATACAGTTGTTTGTAAAAATCAACACCATTGTTGCTGTATTTAGCTGCCGTATCTTGTGGACCTTCCAGGATCTGCAGCAATGCTCCTTTGAAGGATCCACAGCTATCCAACAAGCGCAGCGCATAGTTCAGACGATATCTTTTTACAAAAACGGTCAAAGAATCTTCGTAATCAAAACCGCAGGCATCTTTGTAAAAAATATGATAGGTGGTTGTTGAATCGGGCCTTATCACGGGATTGAACACGGTGGTGTCACTGACGCCGTTCGATGGGCGCCATCGGTATCTTGCAAAATTCTGTTTAGCATTGACTTGAATTGATTCCCCTTCACAAATGGTATAATCGGGTAGTTGACTAACGCCCGTTATGTAGTTTAAACAGATTTGTTGTACGTTGATGGAACCACCGGTGGCTGCAGTAAAACCAAAATAGACGTTCGGGTCATTTCTGAAAATGTCTTTGACAACATTGCCTGAGTACCTCAATCGAAGCGCGCAATCGACGTATACTTCGAGCGTCGCATTGGTGGCCATCCAGCGTATGAGGACTTTGTGAAATCTGCAATCTTCGGCATTGACGTTTCCATTGAGTATGCCAACCGGGCCCACGAGGTTATCGGGGTTTCCGTGATCCACGTTTCCATTGCGCATGACGGAAACATGGTCAAACGGTGGATCTAAGTAATTTCCATTCTGATACGTATCAAATTCCACAGCAAGACTTGGCACAATGCCTTGGTATCCCAGTCCGCCACCGCCGGTTCCAATGGACGTGGAGATGGGTTGAAAAACGAACGCAATGCCATCGGCACCAGGACCATCCAGGCATCCGAGGTTCATATCAAAATAAATATCGAAACTGTTGTATAAACTGACTTTGTCTTCGTACCAAACCGAACCAGCCTGGCCTTGAATTTCTTCAGTAAGGAGGTAACAATCTTTACCCAGGGGTCGGGCGTTCCCATTGGTCACAAATTTTTTGTTCGCAGTGCTGGTACAACTGTCCGGAACAGTGAATGGGATGCTTGCTTGACATTGGTTGACATCCTGTAATTTCAAAACATCAACGCCCGGGAGTAACAATTGGAAATATGGGTCCGTTTGTGCACCAGAGCGATTCATCAATCGATAGGTGTAAGGGCCTTTTCCTCCGGTGGCGTGTGCCCACAATTTTCCATCGCTGATGCAATGTGTTGGTTGAATGCTATCGATCGTTAGTTTGAGCTCATCAAAAATTTCAAATGAATAGGATATGGAATTGTTCTGAGGATAAAAATCGGACTGGCTGTCGGGTTGTCCCAGTTGGACATTTAGCGTATGCATTCCCTTTGCAATGGGTTGACAGGGGAGACTCATCCACAGCGATTGACCCGGAATCAGCATTCCATTCCATGCAAAAGGCGGCTGGACAATTCCGTCGATTTGATAATTGATAACAATGGACGAAAAGGATTTGATTCCGTCGTTTCTCATTTGCAATTGTGCGCAAAGGGTATCGGTACAAACCGAATGCGTGAAACGCAAATCGAGTGCAACGGCGTCGTAATCGCCTGGAGGGAGGCATCCGTTGGAAGCGATCAATGATTTGCGAGTGGTTTCCAAGGCAGCAACCATGCGCACACGTTGACCATCCGTAAAATGGACAGGAGAACAAGATGAGTAATCCATGTAGTTCGTGTTGTCATCCGGTAAATCCGGTGTATCGGAATTGCATGAATTGGTGTTGCAGGGAGCAAACGATGCCGAGTTATCGGGAGGCGTATCACAAACGCGATCGCCATCCAGCAGACAGTTGTTGTTGGTACAACCGCCATTGAATGTATGGTTGAGCGAAAAAAAGTGCCCCATTTCATGTGCAGTTACCACCGTGCCACCTACAGAATTCCAGTAACGACTTTCCTGAACAATTCCATCGACCGAGCAGGGTGCCCCGGGGAAATAGGCGTATCCTGCAAGGCTGCAACCAAAATTGTTATTGAACAAATCGGTCACGAGGTAAATGTTGACGTATCGGCTACAATCCCAGCCAACGAGTGCTTTGATGGCTCCGTCATTGGCTGAATTTGTTCCAGGGTTACACATCATCTCGTTAACTAGATTGCTAAAGGTTCGTGTGATACCATTGGTGGGTTGGCCGAGGGGATCTCTCCTTGCAAGACAAAATTGTATGCCCACATCCACTCCGTTTACTGCTGCGAAAGGGCCGCTGTTGGAAAATGCTTGGTTGAGATAATCCAAGCCCTGTTCCACTTGCCGGTCCGTAAGATGATTTCCCTGACCAACAGGATCGCCAGGAGGTATGATCAAATGCACCACAACCGGAATGGTATAGTTGGGTTTGGAGCGCACATGCATGGTGCGTTGATAATGAGCCAGGCTTAACCTGTAAATTTCTTCCTCCATGACCGCAACCTTTTGCCTGAATTCCGGTAGTGAATCCATCAATGCCCGATGTTTCTCATCGAAAGCACAATGTTGAGCATTTGCCTGCTGTATAAGGAGAAGAATTATGACACCACTGAAAATCGATTGACGCATCTTGTTGCAGCTATTTTGCATTTACAAATTTCGGATAAATCGCCGTATGGGGAAATTCTTTTGCATTGAAATTGATGGATTTCAAGTGAAGTGATCTGATCCTGCACAACATGATATTCGGCGCGGGCAAGAGCAAAACGATTGGACATCAAATGGATTTTTCTGCATGTAATCCATGCATGTAGGGAATAATTTTATCAAGCTTCAGTTCATGCTTCCCTTCGGGGTTAATATCATGTCACCCCATCGGGGTTAATATCATGCCACCCCTTCGGGGTTAATATCATGCCACCCCTTCGGGGTTAAGATCATGTCACCCCTTCGGGGTTAAGATCATGCCACCCCTTCGGGGTTAAGATCATGCCACCCCTTCGGGGTTAATGCCATGCCACCCCTTCGGGGTTAAGATCATGCCACCCCTTCGGGGTTAAGATCATGCCACCCCTTCGGGGTTAAGATCATGCCACCCCTTCGGGGTTAAGATCATGCCACCCCTTCGGGGTTAAGATCATGCCACCCCTTCGGGGTTAAGATCATG
>Ga0268298_10001058_pt1 | contig 33560 bp, 30 predicted proteins | sample WWTPWeurt_MetaG_FD_194462 | JGI IMG/M metagenome (GOLD analysis project Ga0268298, IMG submission 194462) | Activated sludge microbial communities from WWTP in Nijmegen, Gelderland, Netherland - WWTP Weurt | ecosystem: Engineered > WWTP > Aerobic digester > Activated sludge | place...
CGGTTTCTCGTAAGCTTCTTTGTCGAAGAAAGTGCCGTAGTTGGGCGGCTCCGGCGGCTGTACGGCGCCGCTCGGCTCGGCTTCCATAGCAGTGGCCATGGATTGTCTGCGGCTTTCCTCAAAATTACGGGCGCCGTCATGGTGCTTATGCCAGTGCATACCGGTGGTGACATTGTCGAACTTTTGCAGGCGGTACATGCCCACGTTGCGGTTTCCATGACGTGGATCTTTGGTGATTATGGCGCCCATGGTTATGAAGGGACCGCCGTCCTCGGGCCAGCATTTGAGGATGGGAAGTTTGTCCAGCATGGGTGAGTTAGGATCGGTTATCACCACTTCCTGGCAAGGGGCGTGCCCACCTGTCACCTTGGGAGGGAACTTTGCCACTTCCATGAGCATGGGCAGGAAGGAGAGTTTCTCCATAAAGCTCTCCGGGACCTTCGGCTTGATAAAAGAGCGGATTCGATCGGCAATGGAGTCCAAATTGTCCACTTCCAGGGAGAGGCACATGCGCCTGTGGGAACCGAAGGCGTTGATCAGGACGGGCATGTCATAGCCTTTCACATTGGTGAAGAGCAGGGCCTTGTTTCCTTCCTTCAGCTTGCTGACGCGGTCGGTTATTTCAGCCAGTTCCAGGTCAGCCGAGACTTCCGTAGTGATGCGCATTAGTTCGCCCTGACGGCTCAAAACGTCTATGAAATCTCTCAGGTCGGTGTATGCCATTGATCAAATACCGCTTTCATCTTTGCTTTTCCCGAGACCACGGATATCTACCGGATACCTGCCGGATACTTATAGGTTCGGAGAAAAGGGGGTGTCGTTAGATATTATTGGCACATTGCCGGAAGTCGTTCACGATTGGGAACGCAAATTTATATATAGATATTTAGAGATAGCCGGGGGCTGGGTATAAAATCCTTGCCTCCTCGGGGGCATGGATTTGTTAATATCCCGGATTCGGAATTTTGTTGCTCCAGACAATATGGGCTTGCCGTTTGTCTGGACTTGAGGGTGGTCACATGTCAGGCAGAAAACTCACCTGTGTACTTTGTCTTCTGGCTGCTGCCTGCTTTGGGTTTCAAATTCTCGTACAAAGCTTTGTTAAATCGGTTTAGACCTCTCTTTGAGGCGGTATCTAGTATTGCGAGCAATTTTGAAAGCTGATTTTTGATCTGATAATGAAAATAGGAATCCCTGAATTTCCCCTGTCGAGGTACCTGTGGTTAATAGAGATGCAAACAAGTCTTAGCATCTGCGGATCCGGGTATTTGAAAAGTTGAAAAGAGCAATACAGAAACTGGAAGATTACTGGAAGTCAGCGGAGAAAGCCCAGACCGAAGGTAAGTATGGTTATGCCGAGAGCATATGGTATGCGGCCCTGGAGGAAGCACAGGAGTTGCCGCGTAATGACAGACGCCGTGCTCTGGTTATGGAACGGCTTTGTGAGTGCCTCTGGTTTCAGAAGAAGTTTGATGATGCCGTGCCGCTGGCCAAGGAACTGGTGGGCATCTATGGCGAAGTGCTGGGGCATGAGCATTTCGATACCGCCTGTATGGTAGCCAATTTAGCCCTGCTTTATCATGTTTTGAACGACTACAATAATGCCGAGCCGCTCCTCAGCCGGGCTCATCAGATAAAACTGCGAGAACTGGGTGCCCAGCATCCCGAGGTCGTGCATCTCTACAACACCCTGGTGGAGGTGAGGCGGGCCCTGGGTCTGGATAAGCAGGAGAAGAGCACGGTTTCTAGTTTGATTAGCGGGCGCCAGTGGAGCAAGACGGGACGCTTTCAGGCTGTGAAATTGCCGGAGGCTCCGACTCCGCCTAAGATGACGGAAGTAGACGTTTCCTCCAGTTGGAAGAAGCATTTTGACGATGCCAAGTTTCAAGCCGATCAATGCCAGTGGGCAAAGGCGGAAGTGGAATTGACCCAGGCGCTTTCGCTTATTGAACAAAACAGTATCACCGATGCCAGGCGCTGGACAACACTTTCCGCTCTGGTTGATGTGCTCTCCAAACAAGACAAGCACTTGCAGGCAGCTAATCATGCTGTCAGGCTGCATGAGATTCTCTCGCTTAAAGAGGGTGGAATCACCCAGGTCACTGCCGACAGCCTCAATAGTTTGGCCAAGCTCTATTACTATGGCGGCGACATCGAGAGTGCGCTGCGCTATGCTGCTGTTTGTACCAAACAGTACGAGCATATTTTCGGAGCGGAAGACCCTTCGGTTGCCACTTGCCTTGTGAACCTGGGTTTGCTGCAGCACCTGGGCAAGCATTATCTGGATGCCGAGAATTCATACAAGGCCGCGCTCAATATAAGAACCAAAAAATTGGGTGCCGAACATCCGCTCACCACCCAGGTATTGAAAAACTACGCCAACCTGCTCAAAGAAACCCATCGCGATGAAGAGGCCGAGCACATGCAAACCTGTGCCACCGGCTTTGTCACCGGCACCTGGAACGTCGTGGAACTGGAAGAGCGCCTCACTGTCGAGTCTGAGCCGGTTATCTAGGCTCTAGTAATACTTAGAAGAGTCTTCATAGGCTTTGGAGCTGAGGCAGTCCTTCAAGGCTTTGCTCAGCACCGCCGCCGGTGCGTCGGCCGGCACTGCCATTTCCGGAGCCAGAAGCCAGCAATTTTTAGGTAGAAAAAGAACTGTCGGGGTCTGGATTCCGTATTCCTGCCTGAGGTCTTGCAACTTCTCGTCAGCCAGGGCGTATCTTAGAAAAACCAGGGTCGCCTTTCCTTTCTCTTCTTTGATCATCGCTTCAAGGTTTGGATTTGGTCCCTGAGCACTCTCATAAAATTCCACCACCAGCGGTGCCGACCTGTTTTCGTGGAAAAAGAGCGGCGGTAAGTCGCAGGGCTCAAGCTTCTTCTTGCCACCGGCGAGAGCTTCTTCCTTTTTCTTCTGTTCCATCAGCGCCTGCCGCACATAGAATTGCAGTTCCTCACCCTTGACGCTGTCGGCCAGTCTGCTTCTGATGATGTGCCGTTCGCTTACTTCGCCCTTTTGATTTTGCAACTTTAGTTCCACCGCCTGCTCCACCAGCCCTCGCATGCGGGTGCCGATTGTTCCCAGGGGCATGAGACTGGTGTCCTGTCCATTTACGGCCAGGAGATGTTCGCCTGGCTGAATGCCTGCTTGAGCGCAGGGAGAGCCTTCGGTCACTGCCTTTACCACCGGATAAATAGACGGTTCAGTTCCGGGTGCCGACTGAGAGCCGGAAAAGGCCAGCTTGAGACCCACCAGACCTAGATTGCCGGGGGTGTAGTAGGGGGGCTTTTCCGCAGGCTGCGCACCATCGTTGTTTACTCCCCCTCTCTCGGAACAGGCTGCCAGCCAGAGGCTGACCGTAAGAGAGAGCGCAAGCCGGAAGCCCATTGAAACGGAAGCTGAAAAACTGAGACCGCTGCGGGCTTTGGGCTCTGAACTAACTCTCACGTGCATAATTTAAACCCAGGGGATACACTTGTGGTTGACTTTTTTCCACTAACTATACGAACAGGACTGATTCGAGTCTAGCGCCAAATTGCAACGAGTTTTTGCCTTGAAACAGAGTAAGAAGCAGAAAAGTAATACCTGGCAACTGACAGCCTCCCTGCTCGCTGCCATGCTGTTGTCTTCCCTGTTTTTGTCCGAGGCCATGGCTGGTAACAAAGCCAATTCACATGCCAGGGAGGGTTTTCGCCTCTATCAGGCTAGACAGTACGCTAAGGCCCTGCCCTCCTTGCGCAGGGCAGCGGCAGAAAATCCGCGAGATCTGGCCGTTTGTTACTACCTCGGAACGGCTGCCGCTTTTGCCGGCGACAACAACCTGGCCATCAGTGCTCTCTCTCGCCTCTTCGTTATGTGCAGCGCCATCGATCGTTACACCGTTCTGGCTGAGCCCGTCTTTAAGCGCCTGCGCGGTTCTTCGAGACCCTATTCATGCAAAATGAATAATACTTCTTTGATACGCTGGGACCCTCGATCTATGCCTGTCAATATTTACATTACTGACGGGAAGGAGTTGCCTGATGGGCTTTCCGGCCAAATTCTCAGTTCCGACCGAATCACTCCCTACGCCGCCTCTCTTCATAACAGCACCTATCTAAATAAGTTGGGCACTGCCGCCGGCTATAGCTCAGGCATGGTTTCCCAGGTGCGATCCGGTCTTGCCCAGTGGCAATGGCTGAACAGCGAAAAAATTGTTCCTCATAGAATTGTGGACGATCCTGCCCAGGCTGATGTGATGGTTTTCTTTTCGGGCAATATGCCAAACCTTTTCGGCTTTACCAGTTATCCCGAATCAAGGGGAGTCTCTTATCCTCTAATGTCCCTACCAAACGTACCGGTAGTGATCCAACTCAACACCCGAGGCGGTAGTGCCGCTGTCATGGGTCGAACTGCCTGTCATGAATTCGGCCACGCCTTTGGTCTGCAGCATTCCAAAAGCACTTCCGACATCATGTTCGATGGCCGGGCCGGTATGAATGTGGCTAATACCTTGTCGGACAGTGATATCCTCACCATTCGAGCGCTCTATCAGTTGCCCGTAGACATCTGGCTTGTAGGCAATCGCCGCCCCTGATCACTTAGCGCGGTCGATTTCTTGATTGGTTATTTCTTTCCAGCGTTTAGCCAGCTGGGGATAGAGCATGGGCAACATGTTCTGTTTGCGGCTGTGAAGGAGACTGGCTTCCGCCAATCTTTCCTCCAGGTCTGCCTCGCTCAGTTCGTGTCTGACCACATCGATATAGTCCTTGATGAAGCTTTCTCTTGTGCCAATGAAGATATAGCTCGGTGCCCGCGTGATTCGATAATGGGTTCGCAGCGGGCGGGTATCGGCGTCGTCAAGGGACAGGGAGATAAGGCTTATTATTTGTTCCTGAGTTTCTGCACCGCTACTCTGTCCAGCCAGTATCTGTCGGTTCAAAGCGGCGATGGCTTCCTTCAGCCTTTGATCGGCATGACCCTGGTAGAACTCCACCACAAGCGGTCCTTCCATAGCTTCATGGTGCAAGAAACTTGGCAGGTCGATGGGGGCAAAGCCTCCCGAGATATGAGTTCTGGTTACCGGATAGTGGGGTCTTTGATCGGCCAGCAGTCTGGCCATTTTTGAATCTTGTAATTGCCCGGCCTGGATCATGGGAATCCGGTAGCTCTGGGTTTTCCCGTCTTGCTTCTCTACTTCTAAAGTGAGAACCTGCATGTTCTTTTGCGTGAGGGCGCCGCGTAGTTCATCAAAGCCCATGAAGGCGGCTATTTCCCCATTTACACTGATGAGCCTGTCGCCACTGCGCAGACCCAGGCTGTAGGCCGGTGCGCCCCTGTCGATATTGTCGATGATGGGAAATTGCTCGCCGCCTTCTGTTACTTTCAAAGTGAGCCCGGTGGTAAACAAGTTGAGATCAGGCTGAAAATAGGGACGTTCCGGTTTGACGGCCAGTTTGAGAGTCTCCTGCCCCGAACTCTGCCCCTGAGCGCTGCCGGCAAACAAGGATAACGACAGCAAAGGCACCAGCAGCACCAGCCTAAGTCTCAGTCTCAGCCAGATTGAGCCGGGAGAAAGGCTTGCAAACGCTGATTGGAACTTGGTATCAGTCAAGGGCGGCTCTTTTCGGCACCTATTTTGGTGCCTGTTTCGGTATCTGTTTCAGGTAGAATCCTACATTATATTTGTACATGCCCCAGGAGCATTTATGCCTCAGTTCAGAGTTAATTTCAGCCGCTGCCACTTTCTGCTTTCCCTCTTGGTTCTGTTTGCGGTAAGCATCTCCTTCTGCTTGAGCCGGGTAGGTGCAGCGGAACCTGCCGGCCGAAGCCTGCTTAAGTCCACCAGAGTTTCCATCGAAAAGGCGGAAGAAATGGCCATGGCTAAGTTTCCGGAAGGTTCGGTGGAGGAAATCGAGTTGGATCGCGATGACAGCCCCCTGGTCTGGAAAATCGACCTGAAAATCCAGCCTCGCACCAAGGCGGAAGTGGAAATAGATGCCAATTCCGGCGAGATACTCAAGGCCCGCAGTCGTAAGTGGTAGCGGAGGGCTCATTGGGGTCTGTATAAGTTAAGTCTCGTTTTGACGGACCGGCGCTCTCATGCCTGCTTTTACTGCTATGCTTCAATCTAAGTTCGGTCGGCAATGCTGCAGGTTGTGCAAAAGTTGACTTACCTTCCCCCGCGATTTTTCGGTAGTGGCACTCCTTTGTGGTGCCGCACAGTGCGGTTTGCTCTCGTACTGGCTTTCATAATTCCTTCCATGCAAATGCCCTTAGTAGCTGCCGCTGCGCATTCCGAGGCTGCTGAAGGACAGGCTAAGGAAAAGCCTCCTTCCTGGCACCGGGAGACCGAACTTGGTCGCATGGCGCTTCTGAAGGGAGAGTTTGATCAAGCCCTGGATCATTTTCAGAAGGCCCTATCCCTCAGCCAGCCGCTGCCCGCTTCCGACAGTCGCAAAGCCATATCATTGAGCAATCTATCCCTCATCTACAAGCACAAGGGCGATCTAAGCCAGGCTGAAAGTTACTCCCGACAGGCTCTCAAGGCTATGAACGCGGCCGGTATGAAAGATGCGTCCATGTTCAGCGTGGAACTCAACAATCTTGCCGGGGTCTTGAGTGAAGAAGGTAAGTATGCCGAGGCCATCGAATTGTACGACAGTTCCCTGCTCATTTTAGCGAAAGCAAAAGGGGAAGTGTCGCTGGAAGTGGCTGCTGTTGCCGATAATCTTGCCAGTCTGCATAAGAAGCTGAAGCAATACGAGGACGCAGCGCGGCTGGAAGAAAAAGCGGTGCAAATCTATCAGGCAAAATTGGGGGCTGAGCATCGGGAACTGGCTGTGGCTTTAGGGAACCTCGCCGACAGCTATTTGAACCTCGGTCGGATCAGTGAAGCTCGTGCCGCCTCCGAACGCAGTCTATCCGTGATGCGCAAAAATTTTGGTGATAAGCATCCGGCTGTTGCTTCCGCCATGGATAATCTGGCCGGCATTTACATCAAGGAAGGCAAGCTGGTTGAGGCTGAGGCGCTGGAACTTAGAGCCCTGGATACTTTCAAGGAGAGCCTCGGTGAGAATCATCCCGACGTGGCCATTTGCCTCGACAATCTCTCCGACCTCTATACCCTGCAAAAGCGCTACAAGCAAGCCATTCGCCGGGCTGAAGATGCTCTATCCGTGGCCGAGCGCAGTCTCGGCAAAGAACATGCCCTCTCGTTAAGTATCAAAACCCGCCTCAATAGCCTCAAAGAAAGAGAGCAAAAGTAGGTAGGGATTAAAGATGCCTCAAAGCGGCTCAGTCCAACCCATCTTCCGCACCTCTGCTTCATAGAAGAGAGACTTCTCGAAATCTCCGGCATTGGCCGCGCAGTTGGATAGTTCAATCAAAATTGCCAGTTTATTTCTCGGCTCGCAGACTTCTAATTCCTGCTCCTTGTAGTACAGCACCTTTTGCCAGGCTTTTTGACGACTCTCTGGATTGGACGCCTTTTTAGCAAGGGCTGAGAAAGTTACGGCGAGCCTCCGCCACCGATGGGGATCGCCTGGATCGGCTTGCGCCGCTTTCGTTTGAAAATTGACAAACTTAGCAAGGTCGGGGCTAAGAAAGAAGAACCCAGCATTTGATAATATCCGTGCATTAGTGGTATTTTCCTCCGCATGGCGCTGCCAGATTTCCGACGCCTGCCTGGCAGTTTCAGGGTCCAAACTTGCCACCCATAGTATCCCTAAATCAGAGGCGGTAGGGCTGAGGGGACGATTTTTAAAAATCCACAGAACATGCTCTCGAAACTTCTGCTTGCAAACTGGTTCGTATTTGTCTTTTGTAAGAAGGTCGAAAAATGAACGGAAGAACGAGAGCCGTTTCTTCACCTGCTTCCTGTAATGGTAAGCCAGGTGTTCTCTTGCTTCGGAATCATCTGGATTGAAGAGTACTCTATTTTCAAATTCCAGCACTTGCTTATTGCTGAGCGGCTGATCCGAAATTGCGTGGTACACATCTTTGCGAAAGCCCTTGATAATGTCTTTGACATTCTTGTAGGGCGGATTCGGCGAAGCATTGGAGTCCGCTCCCGCCTCGGAAGGTTTTGCCGGTTCCTCGCTTGCTTCAGAATTCATAAACCCGTTCCTGCCAGCATTACCAGCTGAGGTTCAGATTCCAGTTGAAATGACATGCACTCTCAACCTGCCCCGTTTCTGCCTTATACCATGCATGCAACTAACTTCTTTCCACAATGAGAGCGGTTTGAAACTAAATGGTATGACCGACAGAGCCGAACGCTCCCGGCTAAAATTCATTTGGCAGTCGGCTAGCTCAAAGGACCAATAACTGAACACCAGGCTTGCGTAAGAATAGTGCAGTCCTCTTGCGTGCAGAGTTGCGGCGCTCCGTATGCCATGGTTGCATCCAATAATGTTTTAGTGGCGGCAGACCAGTTTGGCTCCAGATATCTATCTTCCTCTTCCTCTTCCTCTATGAAGGCAGCCGCTCCGGAAACTGATTCGGCGCGGTTGATCATTTCTTGATAGAGCACGGAGAAGCCCTCGTTAACCGGTGACTTGGGACGCCCCTGACCAACAAAGACGCTCACTGTCGCTACGTCGTCCGGTGGCTCTGTGCTGGTGACATGACTAATGGATGCTAACCAATTTTTCCAGAGCCGTGCATAGGTTGCACCGGCAGCGGGGTGGCGAGCCGCTGCCAGGGAATGGACTTGCTCTATTTGCATCTGTCCGGCTTGTGAAATGATTGCACAGACAGCCTCTCCGCAGTTACCGAATAGCCTTGCAATTGGGATCTCATCTAAGACTTCAACCGAAAGGGCCCGGGTGTAAGTTGCACCGGCGATTAGTGGAGCTACACCTGCGGCTTGCTCTGCCGCTTTCGTAAGCGGTTCCAGAATGCGGACATGCCAGAGTTTGCCCGGCCACTGTGCCACCACTATCGATTCCAGGTAGTGATCCACAACGATAAAAGGGGGCTTGCCGTCAGAAAGGGAAACCCTGGCACCCTGGCTTGCTTGTGTCATAGCTTCTTTGCTTTCTTCAGGAACGTAAACGTAACCATCTATCGACATTCGCTTGCCACCGCCCTGGATCAAAGGTACTTCTTAAGGATGGGATGAATGTAAGTGTTTTCGATACGCACGTGCTCACTGAGATCATCGATCAAACTTGTAAGAGCTATGACGAGTTCCTTTAGTTTGGAGTCTGTGCTTGCTTCATTGATAAGCAGGCGGCGGCAATTTTCCAGGGCCAGTCCGGCATTGTCATGTTCCCGTTCCATCTCTTCCAATCTGCCTTTAAGATCAAGTTCACAAACTTCCGCCACGCCGCCCTCAGCGAGAGAAACTCCGTTAGGAAACAAGAACTGTTCTTCATCTCGAAGATGCGTTTCAATTTTGGTGCGCACTGTTGTAAAGATATTGCCTGCATCAGCCACCGTTGCCGGTGCAGTGGACGAATTATCTTGGGCTGACTGAAACAGCTCGGAGATAGCCGGTAACTGGCGTCTGAGAAAGGCGTGGTGCCTGGCCACGACGTATTCAGTAAGCTCTTTCAAGGAAGCCTGGGTGAATGTTTCTTGTTGCATCAATTATTGCCGCCAGTGCTGATGACCACGAAAAGCATAGCAGGTGATCTGGCTCCCGAACTGAATTCAGTTTGGCTTGCCGGCAATATTCATTGACGAGTCAGGGTCACACCATTACTGCCCACTATTCGCACAACCATGCCGCTTGAATCGTACTCTAGTGTGGCTGTATCGGTACCATTGTTCTTTCCCCACCATCGGCATCTGGCAGTTTTTCCGTCGTCGGCGATGACGCCGCGCCCTTCCTCATGCGGAAACTTCCACCCATACTCTCTGCCATTTTGCCAGATTTGATAGTGTGCTCCATAGCTGGCGAGCCAATCACCTGCAAGGTTTGGAATAACCGGCAGGACTGGTTTGGCTTCTAAGTTGAGAGCGTCTACCTGCGAGCGCAGGTACTTAACTCTGCTCTGGGCGCTCGCCTCTCCTTGCAGTGCCGCCTTTTGATACCATTGGTAGGCTTCGGCGCGGTTCAGGGGCACTCCTGTACCCTGCTCATACATCATGGCTAAGAGATACTGCCCGTAGGCGTTCCCCTGGTCAGCAGCTTTTCGATAGAATTCTACGGCTTTGACGGGATTTTTCGGCACACCCTTACCGAGTCGATAAAGGTTTCCCATCCAACATTGCGCTGCGGCAAAGTCCTGATCGGCTGACTTCTGCCACCACTGAGCAGCAGCTCTCGCATCTTGTGCTTGTCCAATGCCGCGGTTACAGAAGACCCCACAAAGGTACTGACCTCCAGGGTGTCCGGCATTGGCGGCTTTCATTGCCAGCTCCACGGATTGACTATATTTTCCTTCGTTGAACAACTGGTCTGCGCGCCGGTAAGCGTCCTCCGCTTGTGCTTCGGCATCTGTAGTTTCGGCGGCAATAGGCTCAATTTGCCGGGGCTTTGTGGGAACGGCGACTAATATTAGTTCACCTCCCGACCACTTCGAGCGCATTACCGGGGTCTGAGTCAATTGTCGATCGAATCTGACTTCGTTTTCCACTTGTTCTTTCAAGTAATTGAAAGCTTCGGTAATAGTAGTGTTTTGTCCCTGCTTTTGCAGAGCAGAGATTAGATGCCTGGTGAATACGCCATTGGTGCATCGTTTGGACTCGAATGATCTCTGGTTGGCCGCACTTGAACTGATTACAATTTGACCCTCACCTGCCAGAGAGGATATGTCGAAGTTGCTGGTGCGGATTAGACCTTTGCCGCCCACATTGGCTGCTCCGCTGTTGCAGGCATCGAGAAGCAGCACAACACGATCGCAGCCGGTGCGCTCCTTCACTTCCGGTGCCAGATCTGAAAATCTTATCCCGGTCACATACAAGTTTCTGGAGTCTGAGTCGTGGGCCACAAGAAAGTTCTCGCCTCCAATGTCAAGCTCCTTGGGGCTGCCATGTGTGGAGGCAAAGATCAGCACTAGATCATCCTTGGCTGCTCGGCTGGGCAACCAGGTGCCACCAATTGCATCTCTAATTTTGTCTCTGGTGGCATTTTCGTTTGTCAGCACAAGCACGTGGTCTTTGGCAAAGTGTCCTTTCTCCACGAGAAACTTGCCAAAATCGATAGCATCTTTGGAAGCATAGTCTAGAGACGGGATGCGTGTGTCTTTGAAGCGATCAATGCCGATTAGTACTGCCCACTTATCGGCAATCGGTCGGGCATTTGACTGCCCTGCACCGGCTTTGATCGTGTCAGAACTTTGCCCGCTTTCACCGGCTATTCCCGTGCTTATGCTCAGCTGGCAGCAGATAAGCGCCAAAGTTAGATAGAAAGCGCCGCGGCATAGATTGATCATGTGTGCTTTCATTCAGCTATCCTGGGAGCGTAAGCTAATTATTTGAAAAGACCGGAGAATCGGCCATCCACCGCGAGATGGAGTCAATAAGGATGATCTGGTGAGCCTGGAAAGAGCGTTGAGCCGACGCTTACCGGCAGTAGCCTCTGCCTGCTTTACTGTTCCTATTTTGCTTTGGCCTGGTCGAGGTTCTTTGGACCAAAATGATGGGGCAAAAGTTCCGGCCAGCTTACCAGCTTGTAGTGTCCGCTTTCGCCTTTCTCTGGCACCAGAAGGCTAACCTCGACGCCGAATTCGGCATAGAACTGCCGGGTGACGCCGGAGGGCCAGTCAAAGGGCTGAAGGCAGAGTGCTTGGAACTGTCGGTGTCCCAAATTGGCGGCATTGACGAGAGCGGCAGTATCGGCAGATATAGAGCCGCCGTAAGTTGCAAACTCCAGGGTTGCACCGCAGATGATATCACCACCGGCGGTGAGGAGGGCGGCACCCTGGGGTTTGCCGCTATAGGGAGCATAGGCATGCTTGAGGGCTTCGCTTGCGGCCCCGACCATGGCATCGATGGTCTTCTGGTCCAGCTTCATCAAGTTAAGCCGGTTCCCTGTAAGGAGGTAATCGCAGTTCCAGGTTCATGAGCCAGAGCAGGAGTTCTCTATGCCTTTCTTCCAGGCGCTTGAGCATAACCTGCTCTTCTTCCGGCTTGGCGCGTTCCTTCCGGTCAGCTTCTAGACCGGGCTGCTTCAGGCGCGGGGCGGAGTACTTCTCTTCCGAGACAGCGCCTTTGCCGTTTGCGTAAGTAAGGAATTCGGACATGGTTCTCCTCGGAGCGCCGACATTTCTGTAGCCTGGACTACATTGACAGCTTATCTCTTGTGAACCGTTATTACCTGTAGCCTTTTTAATGGCTGCATGAAAGTATTCTAAATCTTCCCTGTATGCCGCCTATAGCCAGCGGGCACGCGGGCTTTCGTAACGAATTGTCGGCTCTATGGGAAGGCGGCGGAACAATTATTTAGCTTTGACCGGCCAGATAAGCGAGTAATTGCTGAAAAGCCACTCCCCGGTGGGAGATCTGGTTCTTGACTGCCGGCGAGAGCTGGGCGGCGGTAAGCGTGTGGCCCTCGGGCACAAAAATGGGGTCGAAACCGAAGCCATGCTCGCCTTTCTCCTGGAAGGCTATTTCTCCCGGCCATTCTACTTGTTTGCTGAAGAGCACCTGCCCGTCGGCGGAAACCAGGGCCAGGGCGCAGACAAAGGCAGCCTGGCGCTTACCGGCCGGCACATCGGCCAGTTCCTTCAGTAGTTTGGTTCGTCTGTCGGCGTCCGTGCCCGGCGCATAACGGGCTGAGTAAATACCGGGGCGTCCGTTCAAGGCCTCCACAGTCAAACCGGAGTCATCGGCCAGGGAGAGTTGGCCGGTCAAAGAAGCGGCTGCTTTGGCTTTGATGAGAGCATTTTCTTCGAAAGTGCTGCCTGTTTCCTCCGGGTCAAAGCCGGGCGGTGCCAGGTGGCAGTTGAGCTTGAGGTGAAATTCCCGGGCCATAGCCAGGAATTCCTTCAATTTACCGGCATTGGTAGTGCCAAGGGTAAGCTCGATTTCTTTTTCCGTGACCGTCATTCTGGCTTTATTCTTCTTTTTTCTTGCCGTTGCGCCGTGCTTTTTGCTCTTCGCCTTGTCTTGGTGCCGGTCTTGGCGTTACTTGTCCCTTGCCCCCGGACTTAGCCTTGCTATCGGCACTCGGCCCGGCAATGCTGCGTTTTCTGTGGTCTTTGCGGTAGACGCGGATAACGTCCGAGATCTGAGAAATCGCTTGCGACACTCTTGCCAACTGCTCGATGTCGTTCACGTCGAGGAGGAGGAAGATAGTTGCTGTTTTCTTGTCGCGGTGAGTTTCGACCCGGAGGTCCCGGAGATTTACTTTGTGATCGGAAACTTTCTTGAGAATATCGCCGGCGATGCCCACTCTATCGAGGCATTCCACTTGCAGCCCGGCTGGATAATTGGTGTTTCGTTCTTTCGACCAATCCACGGCCATGCGTCGATTTTCTTCGATCTTGAGCAGATTATTGCAGTCGATTCTGTGCACGGCAATGCCACTACCCCTGGTGACGACGCCGACAATCGGTTCGCCCGGTACGGGCTGGCAGCATTTGGCCAGATGGTGTAAGAGTCCGCCCAGACTGGATATATTGCTTGGTTTTTCGTTCTGGGGTGTAGGAACAGCGTAGCCTTTTTTCTGAATTTTCTCGGCTTGATCTACTTCCCGGATGCGATTTACCACCTGATTGATGGAAAGATCGCCGTAGCCCACAGCGGCCAGTATGTCATTGGCATCGGCGATGTTTAGCCGCTTGCCGACTTCCTTCAGCTTATCCGACTTGAGAAATTCTTCCAGGGTGCCCCTACCCAGTTCAGCTTCCAGCATTTGCCGGCCTTGCTGAATATGCTCTTCCCGGTGGTGTTTCTTGAACCACTGTCTGATGCGGTTCTTGGCGCCGTGGGTATTGGCGAAATTGAGCCAGTCCATCTTGGGCTGGGCATTTTTACTGGTGATGATCTCGACGATATCGCCGTTTTTCATGACCGAGTTCAAGGGCACGATGCGATCGTTGATACGAGCCCCGATACAGCGGTGACCGATGTCGGTGTGAATGCGATAGGCGAAGTCGATGGGGGTGGAGCCGGAAGGCAGATCGATGACGTCGCCTCTGGGACTGAAGACGAAGACTTCGTCGGCGAAGAGGTCCATCTTCACTTCTTCCAGGTATTCGGAAGCATCTTTGAGATCTTGCTGCCATTCCACAAGCTGCCTTAGCCAGGCCAGCTTCTTGTCTGCACTGGAGTCGGCTTTCACCGCCTCGCCTGCCTCTTTGTAGGCCCAGTGGGCGGCGATACCGTATTCGGCGATATGATGCATGCGCCTGGTGCGTATTTGAATTTCTACCGGTTTGCCCTTGGGACCGATCACAGCCGTGTGCAGAGACTGATAGCTGTTGAACTTGGGCATGGCTATGTAGTCTTTGAAGCGCCCGGGTATGGGTCTGAAAATGGCATGCACGGTGCCCATCACTTCGTAGCACTTCTGCGTGTCCGGGTCAGCTTCCAGTTCGCAGAAGTTCTTGTCCGGATTACTGTCGATGATTACCCGCACGGCCAGTACATCGTAGAGTTCCTGGAAAGCCTTTTGCTGCTTCTTCATCTTCTTCCAGATGCCGAAGAGATGCTTGGGGCGCCCGAAGATATCGGCTTTGATGCCGCGGTTATCTAGTTCCGTCTTGAGCTTGTCCACCACTTCGGAGAGAAGATTTTCCCGCTCGGCACGGGTATCGGCCACCAGGCGTTCAATCTCTTCGTATTCGTCCGGGTGAAGGTACTTGAGACCAAGATCCTCCAGTTCCCACTTCATGCGTCCCAGACCAAAGCGATTCGCCAGAGGAGCGTAAATCTCCAGGGTCTCCTTGGCTTTCTCCGCCTGCTTGTGGGGCTGCATGTGTTCCATGGTGCGCATGTTGTGCAGGCGGTCGGCCAGCTTGACCAGCACCACTCGCACGTCTTCCGCCATGGCTACCATGAGCTTGCGAAAATTCTCGGCCTGTCTTTCTTCTTTGGAACTGAAGGAGAATTTACCAAGCTTGGTGACGCCCTCTACGATGCGCTTGATGTCGGCGCCGAACTTTTCCTCCATTTCCTTTGGCTTGACGTCGCAATCTTCCAGCACGTCATGCAAGAGACAGGAGCAAATGGTTTCGGTATCGGCGTTCAGTTCAGCCAGGATGCAGGCTACTTCCACCGGATGGATTATGTAGGGATCGTCCGATTTGCGCATCTGTCCGTCATGGGACTGATAAGCAAAGTCATAAGCCTTGTGTATGAGCGCCAGGGCCTCTTGGGGGCGATCCTGTTTCTCAACTATTTCAAATAAAGGCTTGCCTATCTCTTGCTTCATGGACGCTACATATAAGGGTATTGAAGATTATACCCATAGAAGCAAGAGCCATGGGCATTGGTAACAAAGCTCATGAGATTATCAAGGGGCCCAGGGCGTGGACTTGAGATCTTTAGGGAAGGGTGAGCCCGATGCGCCCCAGTAGCTGTCCGAGGTGTTGTTGGGAGACTTAGGTTTTGGGCGCGAGCTGTAGTAGGCGTAGTCATCCCTGGTAGTGGAGGAGCTGTAATAGCTGCCGGAAGCGCCGGGGTCAGGTGTCGAACTGCTGTAGTAGTTGCCCGAGGCTTTTGAGGGAGCGGTCTGGATTACTCTCGTGGAGGAGAGTCGACCGGAGGACGGAATGCCGCCCGGCAAGCCATAGGGCCTCGAGTAGGCAGAAAAGGGGCTGGCGTACCAGTTGCGACTATAGTTGTAGGGCAGACCGAGGAAACTGCCCCCGTGGGGCAGGTAGCCGCCCACGTAGGGCAGCGAGCCGAGCCCCGGCAAGGAGCCCACATAGGGAATTGACCCCGCATAGGGAATTGATCCGATGGATGGGATGGAGCCTGCATAGGGTATCGAACTTACATAGGGAACCGACCCTGCATAGGGAACCGAGCCTAAATTGGGCAACGACCCCACATAAGGTAGCGAACCGAGGTGGGAAGGGGTGCCCACATAGGGGATTGTGCCGAAATAGGAGCGGCCGGATAGGAAAGATGGTCGCCCGCCGGGTAGGCTGAGGCGGCTCAGGGAAGAGCCTGTGCCGATGAAGTTCGGATCGCTTACTACTATCTGTGGCGGAAGACCGCTGTCGGAGCTTGCCGGCTGGGCCTCAGCCCCATTTCCCAGAAAGATGGAGAGGCTGGTCAGAAAAGTAGCTAAAGGCAGGCGGAAAACATTCAAATTCATTGCAATACTCTCTGGTTCGAGCTTGTGTGCCCATGTCTTTATACTAAGGATCTCACCTTTCCTTACTTAAGTCATCTTGAGAAATAGGGGCGGAACGGAATTTGATATTTACAACTTGATTACATGGCATTTGCTACTGTGTGCTCGTGGTCGATTGATACCACTTTTACCCCCCGTTACTTGAGTCTTGAAAGTCAAAAAATTACCACTGCGTGTGCGCTGATTCAGTCACACTCGGGCTTGTATTGAAATTGACTCTCTTTTCTATGCGAAGGAGTGCCGTTTATGCGCGACAATGAAATTGCTAAGGGAAGCGAAAATGTCTCCCAGAATCTTGATGCTCAGCCCAATTTCAATCATCAGGAATTGCAGCAGGCTGCCGCCAACAATATGGTGAGCGATAGAGCGTCCCAGGGTAATGCTGTGGACAATAACGGGCAAATTGATTTTTCCAAACATCAGTTAAAAGGGTTCGATAACAGTGCCGGTAGCCAGGCCGGCAACTCCAATGCCGAAGCGACCGGAATGCAGCCGGCAAGCGGTGCCTCTTCTGAAAATCCTCAACAAGCAGGTTCTGAGGCTCATCAGCCGGGAAGGACTGGCGCCGGTGATGCCTCTGCCGCTACCAGCGGCAACGCCTCGGTGGATGGTAGATCAGGCAGCGGCGAAGTTCAGGAGCGCCAGAATAGTTCCGCCAATGGTTCCAGCAAAGCTGAAAGCAGCGACAGCCCGCGGCAGGTGAATCCAGCCAGTGGTTCCAGCAAAGCTGAAGGCGGCGAAAACCCACAGCAGAAGGGCTCAGCCGACGGATCCACTAAAGCCGAAAGCGGCGAGAGCCTGAACCACAAGAACTCAGCCGCCGATGGCTCCGCCAAAGCCGGCTCGGAAGATGCCGCCAAGCAGAGCGGTTCTTCTGCAACTTCCGGTTCCAATGAAAGTGCCGAAGCAGGCAGTGGCGGTAAGGCAAACTCTGCTACCACCATGGAAGCAACCGGTGCTTCTCCTCAACCCAAAGCCATTGAATCCGAAGGCGGCGGTGGTGGAAAGTATCGCCCCGAGGCCAGTTCCGTGAATACGCAGGAAACAAAGCCGGACAAAAATAGCGCGCAGCAATCAGGTGCTGCCGCACCCTTCAGTGCTTCCGGCGCTGCTACTGCCACTGCCGGTAGTGGTAGACCAAGCTGGTAGCCGCCGACGGCTATTGCATGATGGTCGCTGACCAGTTGTAGTACTGGATGCGCCAGGTACCCTCTTCGAAGATCATGATTACATCTAGTGTGCAAGGGAATGTGCGGCCCAGATCGGAGGCGATACCGGTGCCCTTCATGAGGCAGCGCTGACCTTGCATGCTCTGTACGTTGATCTTGGGCTTGTAAACATAACCGTGTTTTAGCTTCTCCAGTTCGTAAACAGCTCTTTGACCGGTCTGGTTACTGAGCTGGTTACGTACTGTTGAAATCCAGTATTTGGCTACCGGCTTCAGGCTTTTAGCGTAATAGAGTTCGCTGATGTAACGGTAGAAGATAACTGCTTGCTGGCTCTCGGCTGAATTGACCGCAGGCGGTGCTAAGACCATAAGCAAAAGGGCGAGAGCCGATAGAAACAGTTTGGAAAGCACTTTAGGGAGCATTTTGCGGAACTCAGGCTGGGGATTTGACCTTGGAACTCTCTTTCTTGCAGTAGACGGGAGTGAGCCAACTTGCGTATTTAGCCACTTCCCCACGACAAATAGAGATGTACTTATCCTTAATCATAGTCGATATTGGTCCAGCGCTGCCAGAACCGATAGGACGTCTGTCTACTTCGATGATAGGAGCTATTTGGGCACCGGTACCGCAGAAGAAGAGTTCATCGGCAATATAAAGCTCGGAACGGTCGATTTGTCGTGACTCGACTTTCAAACCAAGTTCGCTTTCAGCCATTTCCACAATTGTGCGGCGGGTCACGCCTTCCAGAATGTTCTCGGTGGAGGGTGTGGTGATAAGCTTGCCGTTCTTGACCATGAAGACGTTCATGGCTGAGCCCTCTGATACGTGTCCGTTTTCCGAGAGCACTATGCATTCATCGAAACCGGCCATGAGGGCGTCGGTCTTAGCCAGGGCTGTGTTGGCGTAGGCGCCTACGATTTTGGCTCTGGCCGGAATGGCATTGTCTTCCACTCTGCGCCAGCTGGAAACCTGTACTTTCAGACCGGCGGCGCCATGGAAGTAGTCACCGAATGGTACGGTGAAAATACAGATATCCGAGGGATTATTCTCCAGGCTCGGTCCTACTCTGTGCACGGTTTTGTAAGCACAGGGACGGACATAGGTGTCGGTGCGGGGAGCGTTTTTCTTGACTAATTCCACAGTCAGCTTGCAGAGTTCTTCTACGGAATAATTGACGGACAGGTACATGATTTTCATGCTGTCGGCCATTCTCTCGTAGTGCTCCTGCAGCCTGAAGAGATAGAGTTCTTCTTCTTTGGCGTTCCAGTAGCCGCGAATACCTTCAAAAACCGCCGTGCCGTACATGAAGGAGTGATTCATGATGCTTATCTTGGCGTCCGCCAGAGGCACAATTCCACCCTGGAAATAGGCATAGGTATTTTCTTCAGTCACGGCCTTCGCTCCTTCTCACGTTTATTGTGCTTTGCAGTACTTGATTCGGTCTTCGATAGTGCGTCTCTGGGCATTGTCCGGCTTGAGCTCGATGTATTTTTCAAAAGCTTCCGCCGCCTGGGCCCATTGCTTATCGCTCTCGGACAGCACTCCGAATTCATAGAAGCCGTCGGCATAGGCCGGCTCAACTTCCATGGACACCCTGAATTCCTCTTTGGCTTGATCCAGTTTTCCCAGTCTTTTGAGAGCTCGACCGAGAGCCGTATGGCAGGCGCCGGAGGAGGGGTATTTCTTTGTTTTATTGGCAAAGAAAGCAACGGCCTTTTCCGACTCACCGATTTGCAGCATATAGTTGCCGCTCTTCAGCACTTCGTCGAAGTTTACTTCCTTAGCCCCGGCCGGAGCCTGCAGGCTGAGAAGTAGAAGTGCCGCAATTATTCGACTCCCGGTCGAGGGTCTCATGGATGACGGTCCTTATCTATTTGATGTGGGAATTTTTGTTGAGGAGCTTGGAGGCGCTGTTTACCGCTTTGTTGGCGGCATCATTGATCACCTGCTTGGCGGCACTATTGATGATGGTGCCGGTGGCGCTCATGGAGCGGCTCATGCCTGTGGGTTCACCGCCGCTGCCGCCTACGGGGGAGACTACGATGGCGGAAACTTCCATGCTCACTTTCTTGACCTTGTCACCCACTCGCACTCCTGCGCCTTTCACAACGCTGCCGGTGGAGCTGTCTTTGTCTACGGAATCAAGTGTGATGACCGCTACCGTGTTCTTCAGTTCTTTGATGACTTTGCCGGTATCGGGGTCGGTTATGGTTTTGAAGGGTCTTTCCACAGCCAGATTGTCGCCGACTGCCAGTCCATTGATTTTGCCCACATTGAGTGTGATGGCCGAGCCGGTCACATCGGCAATCTTGCCTTCCACGTTTTGAGCGGCGATGGATTGATTGTCGGGAATTTTGCTTGCGGCGCTAATGAGCTGACCACCCATGTCTTCAACGGCTTGCAGAGTGGCTTCACCGGCGATGGAGGAAGCGAAGTCGGAAGAATCAACGTCGAAGCCGAAGGCTCCGGTGGAGGAACGCTTGCTCTCGCCTGTGCCGTGCACGGCAGCGAGGATTTCGGTGGTGTTGACGTCGATGATGCGAGCATCAACAGCTACTTTTACCTTGCTCTTGCTGGAGCGCACCGTGCCGATGAAGCCGCCGAGACCGCCTACATAAGGAATGGATGGAATGTAGCCGGTGGGCAGGCTGGCACTGGATGACTTGGTCTCGTAACCGAATTGGGTAACGGTACCCACCACGATGGCGTCCACGCTCAAAATTTTACCGATCTTACAGGCGGTAGCCGGGTCGGCGCGGTCGGAAACCGAGAGATTTTGCTCTTTCAAGATACTGTCGAGCATCTGTCTATCGACTACGGAGTAGGTGCCGTCGTTGACCAGCTTGGTGACCAGGAGACCTACAATACCCTTACCTACGTCGTAGGTTCCCACTGTGCTGGATACGGCGCCATACTCGAAGGGCAAGATGGCTATGCGTCTTTTGGTGGCAGCCATTGCCGAGGGCGGTAGTACCGCTCCAACCAGAAAGAGAAGCGCGAACATCAGCGCCATTGTCTTCCTTAAACTCATTATCTACTCCTTAAGTCTGCTTGAGGTCTGCTTGTTTTCGTTTTAGATGCTTGGTGGAATTGACTGTATATAGATTCAGAACTTGCTTCTGCTCCGTTTAGACATCCCTGGGCTAGCCGACTTTTCTTTTGCTGACTAGCTAAGAGTCTACTGGATTAACCTCCGGCGGCTAGAAGATAGGAATAAGGGACCAATTTATTTTTGCCTAATGTCATGCTCAACGGCTTTTCTTGACCGCCGGCTTTCTGGCTAGAGCAGCGCGCCAGCCAGCAATCCGGGTGCGCGACTCTTTGTAGCGCTTGCTTTTGCTGTTGACATCCCTGGCGATGTTGATTGCTTCCTGCAGACGGCCGGAGGCCGCTTTTGCCTTGGCGCTCTTCATACGTTCAAAGGCGTCCAGTTCCATTTCCATTTCATCGATGAGGTCGCGCACATCTTTGAAGTGCGGTGTGTCCGGTGTAATCGGTCTCAAAAGGGCAATGGCTTCCTGATACTGATCCTGGTCTCCTAAGGTCTGGGCTTGAATAATGCGGTCCCGGGTTTCCATTTCCACCATGACGGCTTGCTGAATGGGGGCAATAACCCTCTGGCTGGCTGAATTTATAACGTCGCGGGCGGCGTTGTCGACCAGCTTCTTGTTCAGTTGAGCTACTCCTGATACGGAGAAGTCCTGGTTGTACTTTTGTACGGCCACGGTGTTGAGAACCTGACCGGATGTGGTTTTAACTATTACGGAGCCGTTGTAGCGAATGGAACCGGAGCCCTGGTCGAGGCTTTCATTTATATTGCAGACTACGTACCAGTCAGGATTGACTGTGGACAGTACGACGTCGGACATGGAAGAAAGTTGCCCGGAAATACGGTCAACAATTTCTTGCTCGATACCGCTGCCGTTGCCGCAGACTACGGCAATTCTGACCGGTGGGGCGGCCTGAGCCTGGCTGAAGCTCAGAAGGACCAGGGTACTGAGACCCAAAAGAAGCCTCTTGCTTCTAGTAAGGAAATTTCTATACCCGTTTGTCTTCTCGCGCATTCTATACTCCTCTATCCATCGCCTGGTTGGCGAGACGATCCGCATCCTTGTTTTGCTCCCGTCTGACATGGGCGATGGCAAATTTCTTGAATTGCCCTTTCAGTTTGGTTGCCTGTTGATATAAAGGTTTGAGATTTTCGTTTTTGACTCGATACTCACCTTTAATCTGTTTGACCACCAGTTCCGAGTCCATTCGCACTTCCACATCGTCGATGCCCAGGGCGAGAACCTGTTCCAGCCCCAGTACCAAGCCGGTGTATTCGGCCACATTATTGGTTGTATGACCGAGGAATTTGGAGATATTGCCGATGTTCTCGCCGGTTTCACGGTCGGATATTACAACCCCGCAGCCGGCCGGACCGGGATTTCCCCGGGAGCCGCCGTCGGCATAGACGAGGGCGGCGCTGGCTTTGCCTGTGCTTTCGTTCATTCTTCAGTACCCGTTTAGTGTTTGTGCTAAGAAAGCTGTTTGGAAACTAGTTGGTTGAAGCGGCTGAGAGCTTCATCAAGGCGTGCTGCTTCTTTGCCGCCGGCCTGGGCCAGGTCTGGTCTGCCGCCGCCTTTTCCACCAAGAATCTGTGCTACTTCGCTGGCGATCTTGCCGGCGTTGAAACCGCGCTTCACCATTTCCTGACTGAAGGCCGTTACCAGGGAAACTCCACCATCGGGCTGGGTGGCTAAGAGCATCACGGCTAGATTCCCCTGGCGGTTTTTGAGATTCTCCGCCACGCATTTGAGGGAGGCCGGGGAGATGTCCTGCACCGCCTGTGCCACCACTGTCGTATCTCCCATTTGGCTGGCCTGGGAGATCAGTTCCGGAATGCGGGCCATAGCCAGTTTCTCTTCCAGAGTTTGCAATTGCTTCTCTCTGGCTTTCAGATTGTCTTGTAGCCGGTCTATCTGCGCCCCCAACTCGGCTGGCTTGATCTTGAGTTTGTCCGTGGCTTCGGTGAGGTGCCTGAGCTGGTCGGAGATATAGTTCCAGGCTTTTTCGCCCGAGAGGGCTTCAACGCGTCTGACGCCCTGGGAGATACTACCTTCGGAGATAATCTTGATCTGACCAATTTCGGCCGTGTTGTTCACATGGGTACCGCCGCAGAACTCCAGGGAGAAGTCGCCCATCTCCACCACCCGCACGCGCTCTCCGTATTTTTCACCGAACATGGCGATGGCACCGGTTTGTTTGGCTTCATCGATGGACATTTCCGTGGTCTTGACCGGACTTGCCGTGCGCACCCATTCATTCATGAGTGCTTCCACCTTAGCCAGTTCCTGTCTCGTGGGCTGCTTGCTCAAAGTGAAGTCGAAGCGCATGGCGGCAGGTCCTACCTGGGAACCGGCTTGTACTACTTCCTTGCCGAAGATCTGGCGCACGGCGGCATGGAAGACGTGGGCCGAGGAGTGATGGAGGACCGTGTCTTTGCGTCTTACGCCGTCTACTTCAGCCTTTACTTTGTCGCCTTCTGCGAGGGTGCCCGATATGGCCCGTACTCTGTGAATATGAAGACCTTCGTGCTTCTTGGTGTTGAGCACCTGCAAGATGCCGGCCTCGTTCTTGAGCCAGCCCGTGTCACCAAGCTGTCCGCCTGACTCACCGTAGAAGGGGGTTGTGCTTAGGATGATGTCGGCTTCTTCGCCTTCGGTCAACTCCGGTTTGAGCTGACCGTCCTGGCTCAAGATGGCCAGGATGGTGCCTTCATCCTGAAGGCGACCGTAGCCGGTGAAGCCTGTTGCACCGTGCTCTTTCAGCACGCGACCGAGGGCTTCTTCGCCGGTGATGATGACATTGAATTTACCCACGGAAGAAACTTCTTCGTGTTTGGTTCTGGCACGGGCAAAGCCTTCCATATCGATATCTTTGCCGTGCTCGAGGGCGATTTCCGCCGTCAGTTCCACGGGGAAGCCGTAGGTGGCATAGAGATTGAAAACATCTTCACCGGCAAGAGTTTTGCCCTCAGCCGCCAGCAAATCGTTCAAGAGGCTGGTGCCCCGCTCGATAGTCTTGGCGAAGCGCTCTTCTTCTTCTTTGATGACAGTGACGGTGCTTTCTTTCTGACTGATCAGTTCTTTGTAGAAGTGTCCGTAGATTTTCGCTACTTCTTCCACCAGGGTGTGAATGAAAGGTTCGGTGATACCGAGCAGGCGACCGAAGCGAGCCGCTCTTCTGATGATGAAGCGCAACACATAGCCGCGCCCCACATTGCTGGTGCGCACGCCGTCTGCTACCAGGAAGGTGACGCAGCGGGCATGGTCGGCAATAATTTTCAGGTAACTGTCTTGCTTGGTTTCGCTCGTGGCGTTCCATGGACCGTTATTGATGCCGCCCCGGTAGGGAATACCGGCAATCTGCGCCACTTTCTCCAGGATGGGATAGAAGAGGTCGGTTTCAAAGGTATTGTTCTTTTCTTGCAGGATGAGCGCCACGCGCTCGAGACCGGAGCCGGTGTCCACGTTTTTCTTTTCAAGTGGGCTGAAGTTGCCGTTCTCGTCCTTGTAGAGTTCCATGAACACAAGGTTCCAGAACTCCATGTAGCGGTCGCCTTCCACACCTTTGTAACAATAGTCGTCGAAGCTCTCCGGCCCATAAGCAGGACCGCGGTCGTAATAGATTTCCGAACAGGGACCGCAGGGCCCGGTGGGACCGGGTGGTCCCCAGAAATTATCTTTGCGCGACATTTTGTATATGCGCTCGGCCGGCACGCCTACAACCTTGTTCCAGATTTCGTAGGCTTCGTCATCGGGTGGGTTCTGTTCGTCTCCCTTGAAAACGGTCACATAGAGGTTTTCGGGCTTCAGTCCCAGGTCCCTGGTGACGAATTCCCAGGCCCATGGAATAACTTCCTTCTTGAAGTAATCGCCGAAGCTGAAATTGCCCAGCATTTCGAAGAAGCTGTGGTGGCGCGAAGTGCGACCAATGTTTTCAATGTCTGAGTCTTTACCGCCTGCTCTGGCGCATTTTTGCACGGTGACGGCGCGGGGCGGTTCGGTGGGCTTGGCCTGCCCGAGGAAAATCGGCACGAACTGGACCATACCGGCTGAAGTCAGTAGTAAAGTGGGATTGTCCGGAATCAAGCTGGAGCTTGGTAAATGAAGGTGTCCGCGCTTTTCTTCAAAGTACGACACAAATTTTGCGCGGATCTCGTTACCTGTGAGCGCCATATGCTCCTCCTTGGCCAAAGCATGTACGTTGCCCTGAAGACGGTAGTCCTTGACGCTAATCTTGGACGGTCATTCATTGGGCACTTCAGTCAGTCACTTAGACTGAGGGCTGATTATAGCTTATTTTCAGAACCTCTATTGGACTTGATGAATAAGCTTGTAATGCAGGTCGTCCATCTGCTAATCTGAGTTCTTTGTAAGCTGCAGCTTAGTTTGGTGTAATGCGATTTGAAGCTTGAGAAAGTTCTTGTCGTCCACAAGAAGTCCACTTATCAAATTCAGGCCCAGGAACATAAGGAAGCTCGATTCCTGAAGCTCATCGAGGCCGGCTCCGACGTGGTCAGGCGCGTGCGCCTGGCTCATGAAGAGCATATGGAGACCCTGGAGTTGGTGGAGGGCGAACTGAAGCGCCTCGGTATCGAGTACCAGTCGCTCTGGCGTTCTCAGGTGCCGGGTATAGTCGAAGACGTAGACCTGATGATTTCCGTCGGTGGCGACGGCACCTTCCTGGATGCCTCTCATGCTTTGAGAAATGTCCCCATCCTTGGTGTCAATTCCTCCTGTTCTTCCAGTTTCGGCCATTTCTGCCAGGCTAACAAAGACAACTTTCAAGACTGTCTGGAAGCCATTATCGACGAACGGGTCAAACCCATAGACATCCTGCGACTGGAACTGTCCATAGACGGCATTGTCATTCAGGAATTAGCTTTGAACGAAGTGCTGGTGGCGCATAGTTCGCCGGCTGCCACCAGTCGCTATTTCCTCAATGTGGGGGCTCTCACCGAGGAGCATCGCTCTTCCGGTATCTGGGTCAGCACTCCCGCCGGCTCCACCGGCTCCATGCGTTCCGCCGGTGGTTCGGTAAGCCCGATAGCCAGTCGCAACTTCGAATATTTAGTGCGGGAGCCCTATACAAGACCGGGTGAATTTTTCCACCTCAAGAATGGTCTGGTGTCCGACGGCGCCGAGATCAGAGTCACTTCTCAGATGCGCACCGGCGAAGTCTACATAGACGGTCCTCATATTATTTATCCCTTGAGCCTGGGAGAGGAGCTTGTCATCAAAGCCAGCAAGTTCAATCTGAAAGCTTTTATCAGGGAAGATGTCAACGATATCTTCGACGGGCCTCTGGCTCAAACTACTAAGACGTGCTCGGGGGAAATGTAGAGTATGACCGAGGTCCCTAAGAGCGGCTTGACTGCTTCCGATAAAGCGGCGGTGCTGGTGGCGCAACTGGCCGCTAAGACTATTCGCAAGCTGGGTCTGGGACTGGGCTCCAATTTGCCCGGTCGTATCGCCCGTAAGCTCTCCCCTTCCGTATTGAGCCATCTTTCTTCCCAGAGCGCCAAAGGGGTGGTGGCCGTCACCGGTACAAACGGTAAGAGCACCACTAGTGGTATCTTGTCCGAGATCCTTCGAACTGCCGGTTTTACCTTTGCCCATAATCGTCAGGGAGCCAATCTTGTCACTGGTATCACGGCCAGCCTGGTGGAGTCAGCTACCTGGCAAAGCGGTATCAGTGCCGATATGTGCTTGTTTGAAATTGATGAGGCGGCGCTGCCTGTTGTGGCCAGGGAAGTTAAAATAGGCACTGTGCTGGTCACCAATCTCTTCCGTGATCAGTTGGATCGTTTCGGTGAACTTGATACAACGGCAAAGCTGATATCTGCCGGTATTTCAGTCAACCATAGCGTCGCTATTTTGAACTGTGACGATCCCAATGTCAGTCAGTTGGTCAGCGATGAGAAACGCTTTTTCTACGGCATCGAAGACGCCGCCGATGCCACCGACGCCGCCCACGCTAAGAATCAGGAGCTGGCCTATTGCGGCAAGTGCGGGGCGGAAGTGGCTTTTCGCAGGGTCTTTTACGGGCAGCTTGGTCACTGGTATTGTCCCGCCTGCGGAAATGTTCGCCCGGCTCCGCAGATAGTGGCTCGGGACGTAGAAGTGTTTCCTACTTCCTCCCGCTTCAAACTGCAAATAGGAGCCACCGAGGAAAGTTGCGTCTTGCCTCTGCCCGGTCTCTTCAATGTCTATAATGCCCTGGCTGCGGCTGCCTGTGCCCATTATCTGGGCGTGAGCAATCAAGCCATACGCTACGGCTTGAAAGAATACAGCACCTTGTTTGGCCGCTCCGAGAAGCTGACCATAGAAGGCAAATCCGTTATCGTGCAACTCATCAAAAATCCGGCCGGCGCCACCCAGGCTGTCAGTTCTTGCGTCAAGGACAATCGCGGTCGCCTCCTTATCGCCATAAACGATAACCTGGCCGATGGCAGAGATGTCTCCTGGCTCTGGGATGCCGATTTTGAGCAGTTGGCGGTGTCACCGCGGGTGAAGCTGACTGTGAGCGGGCAGAGGGCCGAAGACATGGCCGTGCGCATGAAGTACGCCGGTTATCCCCAGGATAAAATTGTCTGCCAACCCAAGCTGGAACAAGCCCTCAATCAGTGTCTCAGCGAAATGGAAGAAGGCGAGACCCTCTGGCTCATGCCTACTTATACCTGTTTATTGGAATTACAAAAGATGCTCAAGAATATGGGCGTTGCAATGTCCTGCACATGAAGAATATAGTCTTCTCTCCTGAGAGCAAGTGCTTCTGCCTCTCCCTGGCCTTCCTTCTTGCTCAGGGCTTTTCGGTTTCTAACTACGTCAGTGGTGCTGCCTTGGGGCAGTCGCTTCGCAGCGAGAGCTCTTACTATGACGAGGCCAGCCGCTTGAAGACACAGCAGCAGTTTCGTCAGGCTCTTGCTCTAGTTTCAGCGGGTCTCAAGGCCCATCCCAATTCCAACCGCTTGCTCATTCTGGAAGGCAATATCTGGTGGATGGTGGGGGAATTGGAGCTTTCGGAGAAGTCGCTCATGAAAGCCAGTCGGCAGGGTATAGAGAGCATGGATCTACACTGGCAGTTGGCTCATTTGTACAGAGCCCAGGGTAAGGATTGTCAGGCCCTTGCCGAAATCAACCGGGCCCTTTCATTGTGCCCGGATTGTATTGACTTATACAACGATCGTTCCGCCATCTATAAAGACCGGGGTGAGCACCTGAAGGCCGCCAATGACTGTAGTAAGGCCCTCAGCATTATGGAAGCCCAGCACATGCCGCCGGCCGCCATGTTCATCATGAAAGACCGGCGGGCCGGTGAATATATCAAGGCCGGTCTCTATGACAAGGCTATTGTAGATTTAGAATTTTTGCTTGCCAAGGAAAAGAAAAATGAGGGAAGAAGGCAAAACCTGATTGGAGAATGTTTGGTGGCTCAGGGTAAACTCAAGCCGGCGCTTTCCCGTTTTGATGCCGCTATCAAAGGCTCACCTCTTTATCTGGACGCCCGAAGGAACCGCCTTAAGGTTTTAAACATGCTCAAGGATGAGAAGGGTGCGGCAAAAGAACGTAGGCAAATTGAGAATATCGAAAAGGATTTCAGCCCTTTTGACAGTATGAAGCCCCAGTGAATAGACCTTAGTAAGGTACCTCGCCAGGAGGAAATCTTGTGGCGAGGTACCTGGTTGTTAGGGGCGACCCTATGCTTAGCTGTTCGGTAGCAGCGCTTTCAGCGACTCAGGCGAGATGTAGTTGCCCTGTCTCATTCTTTTCACTGCCGGCGAATTCCACTTGTCTCCCAGGAAATTGTCCTGGATGAATTTGCGCTTTTCTTCGCTCAAGCTGGGATCGGCAACCAGAGCCTCCAGGTCGTTTTTGCCCACCAATTTGTCGGTGCGATTTTTTGCATCTGAAGATCCGACGAAATCAGCTCTGGCGTGGAGCGATCCGCTGCCATCGTTTCTGACCAACTCTGTGGCCAATTGCACGGCTTGCTCTCTTTCAAGGGCAATTTGCCTGGCTTTGGCATCGCTTTCCTCTCTTTGTTTGGTCTCCTTGCCAAGCTCGGCTATGTCTTTCCACTTCTGGTCTTCAGCTTCTACAGCGTCTTGAACACCTGTTGCTTTCTTGATTTTCTCCAGATCCAGGTAGTCGCCGCTCATGTATTTTTTCTTGAAGTCGGCGCTGTCCATTTTGTCTACAATGTTCTCCCGGATCTCTTTGGCCAGGGCCGGATCTACATCCGGTGAGGATAGCAGCGCCTTCAGGTCATTTTTGTTGACTAGCTTGTCGCTGCGTGCATCTTTGTTGTCTGAACCGGCGTAGTCGGCCGCTTCATGCACATTGGCATTGCCTATTTTCTTGCTCAACAGATCTTGCAAACCGGAGGCTTCGGTTTTGGTCTTAGCGGCCTGTTCTTCTTCGGTTTTCTTCCTGTTCTCTAATTCTTTGTTCTTCGCCTCGGCTTGTTTTTGAGCTTCCTGCTCTTTAGCCGCTTGCTCCTCTCCGGTCGCTTTCTTGAAGGTATCGGCGCTCATATAGCCATTTTCCAGATAGCGACTCTGGAATTTAGGATCATCCCATTTGTCCAGGACTTTCTCTTTCAGTTCTTTTTTCTCTTGCTCTGAGAGTCTGGGATCGGTGGCCAGGGCTTCGAAGTCATGCTTGCCTACTTTTCCGTCGCTCCTGTTCTTTATGTCACTGGAGCCGGCAAAGTCGGCCTGGGCAAAGAGAGAGGGTTTTCCGTCTTTTCCTTCAAATAGATAGCTCTGTAGTTGCTTGGCTTCTCCATGTACTACTTTCTCTTCTTCTGCTTTCTTCTCATTGCTTATCTTTGCTTCTCTGGCATTCTCATGTTTGATCACGCCGTCGGCCAGATCTACCTGCGAAATACCTGCTGGCTTGACTCCCCTGCCGCCTGCCGGTTTTGCCTCCAGGGAACTGGATTGATCGATGAGAGAGTCAACCATGGCTTTGCCGAAAACCCCCGGTCTGCCTGCCTCTTTGAAGGCTTTCAGCTCTTCTTTAGTGAGGTGGCCGTTGCCCGTGCCGCTGTCGGCGCTCTTGTGGTCGATTTTTTCGAAAGCTCTCTGTCCATACTCCAGAGCAAGAACAGGCAGCAGTTTCTCTTCTTGCAGCTTCTTCACCACTGCTTCTTCATACTCTTTAGAGGTTTTGCCGGTTTTATCGCCCTTGTCCAGTTCCTGGTGGGTTTGCCGAACCGACTCGGCCAGCTTATTGTAGGCCCCATGGGTGTCTCCGCCCGGTGTTGTCTCAAGCTGTTTCTTGGTTTCATCTACCGTCTTATCGGCGGCTTCTTGAGCCTTGCTCTTGGGCTTCACTTCTTCTACTTCTTTACCCATGACTTTTCCTCCTGCCTAGAAAAGGCTAGCGAATTGTTCGCTTGTTTCTGAATGTGTTAATTGGTTTTGGGGTTTTTAACCAGGGCAAAATAGGCTCCCTCTCAAGAGGAAGACGCTCGTGCACCAGGCATTGGATCTTGGGAATTTAGGGGTGGCTGTGAGCTTGTTGCGTTGCTCACATTGCCAAGATAGTTTTTCTTCTGTGACAACTGAATACAATTGCCATGGGAGGATTCCCATAGCCAGAGCTGTTTCGGTTAATTAAAGCCCGAAGCCTGGTTTTACTTGTTCGAAGAAAATCAGTAGAGACGGAGCTAAGACCAGCACCATCAGGGCCGGCATAATGCAAAACCAGAGCGGAAAGGCCATATAGATAGGTAGGCGCGCTGCTTTCTCTTCCGCTTTCTGGCTTAGTTTGGAGCGTAGGAATTCGGCCTGGTTGCGCAGGGTTTTGGAAATACTCAGTCCTAGCTGGCTGGTCTGATTGAGGGAGCCGGCGAAGGCACCCAGCTCTTCCACGCCGGTGCGTTTGTAGAGTTCTTGAAAGGCGCGTTCTCGGCTCATGCCGAGCAAGATATCGCGGTTTAATGTGAGTAATTCATCCAGTAGAGCGGAATTGCCGCTGGCCGGATCTTGAGCGACCCGGCTCAAAGTGGCATCCAGACCGAGACCGGCATCCACACAAAGGACCATCAAATCCAGCAGTTCCGGTAGGGCTTCTCTGATGGAAGCCTGCCTTTGTCTGGCCAACATGGTCAGCACCAGATCCGGTGCAAAGAAGAGAAAAGCGGCCAGCCCGGTGAGAATTAGAGGATGGTTGATAAAGATGCCGGCTAAAGGAGTGAGGAGGGCCGGATAGACTTTGGCTGCCGCCAAGACACCGAGCTGGGTATTGCCGCGTAGTCCGCAGTAGTTTAATTTGAGTTGCAAACCTTGCAGATAATTGGGGAAAAACTTGAGAATTTCCGCCGCCGGACTGACCAGGTAGACCGGTATGTAGATTGGCCCGGAGTTGTCGCGGTTCTTTGCGAAAGCCGACTTGACGGCTAGAAAGAGCGCCAGGGCAAGGGCTGCTAGAAGTTCCGGATAGCTCTCCAGAAAGGAGCGGAAAAGTACTTGAGGCATCAGGCTTTTACCTCCGTCAACTTCTTCATGAGAAACATGCCCAGCACCTGTAGGAAGGCAGCCAGCATGAGCAGCAGTTTGCCGGTATCCTTCTGAAAGAGAGGGCGCAGATAGCCCGGACTGAGGGTTTCCAGGGCAAAGGCCAGAATGAGAGGCAAGAGCGCCACGATCAAGCCGGTGAGGCGGCTCTGGGTGGTCAGCACCCGTACCTGGCGCTTCAGCTTCAGTCTCTGTCTCAAGGTGGAATTAGTTTTCTCAAGTAGCTCAGCCAGGGAGCCGCCTACTTCGGTTTGAATGGTGACGGCTCGTCTAATCAGGTCAAGTTCGGTCAATCTGTACTTGTCCTGGGAAAAAGCCAGGGCTTCACCCAGGGGCAGCCCCAGGTTCATGCGCTGATCTATATGGGCGAACTCGTCTTTCAAAGGGCTCGGGCAATCGGAGGCAATCGCTCGCACTGATTGGGGCAGGCTGTGCCCGGAGCGCAAGACGGAGACCATGAGGTCGATGCCGTCGGGCAGTTGCTCCTGAAATTTCTTTCTTAAGGCCATGGCTTTCAATTTCAGGATCCCAAAGGGCACGGTCAAAAATAAGACAAAGAGAACGAGGCTGAGCCAGAGCGGCCCGTCCAGGAGATTTGTACCAAGGGCGGCAATGAGAGCGCCGCCTGCGCAAAGGAGGGTGAGATCTGCGGCCGACATGGCTTTCAGGTCGGCTTCTTCAGCCAGGCGGGTGATCAAGGTAGGTGCCCCGAAGCCTGTCAGAAGTGGTGAGTCGGCTCTTTCCTTGAGGAGCACGGTTTCTTTCACCGGGGTTTTGCCCTGGAATACCTCGTTGACTCTTTTGCGCACCAAAAGGCGCCATTTGATTTGCTTGATGATGCGAGTGGCGACCACGCCGGTGACCAGAGAGAGCACCATCAGTAGTGCCAGAGAAGTTTGCGACTGTTGCAAAAGCTCGAGCTTCATTCCTGCCCCTGGCCTCCGTCACTGTCTTTTGTTTCCAGGCTGTTTGTGAAAAGTGCCACCGGCAGTTCGATGCCGTATTCCACAAAACGTTGGGATTTAGCCGGTCTGATGCCGCAAGCACGGTGATGTCCTGTCAGTTCGCCCTTGTCGTTCATCGTGGCTTTGAACTCAAAGAGGTCCTGCATGGAGATTACACCTTCCTGCACCCCGGTTACTTCAGAGATGCTTACCACCCTGCGTTTGCCGTCGGAGAGTCGTTTTACCTGCACCACCAGATCGAAAGCAGAGCCTATCTGCTCCCTGATACTGCGCTGTGAAAGTTCGACACCGGAAAGAAGAACCAGGGTTTCTATACGAGCGAGGGCGTCGCGGGCGGAGTTGGCGTGCACGGTGGTGAGCGAACCTTCGTGACCGGTGTTCATGGCCTGGAGCATATCCAGGGCTTCGGCACCCCTGACTTCTCCTACGATGATGCGATCCGGGCGCATACGAAGAGCGTTTTTTACCAGTTCCCGCTGCTTGACGGCACCTTCGCCTTCCAGATTGGCCGGTCTTGATTCCAGGCGAATCACATGCCTTTGTTGCAGTCTCAGTTCAGCGGTATCTTCAATGGTGACGATGCGCTCCTCTTGCGAGATGTTGGAGGAGAGCACATTCAGAAGGGTGGTTTTACCGGCCGATGTGCCGCCGGAAATGAGAATGTTCAGCCTGGCCTGTACCGCTTTCTTGAGGAACTCGGCCATGTCCGCAGTGAGCGCCCCCCGCGCTTCCAGATCGGAAAACACAAAAGGCACCGGACGGAAGCGGCGAATGGAAAGAACGGGACCATCGAGAGCGAGTGGGGCAATGATGGCATTGACTCTCGAACCATCCGGCAGGCGGGCGTCCACTATGGGCGAGGATTCATCGATGCGGCGACCGATACGGGCCACGATGCGGTTTATGACGTGCAAGAGATGCTTATCGTCTTTAAAGCGGATGCCGGTTTCAATTAGTTTGCCGTCTCTGTCGACCCAAACACTCTGACTGCCGTTCACGAGAATATCGTTGATGGTGCCGTCGGATAAGAGCGGTTCCAGTGGGCCAAGACCCAGGGTCTCGTAAAGAACTTCTCTGGATAATTCGTCTCTTTCGGCGGCCGAAAGGGGTAATCTTTCCTCGTCTATAAGGATCTTGATGGTATCGGCTACGGCGTTTTCCAGCTCGGAATCGCCGGCGATTTTCAGAAGGACACTTATGTCGATGCTGTCAACCAGTCTTTCGTGGATGCGCATTTTCAGATCGTGGCGGGCATCGCTGAGAGCCACCGGACGAGCGGAAGTAAAGTTGGAATTGAGGGAAAGACCGGCTGTGCTTGTCTGACTGCTTGCCTCGGCCTTATCCGCCAATGCCTTGGTATTACTTGCCGGAGCAGAGGGCGGCGCAAGCGGGTTGCCCTTAGCAAGATTGCTGTCCTTTCCCAGATTGCTTATTAAGGCTCTCAGATCCGACATGGGCCCTCCTTCAAGACCGGGTTCTCGGCAAGATGGCGGCAGACGGCGGCTATGGATTTGGCATAGGCGCTGCGGCTGTTGCGCAAGACCAGGGGTAGTCCTTCGATGGCTGCATTCTCAGCTTCTTCATAAGCATTGACTACTTTGAAAAGACTGTGGCT
>Ga0268298_10001060_pt1 | contig 33532 bp, 15 predicted proteins | sample WWTPWeurt_MetaG_FD_194462 | JGI IMG/M metagenome (GOLD analysis project Ga0268298, IMG submission 194462) | Activated sludge microbial communities from WWTP in Nijmegen, Gelderland, Netherland - WWTP Weurt | ecosystem: Engineered > WWTP > Aerobic digester > Activated sludge | place...
AGACCCGTGTCCACCGAAGCAAACTGGGCAAATGCAGTATGTACCTCAGGCTCGGTCACTTTGCAGGCAAATGCAACAAGCAATTCGACAACGCTTTCAATACCACTGACAAACGTTTCGCCATCATTTTCGTGCAATATCCAGTTTGATCCAGCAAAAATCCACGATGCAGCCTATCCTGACCTCACATTAGGCTGGGTAAATGATTACAAACATCCTATTGGGATCACTCTTGCGCAGGTTCAAGACTCATGGCGACAAGGCGACAAGTATATATTTTCCTTTGATCGATCTGTATACACAGACCCCAATTGGGCAACCATTGAATGCCAGGGGCCAGGAGCCAGCGCCAATATTACCGCAATTTCAGCCCCAGCTTCAAAAGAGCAATCTGTGACGGTTAACTTTACAGAAGCAAATATATGCAATATATACATTGACCCAGCAAAAGTTCACGATGTAGTTCACCCTGAGTTCAATTTATCCTGGTTGGCGAATACACCGTATTCATTTTCAATCATCGTTGCAACGCCTCCTGATGTAGCGAAGATTAATAACTCGGTGGAATTTTCCTTTGATAAGCCTGTTGATACTTTGAGTGGCTGGGCTTCTGTAACTTGTGATTTCACGGCTACACTTACAGCAAATTCCGCCGCAAACTTAAATATTCACAGCGTTACTGTCAATATTTCACCCGATGTCCCAGCAGGTGCGGATGGTCAATGTACAATCACCTTTGACGAAACCAAAATCCACGATTCCGATTATCCCAATATAACTCTGCCGTGGGTGGCAAATTATTCTTTCAAGTTTCTGTTAACAAAAACAGGGCTTGTTAACCATAATACAATCTCGCTCCTGGCGCATTGGTTTCGCCTGATAAATCCATGGCCAGGCGTTACTGACCAAATGAAACCAATTATACAGTCCATATGGTAAGATTAATTGTGTGAGGAGATGGGTGAGTTTGCCTTTCTATGTTAGATCAAATAGACCGTTATAAAATTGTTGGCAAGCTTGGTGAAGGCGGTATGGCTGTGGTTTTACGCGCTCATGACCCGCGCATGGAGCGTGATGTAGCAATCAAGATAATCCGTCCAACCAAGTTCCCACCAGAAAATTTAAAGGCAATCCTTCAGCGATTTGAGCGCGAAGCCCGTGCTTTGGCACAAATGGATCATCCAAACATCGTACATGTGTATGACATGGGCGAATTTAAAGGGGCGCCTTATCTGGTGATGGAATTTCTGCCTGGTGGGACACTGGCGAAGCATATGGATAAACCAGTCGGCCCCATCCAGGCCGCAAAAATCCTTGCCCCAATCGCCCGTGGTCTTGAATTTGCGCACGCAGAAAAGATAATCCATAGAGACGTCAAACCTGCCAACATATTATTTAGCAATCGCGCCATCCCAAAACTTTCAGATTTTGGTATCGCAAAAATTTTCGGTCAAGATGATGGAACTCAAGTTACCAAGATTGGGATGGGGATTGGGACTCCTGCCTATATGGCGCCGGAACAGTGGGAAGGACAAACTGGGCCGGGGGTTGATATTTATGCATTGGGAGTCGTACTTTTCGAAATGATCACAGGCCGGCAACCATATCAAGCCGATACGCCAGCCAAAGTGCTCATTAATGCTGTAACCCTGCCATTACCAGATCCACGCCAGTTTGTATCCAACTTGCCTGATGAAATTGTTCGAATACTCGAAACTGCCCTGGCTAAAAAACCTGAACAACGATTCCCCAGTATGGGTGTGTTTGCTCAGGAATTGGAAGAACTCGCGCGTCAGCCCGTTATTTACACAACACCCAATCAAGCTTTACCGGTAAAAGAAAAACCATTTACAAACACAACCCTGGATTTTATTGACTTTCCTACCCAGGAATTCACTTCCAGCCAATTGCCATTGGCAGATTCGCATGTAGACCATCAAATACCAGTTTATCGAGAACGTATAGATTCGCAGCCTATCAGTATAAAGCCATCGTCACAACATGAATCTTTTCATAGCACCAACTCGACTGGACAGCAGCTCGATCCCCCAAAAAATTTCGAGGCGAAATTTCAATCCCCCATATCAACTCCAAAATCTCCAGGGCTGCCTGTTTGGACAATTCTCACGGTAGGGGCTATATTAATTACCTTAATTATTTCTGCAATTATTCTGGGATTAGGAGGAGGTGGCACAGATGATCCGCCACAAATCGTTAACGTACCGACCTCCACTGCAGGTATTCAACCTGAAGAAACGCCACAAACTAAAGATGGCATGACGCAAGTCTTTGTCAGTGCTGGCGAGTTTACGATGGGCAGCACGGCCGCCGAAATAGAAACGTTCCAATCCGACTGCCCAAAATGTGACTTTTCTAACGAAGGTCCGGCCCACACGGTCTACCTTGATGGATTTTGGATTGATCGCACCGAAATTACAAATGCGATGTACAAAATGTGCGTTGCAGATAATCAAGCCTGTAAAACCCCGGTAAGTAAAGGCACGATTGAATACGACTCTTCCGATTATGATTTATATCCAATCGTAAGGGTGAGCTGGTCTCAAGCAAATGCTTACTGTGCCTGGGCTGGAAGGAGTCTTCCCACAGAAGCGCAATGGGAAAAAGCCGCTCGAGGTACCGATGGTCGAATATTCCCCTGGGGAAACAACATCGGTTGTTTATTTGCCAATTATACCCCTGAGAAAAGTGTAGGTTGCTACAACAGTAAAGGTACTGCGGTCGGAATTCTTCCGAAAGGCGCAAGTCCTTATGGGGCATTGGATATGGCTGGAAATGTTTCAGAATGGGTGGCAGATTGGTTTGGTCCATATTCCAGCGCTTATGAAAAGAACCCAGTTGGCCCAACTGAAACTGGCAAACGGGTAATTCGGGGGGGATCATTCTATGATTCTTCATTCAAACTAAGAACAACCAATCGCAATTCATTAGAACCAAACAAAACAGACTTTTTAATTGGGTTTCGTTGTGTTTCACCTGCAACTCCTTGATTTCTCGGCTCACTAAAAAACTAAAAAGTCGGCGTAGTAAGGATTTGGAGATGGGATATCCCATCTCTACCCAATTTATATTCTAATTGGGTAGAAATTTGCCCATTGCCTGGTTGAACAATACGTGCGAGGTCGATTACATCCGCGGGTGAATTGGTATTCAAATAGATACTGTTTGAATTTTTCATTCCAGTTTCAATCATATTGCTGAGTGGATTTTGGGGAATCGGAGACTTAGGGACAAGCGAGTCATATAACATTCCTGCCACACTTTTACTCGCCTCTCCTCCGTAATAATTGCCGGCAAGGCCTCCAGCTACTGGTCCTACAGGCCCTGTAAACTCCACTGTTGCCGTGCCCGCAGCAGTGCCTAAGGCCGTACCTGCTGCTCCTCCACCAATACCTGCAACTTTTGTCCAAAATTCGCGCCAATTATCTTTCGGAGGCACATACATTGAATATACGATTGGTTTGTCTCCAGCCATTCCAAGCGGTATTTCAACCCACTCTCCCTGTTTATTTTCGGTCAACGCGGCTATCAATGATAGTCCTGCATCTCCTGTCTCAAGAGCTAGACCAACATTTCCCAAGTTATCACCCAAAGCTTTTCCACCCGGCATAGTACGCAAATAACTCTCAACCCAATTACCGCTTTGTCCATTTAAATAGCCGCTTACTTCCACCCACTTACCTTTGGCAACTTGTTCACCAATGGCCATGGCCATTGATTGTTGTTCAAGAAAATCACCAAGGGAAGTTAAAGCACCCATATCCCCATTCTGAACCGCACCCAGATCCAATTGTCTACCATCTGCAAAGATGATAATCGGTTTACCACCCTCGGATAGGGTTACCTTCCATGACTTATCTTGGATAAAGTCGTCAAGCTTGACCTGGTCTGCCAGATTCAGACCCGACAGGATGTTTCCGACGAAATCACCAACGGCCAAATCCCGGGCAATTAATTCCCATTCATCCACTTCTTTAAGTAATTTGTTACCCAGATCCAATTCCAACTCAGTCAAATTTTCGAATTGTTTTTTGAAGGTTTGGAAATTATATTCAAAATCATCACGAGATGGACTTTGCCAATCCATCCGGATAAGAGCAGAATGTAATCGATCAATTTCCTGGATCATACCATCTGCCGAAGTTAACATAAAGTGTGCTATTTCTCTCACGCTGTCTGTTTCCATGTGAAGGGTATTAGCCATTTCAGGTTCCTTAAATCGTGTTGTGCTTAAATAATTATTGATACCCACATTTATTTATAATTAACCCAAGTTGCCACCACATGGTAGCAAGAAAAAATATCCATGCAAATTCTGGTAAAGTTTATGGTGACCAAACCTAAACGAAACCGGAGGATTGCATGGATACACAAATTGTAGCAGTATTTTGCCTTTGTGATGATATGTTGAAAACTTTGCATCATTTCGAGGACCCACAAATTCAGGTTAGTGACGCTGAAGTCATGACGACAGCTATTGTTGCAACACTGTACTTTGGCGGTAACATGGAAAAAGCCAGAGCACATATGCAGGAATATGGCTATATTCCGAAGATGTTGGGAAAAAGTCGTTTCAATCGGCGGTATCACCGCATAGCCGATTTGTTCTTGATGTTGTTCAGTCTGTTGGGTGAAACCTGGAAAGCGCTGAACGAGAACTCGATTTACGTGATGGATAGTTTTCCAGTGGCTGCATGCGACAATTATCGCATTTGCCGATGTCATCTGTACCGTGGTACAGAGTGGCGCGGCTATCAAGCAAGCAAAAAACGCTTTTTCTATGGTCTCAAAATCCATTTGTTGGTTACAGAGCATGGTCAACCTGTGGAATTCTTCCTGTCACCTGGTTCCTATAGCGACACAAATGCGCTTAAGGTTTATTTCTTCGATTTGCCAGAAGGTTCAAAACTTACCGGTGATAAGGCTTATACCGATTACGTGATTGAAGATGTGATCAACGAAGCCAATATGACGTTTTCTCCTTTGCGCAAGAAGAATTCTTCTCGCCCTGTTCCACCGTGGGAACATTACTTGATGTCTTCCTATCGAAAAATGGTTGAAACAACTGGCAGTATGATCGAACGTTTACTGCCAAAACATATTCACGCTGTTACTGCCAGAGGCTTTGAAATCAAAGTGGCGCTCTTCGTTCTGGCTTGCAGCATAAACTACTTGATAAGGTAGCAACTTGGGTTAATTATAGCAAGAAAAAAAATAAATGCAGCAGTTGTGGTGAAAATCCATAGATGTAGACATTTTATTCAACAATAAGTGTAACCTGCCACTAGGCTATAGTGTGTGACCGGACCGGCTAAAAAGCGCGCATTTTTTAAGCCATATTAATGTGAGGCAAGCAGATGCAATATACGCGTCATTCTCCCGATCAACGACGAGTACCAGATAAGCTTTGCCACCTGGCAGGCAAAGGGGAAGAAGTAATTAAATCCGATTCTTGAAGAATTGAGGAATTGCAGTCTTATTGCGCGAGAAGCATTGAAATGCCGGAGTGATTGCGCCTTCTAAGACAGTTTGAATCAAGGTTGTATTGCTTCGAAGCGTTTCTGGAAATCTTTCCCTCTTATCATCAACAAAATGATCATCTCGAACAATAGACATAAAGCGATTATTAAACCATACATACCGAATTCTGATTCAAGAATGCCACTCTCATTGGACTGACAATTCGTTTATTCACGGTTGGTACTTCTATTTTTCCGGACGAATTCCCTTAATTCCTTCTATATAATCCACGCCATGTAATTGTGAGTCAGGTTTTCCTTATGATATTTTACAGTAAGCGAAGCTCAGATCCTTCATTTCCCCCAAACCCAGCCCCACAATGCCTATTGTAGGGCTGGAGATTGTGCGTCGCGTGAACTCCTAATAGGCCAACATAGCCGGGAATTATCGGATCTCGTAGATCTCTTTGAGAGACTCTGCAGCCGATCAATAAACACAATCCGCACTTGGCTAAATTTAAATCCTTTTCTTCGATGTATCATCTGAAGTAAAGTCTCAAAGACCTTGTAGATCCGACAGGAATTCCAATGGTCTGAAATAATAACGAAAATTTAAGAAGCGATACATGGTCACGCCAATATCCTCATCTCCTCACCAATGGTATAAAGAGAGGATATTGGATCAAAGTAACCACCTCAAATGGCAGGCTGTTGATTTCCAGATTGCCATAGGCAGGCGAGAACACGGTGAGTTGGACAGTACCTGTTGTTTCCAAAAAATTTCCCGGTACACCCGCCGTTAAATGGAATTCATCCACGTAATGTGTCGTCAAATCAAGATTGTTCCAGCGCACCACGGAATCAGCAGGGAAATAAAAGCCACTCAACGCCAGGCTGAAGAACTGTAACGTGCTGGTGGGGTTTGTATTATCCAATCCCAAATCCCAGGAAGCAGCACCCGCATAATTGCCTGAATAATCATATTAAGGTACAAGTTGGATCGCCAATCAACACTCCAAAAGCTTCACAACGTAGCTACTTTCAACATAACCGACCAGAATTGGCCAGCACGCTGGTTAGCGCCAGGTCTGTTCACCTATGCGCTGCACACATAATTTATTGTCGCTCAGCCAACTACAACAGATTTAGATTAGTATCTCCCTGCCAAACCAAGCCTAACTCAACCATGAACAGGTGATACACTCAACCACCCGTGAGAGAGCAAGAAACAAATTCAGATCGGATTATGGATGCGCCTCAAATAACAGACGTCATTATTCAATATCGATATCAAAAAGCAGGTCTTCCAGTGTTTCCAGTAACTTGGTCAGGTCGCCAGTTTCATGATTTTTCTCAGCAGCCCGGATGTTTTCCAGCAGAGCAGCGAGTGATCGGCGATCATCGGCATCCAGATCATCACCAGCCAGCAGCGTTTCTGCGCGGCGCAGCAGCACCGCAGTTTCTTCGGGAAGCGAATTTTCTGCTCCACCCTGCTCTTCCGCATCGGCCCAATTGCGCGCCGCTAAAATTTCGGCTTCGCTCATGTGGGCGTGCAATGCTTCCACAGTAATCGTTTCCTGGCGATTGGTGTGACGATCGCGTGCCGTTACCTTTAGGATGCCGTTTAGATCCAGGTCAAACTGCACGGTGATCTCGGCATTTTCTTCAGCGTGAGCGGGCTTCAAATCACTGAAAAGGAAATTCCCCAGCGGGGTATTGTGCGAGGCCACGGGATGTTCACCCTGATAAACCTCTATGCGAATCGTATCCTGCTCTGGGTACATCGTATAGAACTTTTCTTCCCGGCTGGTGGGTATGGTGGTATTCCGTCGGATCAAACTCTTAAATTGGTCGGGGATTACCTCACCCATAAAATGTTCGGCAACGGCAATCCCTAACGAATGAGGCGTGACATCTACCAGGACAGCATCAATCGGCTCTCCGGCAATGATAGCTGCCTGCACCCCCGCTCCCAGAGCCACAGCCTCTTCAGGGTTGATGGACATTTGCGGTTCAATATCCAGAAACTCGGTCAGCATTTCCCATACAGCCGGAATGTAGCTTGAACCACCTACCAGCAGCACCTGTTGAATTTGGGCCGCTTCGATGTTGGCATCGGCCAACACCTGCTTGACCGAATCCAGAGTTTGATTGAGTTGCGGTTGGATAAGCTGCTCGAAATCGTTTCGGCTGGCTTCATATTCGAGGTGCAGCGGTACGCCATTTTTCTCGACAATGTATTCTTCTTTTATCCAGGTATACGGATGCGTTGAAAGCTGAATTTTAGCCGTTTCAGCGGCGCGCAGCAGCCTGGCCCAGGCGCGTCGATCCTGATGTAAATCCACCCCGTGCAAACCACCAAACCAGGCCGCAATCTTTTCGGCCAGCAGTTGATCGAAATCGTCGCCGCCAAGCTGCGTGTTGCCATGGCTGGCGCGCACTTCAACAATGCCTCCCATCAATTCGACCAAAGACACATCGAAAGTGCCGCCACCCAAATCGTACACCAGAACCATTTGGTCCTCGATTTTGTTCAACCCGTATGCGAGGGCGGCAGCGGTCGGTTCGTTGATAATCCGGCGCACATTGAAACCAGCGATCCGCCCGGCGTCATGTGTTGCCTGGCGGGCCGCATCGGTGAAATAGGCAGGAACGGTGATCACGGCGTCCGGGGTTGGTTCATCCAGGTTCCGTTCGGCTATGCCTTTCAACTCGCGCAAGACGAATGCGGAAATCTGCTGTGGTGTAAACTGCTGCCCGCCCATACTGATGCGGGCGTCGCTGCCCATTTTGCGCTTGATCGAACGCACGGTGTTGTCAGGGTCCAGTATATACTGATTGCGTGCCGGAGTTCCCACAAGCCACTGCTTGCTGATACCTGAATACCCCACCACCGAGGGGATAATCCGCTCGCTGCCATTGGGCAGCATAATCGGCATGCCATTTTGGACAATCGAAACCCCAGAATTGGTGGTACCGAGATCAATACCAACGATCTTACTCACAGTAGTTCTCCTGAATAAATTATTTGGAGCGGTATACAATCACTTCGGCAAAGCGGATCACGCCGGCCGGGCTGCGATAACCGCGCCTTTCTTCGGCAACAATCAGATTGGGGACGGGCGCCATTCCTGTTGGAAGCTGCGCCGATGTACCCACAGCCACATGCAAGTATGGGTCGAAAAGCTGACCAACGCTGGGAATAGGGGTTACATTGCCGGTCTTAAGGATAAGCAGCAGGCGTTCACGTACCAGGTTCAATCCAGCCAGCCAGCCGGACAGCATCGCCCGATCAGCCGGCGATACCAGGACGGCCTGTTGCGGCGACAAATCGGCGCTGGTGGCAGCGCGGTCGCGAGTTTGCAGATAGCGCTGCCCGCTGGCAATCGCGTTTTCGATGCCATCCAAAGCAGGCAGGATCGCTTCGATGGTTTCTTCCTGGACAACAGCAGACCGCTCAGTGGAAAGGGTTTCGACCAGGCGGTTATTTTGTTCCTGGGAAGCCTGGGTCAGCGCCAACGCCTGTTTTATCTGGGCGTTTTGTTCTTCGGCTAACAGGTTGGCTTTGTGCTGCGCTTTGCCCATTTTGCGAATTTCCTGCTCAAGGTTTGCAGGGCTGCTGGCGGCAGATGTTTCCATGCGCTGCAGCAGACGCGCCAACGTTTCCCATACCTGGCGGCGGTCGCTCATCGAGTGTTAGCCCTGCAACGGACGAAAGTCGTCATCGAAACTGCTGCATCCCAAGTCACCATGGGATTGCAGCAGCAGCCAGATATCTTGCGGATCGAAGGCTAGTTCCAGTTTACGGCGGCGCTTGCGGGCTTCCCAGGGCGGCGGCGGCTGAAAAAGAAACAGGTCGGTTTCAGTTTTGCTCTCGGCGCTGTTCAGCTTTTCGTAAGCAGACCGGACCAGCTTGAAAGCTTCAGGATTGGTTTCAGGAGAATACTGGCGCACCAGGTTGAAATAGGCGCGTTTGACCTCGCTCAACGAAGCGCGGCGCTCCAGGCCCAACACGGCATAGGGATCGGCGCTGGTCAGATCTGCCTGGCGAGTTGGCGTGTTGCGTTCCTGTCGGTTAGAGATATCAGACTGCTGCGGGTGGTCAGTCATCGTCGAACTCCTCATCAAAATCATTCAAAAGATCTTCCAATAAGCTGCTTTCGCCCATACTCATCAAGTGATGGAGCAGCCCCCCTGCATCAGAAGTCACAGCGCGGGCTACTTTCACGCGCTCAACCAGATCAGCATCTTTTGTCCGCCGTGCGATACGGTCGGCTTCAGAAAGATGCATCTTGCTGGCGCTCTTGTTCCCCTGCCGGGCCTCCAATACTGCCATGAGCAAATGCACCTGTCCAGGCATTTGGCCTGCCTCCAACCCTTTTTTCAGGTACTCCATCGACAGATGCACATCGATATTCATCGCCATTTCGCCAATCATGACATATACGTTATCTTCAGGGTTGGCTTTTTGGACAGCATACTGCAACCAGCGAATGGCGTTTTCTTTCTGCTGGTTTTCGAGCAGCTGAAACGCCATACTCACATAGAAGTCAACAGGCGCCTTACCTATACGCCCCTCAACCAGAGTAAGCGTTTCCCAGGCGCGTTCAAAACGGCCGATACGAAACCACATGACGATAATACAGGCAAATTCTTCCAACGTGGCCGCATGAGCCATAGCCTGGCGGGAAAATGCTTCGCCTTTAACCTCATCTTTCAAATGAAAAAAGCACTCAGCCAGGTAAGCGATGGTTTCGAGGTGGTTGGGGCGAAAATCGAGCGCCTGCTGGTAATCTTCAACAGCCTCAGCATAGCGATCCCACGAATAATCGATCTCGGCCTGATCGAAGTACCATTCAGCCAGCAGCTGCCGCGCCTGCAGATTTTTGGGCTCGAGCGCCAGCGCTTTTTCCCAACACCATTTGGCCTGTGCTTTAATGTACCATGGGGCATCTTCGTCGCGAAAATACGCTTCGCCCAGGCGCAGCAGAGCGGGTATGTGGTTGGGTGAGCGTTCAAGCAGCCGGTCTAATTCATTACGGGCTGCCTGCAAGCGGCCTTCATTGATCAGATTTTCGGCCAGAGCCAGGCGCACGGCCAGATTTTCAGGCGCCCATTTGATGGCCTGCTGGTAAGTACGCCCCACTTCCTCGAACTCACCCGCTTGACGATAACACTCAGCGGCGCGCTGCCACAAACGCGCCACCTGATCGTCGCCAAGCGCATCGGAGTGATCTGCGCTGCGCGGGCGGCGGCGCAGCGCCTCGCGCCAGGTTTGTCCAGCCAACAGATAGCTGCCAGATCGCTCATAAGCCAGCGCCAGGTTATAAGTCAGGCGGAAGCTGGCAGCATCCAACCCAACGGCGGTTTCCCAATGAGATTGGGCCTCTTCCCAATGGTTGGCGGCGGCAGCCCGGTAACCCAAGAGTTGGTGGATTTGCGCCAGCAGTTCATTGATTGGTTTGTCATCCGGGCGGAGACGTTTGGCTTCTCCAGCCGCAGCCAGGGCAGTTTGAGCATCGCCTTGCAGCAATAATTCTTCGGCGCGGCGGTGGTAGATTTCGGCCAGGTTACTGTCCAGGCGGGGAGACCGCAGCCCTGCTATTCGGGCTGCTTCCCATTCACGTCGAGCCTTATCCCAATTTTCCGTCTTGGCGGCGATCATACCCCGATAGAAGTGAGACAAACTTATCTCTTCAGCGGTGGCGCTGCCCGCCGAGACCAGATCCAGACTCGCCTCAGCCTGGGAGTGGTCGCCAGCGTCAAAGGCGGCCAAAGAGCGCCAGAGAAGCGGAGATTCTGGCGGCAAGTGATAAGGTCGGCGGCGAAAGGCGTTGGCTGAGCACAGCATGGATTGCTCTGAGGACGTTAATTCAGACCAGACTGGCGTTGTGGCCGGATCTTGACCGTTTTGCAAAAGAGCCAATGCAAGCGGGTAGGCAGAGCGGGCTGCATAAGGCCCGCCAAATTGACGAACGATTTGGTAGACTGCCAATGCGCCGGGGATATCGCCCAGACGATGCTTCGCAAGACCTACGTGGTAGGAATAACAGGGATCTTGTGGTTGGTCAGTGGCGGCGGATTGCAGGTGGATCAATCCAATCTGGGGATCTGAGCCATAGAAAAGACCCAGGCCGCGGCGGAAGTGTGCTTCAGCGATTAATTTCACCGGGCGCTGGCTGGCGGAAATCTTTTCCCAGGATGCAAGAGCCTTTTCTAGATCGTTCTGGCGAAAAGCTTTCAAGCCATTCGCCGTTAGAGAGGCTGTACCCTGATCAAAATTTTTCTGTTTATTGTGGCTTTTATTTTTCTTAGGCATCTCATCGCTCTGTGGTAAAGTTGACGCTGAAACGATATTATACATGGCAGATGATTTAGGATCAATGGGCGCCGAGTAACTTTTCAGCATTTCTTATCAGGAAAAGACTGGAGACGTCTGATTTCAAAAAACGAAAAAAATGCGACCAAAGCGGGATCGTGTACCTTTTCAAGTGGGCTTTTCGCACATCAGTGGATAATTGGCGCTGAGAAATTGCCATAATGAAAATTGCTGGTAACTGTTATCGTTGACATTTGCCCAAGAGAAAGCTACAATATTGATGTATCATACGATGTTAAACAGAAAGGAAGGCATCTATGGCAACCCGCTATCCCCTCAACTTACCGGTAGAACTTAAGCAAGCTGCTACCCGCCTGGCCAAACAGCAGGGTATCTCGCTCAACCAGTTCTTTTTGTGGTCGATCTCCGAGAAGGTGACTGCACTAAAATCCAGCCTGGATGATCCAGATTTTCCGCTGATTACCTACCGCCGCGGCGCATCCGGCATCCCTACACCGGTTCTGCGCAGCACAGGCATTCGGGTTGAAACCGTTGTCGTGGCCCACCAACATTGGAATCAATCAGCGGCTGAAATCACCGAGCAGTATGATATCGGTGTCGATATGGTCGATGCTGCACTGTCCTACTACCAGGCACACCCAGAAGAAATCGATGCGCTGATTCACATCGAACAAGACATCGAAGCCCGGCATGCCAAAGGCTGAGGCAACCTCGGTGAATCGTCCTACCTTGCACCTGGATGCTGATGCTTCACAGAAAGCGCTGCTCGATGCGCTGATCAAGCGCGGGCACAATGTGACCCGCACACCTCAACCTGACCTGCCTTTTGACGCCGACGATAACCTGCAGCTGCTCTGGGCTACCGCCCAGGGCAGGATAATTTTTACGCACAATATTCGCGATTTTATCCATATGCCGAAAAAGTACCCTCAGCACAGTGGGATTCTATTGGCCCACCGCATGAGTTACAGTCTGGCAGATTTGATTCGCTTGATTGACTGCGCTTTGATTACGACGACTGCGGAAGAATGGGTCGGGCAGGTGCGTTGGCTTTCAGATTGGAATAATCGATGAGGCAAAGAAAAGCGATTGAAAGGTTTCCAGTTCATCCATTGATCAATCCCACAAAAACTGCGACAATTTATGTAGCGAATGTTGCACAAAGGAGGAACCATGACCAGGTCCAAATTAATTACTGTGCGGATTGATCCTGAACTGAAGCGGGAAACCGAAAAAGTATTTGATGAACTCGGCTTGAGTATGGCTCAGGCGATCACCTTATTTTTCAAGCACGTCACAAAGCGCCAGGGGCTGCCGTTTGCGGCCGCTATCCCAAATGCTGAGACTCAGCAAGCAGTGGAGGATGCCTTGAATGGGGAAAATTTAAACAAAGTAAATAGCCTTGATAAACTATTGGACGAACTGGACGATAAGCAACACTTACCCAGGCAAACGGATCGTCTTTCAGATTTTCTGCTGGCTTCTCCCCTGCCAGGAGATGATCTGGCTATTGAGCGCGACAATGGCACACCTCGCAGCTTCGAGACTGACCTTTGAACGACCTGTTATTGCGTTCTTAATAATTTCTTCGGACAACAGCCCAATCGGAGCGCATTGTTTGGACCACTCAATCGTTGGCGGTGACTGGTTATCCGGCATTTTCCAATCCACGGGAATGAACGCGAATGTAAAATCTATCAACCCAATAAACTGCGACGATACATCATGCCTATTCGCTCAACGGCTAATAAACGGTGCAAACACCCTTTGGTCAAAAGGAACACCCTGGACCGAAAAGGTGGCCAACTGTTTGGTCAATGTCTGAATGACCGCCTCGTCTGGCAAGTAGGTCACCCCGGTCATTGTCCGCCAATCGGTTGAAACGATATCCCAGTAGCTGTACAATGCTATAGTATCCGCCTGAAAATTCAGCGGCTGCACATTTAGATACTGGATTCGCAGCGTGTAGCTCAGGCCAGATTGGAAAACCTGGGTTCCGGCGAGGGTTTTTGCCCGGATTTCAAAGGGCGCCTCAACAAACGCGAGGCCAGGAACAGCAGCCGGATACCCACTCCCTGGGATTAATTCCACAATCATTGACTCGGCAAAAGCTCCCGCCGGAAAGTTTGCACTGATTTCCAATCCACCCACCCGGCCGGTAACCAGTCCCCCGCCTGTTCCGATTACACTCGGGGTGCTGGTTGCGGTCGGCGTCGGTGTGGCTGTACTTACACCCGTTTGAGTGGCAGTGGGTGTTGGGGTGTTTTGAGCCGGGTTGGTCGGGGTTGGCGTTGGCGTCGAAGTATGAACAACCTGCACAGCCTGGGTTGGAGTTGGCGTAGCCGTTGGGGGCACACTGGTCGCCGTCCAGGTGGCGGTTGGCGGCAGAGCCTGAGCCAGGTTCAGGTTCACCAGATGCAGCGCCTGGTCATTTTGCCAGACCAGAGGCGTGGCTGCGGTCGCCAGCAAGTCGTCGATATAAAACTGGACCGTTTCACCCGAGTGCATCCCTGGAATATTCGGATTAACGGTCAGATCTTCGCCGTACACATAAACCGCCCCATAACTGCCTGCCTCCGTCACCACAAAGCAGCCTGCCGTCACGCCGCCTGGCGTGCGCGCTTCAACCACCGTCCCGACCGGAGCAGACACATTCAGAACAGTGACAGAGCCATAAACGATACTGAAATTGGGGGTGTTTTGAACAGCCGGGCAGTTCCCCTGGGCGTACAGCGGTCTGTTTGGTGGGGCGCCAGCCAGCGCCCCACCAAACAAAACCAGGCTGCAGAGTAGAATGGTCAGAACATAACGGATTGGCGTCGACATACAAATCCTCAGCGGTTGACAAACGGCATGAATATTCTGGTTTGAGCCGCCTCGATGACCACAGCATGCGGTGTGCGGTCCGAGTCCCAGGTCTGCTCAGTCTGAATGAGCGCATTCACGCCATTCACCCGCACGGCAATCGCTTCACCGGGCTGGAAGCCTCTGGTCACAACCTCATCCGAGCCGTAGACATGGGTCAGCGCCAACCTGCCGGCTTCCTGGACAAGCCCGCAGCCAGCGACTTCGCCGCGCGGGGTGATGAACTCGACCAGTGTACCCTGAGGGGCAGGCGCCTGGTTGATCCATACCTCACCATAAACTATGGTAATCAGCGGTGTTGGTTCAGCCGCCAGACAGGGTAAAGTCTGCGCCGCTTCTGGGGCCATAGGCATGTCCCCACCCAGACCAGCCGGGTAGGTCAGGGTTGCCGCCTGGGTCATATTGATCAGATAGCCTTCGCCAGGTTTCATCTGGGTGAGGGTGTTGTTCTGTGGCGGCAGGTTGACGTCATACGTGCCGACCATGTTGATCACCCGGCTGTATTTCCCGGCGATGCTCTGCAAAGCCTGGTCCACCGCCAGAGCTGTGTTGGGATAATAACCAATCCAGTTCCACCCGGCGTGCAGGCTGATGGGGGTGTCTGAGGGTTTTTGAATTCCCTGCACCAGCAGGTTGGCGCTGGATGTGTCATTCAGGTACAGGTAATAGCTCTGTCCAGTGTGCATTTCGCTCAAGGTGTTGAACCTGGGCGGCAGGTTCCTTGCCCAGATCCCGTTTTCGGCCAGCACCCGGTCATACCTCGGGTTGATCGAATTCAATACCACCCCCAGCAAGGGAGATGGCGGTTCCATCATGAAAGAAACCAGGTTGTACTGCGGTTTCAAGATCAGGAGCTGGCCATTGATTTGACCTGCTTCCAGGTCAATCACATGCGAGGCCCGGTCGTTGCTCCAGTAGAAAGCCGGCGTGGCTGCTGCCGGGGCTCCGCTGATCTTGTAGGAAACCAGCTCGCCTGAGCGCATGCCGGCAATGGTCGGGAAGACATTTGTATCCTCACCATACACTCGCAGCAGACCGTACTGCCCACTGGTGTTCACCTCCGCACAGCCAACGATATCCCCGCGCGGGTTGAGCGCCTGCACCACAGTGCCAACCGGCGCAGGCTGGTTGTTGATCAAAATACTCCCATAAGACTCACTGAAATTCGGGGTTGGGCTGACACCCTGGCAGGGATTGCTCAACCAGAGCGTCTCCTCTTCCAGCGCAATTTCGTTGACCATCGCGCCTGCGCCGGCATTCAGGCGGACTATGCTCACAACCAGACTGCCATCCTCAATGTATGCGAACTCGGGCACATCCAGGATCAGGTTGTGGGGCTGGAAGTCACCGGTATCGATGTTAATCCCGGTATCCACACCATCGATCCGGACTGTCTGGACTCTGGAAGTCCCCGAGGGCTGCCAGAACGTAAACTCAAGTTTGTATTTTCGGGTGGAAAGCAGATGGTCAAACCGGTATTGGAGGGTGTTGCCCGTCTGGTTCACCCGCACACTCTGATGAGGCATCGTTCCCCAGCTGATATTCCGGACCGGACTGCCCAAATACCCATAGCCGCTCTGGGCTGAATATGGCTGCTCCACAGCGCTGCCTGCATCAACATAACGGTAATCGATATCATGCAAATTTACTTCGCTGACAACCGCCCCGTCGATCCCAGCTGCGTCAATAGCCACCTGAATGGCATGATCGGTATACAGGGCAGGGCTCAGGCGAATCGAAAGGTGATGAACCACCCCGTCGCCCAGATCGATTGGCCCTTGCAGGACATTGCCGTCCACTGAGATGGTTTCTTGCCTTCCTGCGCCATCGCATTCATACAGGCTGAAATCGAGATGGTAGGTATGCCCGGGCAGGAGGTGGTCGAACTGGTAACGCAGTTTTCCATCTGGGTCCAGCCGCAGGGTTTCTTCAGTGCTGCTCTTTACGCCGCAGTCCAGCTTCAAATCGGGTTGTCCGATATCCACCACACCATATCCAGTGTTTGCGGAATAAATCGGTTCTGCTGTGCTGCCGCTGTCCAGGTTGAGCGGCGTCGCGAACCCCACATACACGTCCTTCCAGGTCAGATTATTGTTTTCGCTGCCTTCAATCACCTGACTGGCTGAATCAGCCGTCACAAACAGACGGTGTAATCCCGGATTTGACGTCTGCCAGGCAAACGAAGTCTGGACCTGAGCGCCTCCGGCAGTACTTGCCGTAAAGGTCCCAATCTGTACGCCGCTCAGAGCGGGATCACCATCATATAACTTCAAAGTGGAAGCAACCGCTTCCGCCTGGCCCTGGTTGGCAATAGTAGCTGTAACCGTAATCACTTCACCGGCCATTGGTTCTGGGTCGGACAAAACCAGACTGGTTACAGTCAGGTCAGGCCGAGAAAGGACGGTCGGCGTGAAGATCAAGGAATTGTTCAGCTTATCCACTTCCGCCAGGTTTTCAAATGGATCCAAAACAACCTGGATGGGCAGGCTGCCCTGCCAACCAAGCGTATCCCAGGTAAGTTTTGCTGTGGTGGTTCCACCAGCCGGCACAGCCGGAACGAGGGTGCTGCCCAGCAGTATCTTGCCTGAAAGGGGATCGAGCTGGTAGAACACAGCAACAAATGGCGAACTGCCGTGGCTGCCGGTATTGGCGAGCGAAGCGGTCAGGGTAATCTGATCGCCTTCCACGATCGAGCCAGAATTCGAATCGCTCAGGTCAGTTGGGATCAGATCTGGCTGATTGGTTGGCAGCGCCGTGTAGGAGACCAGGGCCGTATCGATGAACGGGCTGGGCACAATTCGGATGGGGACATCCACCTCTCCGGAACGGCCATTCAGGTAACTGTTGATGGCTGTCGCCAGGTTCCCGCTTTCAATACTCGCCGGGAAACTCTGGCTGCCTGAATACGACCAGTCGACCGATCCGTCAGCGCCCACGTCCAGGGTGAAAGCCAAAGGTCCGCTGGCCACACCCGGCTGCAAGAACTGCAGAACCAGGCTGATATCGCTGTAAGTATCAACCGGCAGGCGCACAAAACGGGTTTTAGCCCCCACAGGAGTGAGCTGCAGGTTGGTGAGCATCACCTCGGCAGCTCGATCTATCTGGACACTGACCGGGACATCCACGGGCTTTCCCCAGGGGATATCATTTCGCGTGAGCAGGTAATTGTTCAAGGCCTTAGCCAGACTGGCTGTGCTCAGGGCAGCCGGGAAAGCAGTCGTGTTGGTGTAAGTGTAATCGCAACTTCCGTCATTACCCATGTCCAGACAGAAATTCAGGCTGCCAAAAGCAACACCAGTACTGCTGATCAGTGCATCCAGATAGGCGCTGCCATACATCTGGCGGGTCAGGCGAAGGTAATCGGTTTGCCTCCCGGAAGCAGCGAAGCTAAATCGGCGACCGAACTGGGTTATGTAGGTAATGGGTGCTGCTTCTGGAAGTATCAACCGGACTGTGTTCGGGCTTGCCTCAATTTGCTCAGCATTGTAGCAATTTATTTTCTGTGTGCTCGCAGCAGGTGAGGTTGAGCCAGAGAAAGTATTGCAGTACTCAACCCGAATAATACCACTACCACCATAACCGCCCCACTCCTGGTTACCATCTCCATTTTGACTTCCCTGGCCAACCCCTCCACCATTTGCACTTACAGTGCCGCCGAAAACAATCTGTGATCCTGTTAATTTAATTGCTCCACCGGATCCACCACCTCCCCCGCCTTCTTCATAAGTAGGAATATGCGCGGCATTACCGCCCGTCTGTCCAAATGCGGTAACCGCACCTGCCACACTGACATCCTGAGCAAAAAGCAGGATCGTTCCCCCGCCTCGTCCGCCTGAACCACCTTGAGCGCCAGGGTTTCCGGGTGAAGCTCCGCCGCCACCTCCGCCCGAACCAAGAAACAGCTGCGAAAATGCCGGGTCGCCATAGGCACCGCCCGGCTCTGCGGCAAGGGTTGTCTGGTTTGGATTGAATTTAATTCCAGGAGTGCCAAATCCGCCACCACCACCGCCCCCGCCCTGGCCACCTCCCTGGTTCCCAAGTCCACCACCACCCCCGCCGCCATTCGGCGGGGTTTTGGCGTGTTCTCCAGGGGTCTGCCAGGAAGGACCAGAATAACTTTCTCCATTCCAGCCGTTTACTTGCTCGTTAGATTTCGACCCACCAGATCCACCCCCAAAACCAAGGTAATTCGCTGAGATAAAACCTCCAGATTGAACCTTCAATGACTGTTTAACCCTGAATGAGACAATTCCTCCGGTGTTTCCATTCCATGGATGAGCAGTTACTATGCCACCGCTCTGGACTGTCAAATTCTTGTAATTCACCACCCGAATTACTTGTGCTTTTGAATTGCCAACCGCGGTATAGGATTGCGTCAAGCTTTTCTGTAAAGTAGCAATATTTCCATTAATCGAGGAAATAATTCCGAATTCAAAATTGCCCGCCCCGGTTCCTTGCATTTGAATAATAAGTATTTCGTGACCAACAGCAAAGCCGGTTGTGCTCAATAGAGCCAATTGATTCTGCCCGGCAGCTGCACTCGCCGAAAGAGCGGTTCGGTCATTATCGGTAAATAAAGTCTGACCTGAAGACACAGTGAAATCACCCTCTACACCAGTCCCGAAAATGTCCGCAGAAACAGTTCCTGAACGAAAGTCAGAACAATATTTACCCACCCCTTTCAGCGTGGTTCCACTTTGATCAAATATCAAACAGGGATGGAGTGTAGCTGGATTGGGACCAAGTGAGTGTGTAAAATTGGTCGCTTGACCCTGAGCAAAGGCAGAGGGTACGATTGTCGTCCAGTCCAAAGGCCTATCCGCCCCGATCTTGACTGGAGCGAGTCCTGCTGGCTGGTTGAACTGCAAATTTAACACCAGATTGGTCAAGATGACATCCACTTTGCCATCCACAGTCACATCAAATGGGACATCAATAAAAGCGCCCCAACCTACATCTGTCCGGCTGACCAGATAGGCATTTAAAGCACTGACTGTATTGGTAATATTTAAGATAGCCGGAAAGTTGAGGCTGCCGCTTTTTTGCCAGTCGATGGAATTATTCGCCCCAATGTCAATCGATAGATTGATGTTACCCAACGACATACCGGTGTTGCTGACCAGGGCATCGAAGGCAGCCGAGGCATAGATTTGCTTTGGCAGCCGAATAGTCTGAACCCTGCTGCCCGAACCGCTGAATACATATCGCTGACCAAACTGAACCTGGTAGATTCTTCCTTCAGTAAAAGATTCTTGCAGGTTGAGCCTAACGGTCGTGTACGGGGCCGTTTCCACCTGCTCACTCATAAAGCAGTTCAATTTTTGCTCGCTGGCTATTGGATTAGTGGAACCAGAAAGGGTGTCACAATATTCAATACGAACGCGACCTGGACTTCCCTGCCCACCACCACCACCAGGATGGCTGGGACTTCCTCCGTTTCCACCTACGGCAGTGATACCTAAAATTCCTAGACTTGCTTCGCCTGCTCGCACCAGTACTGATCCGCCAGCGCCCCCACCGCCGCTCCCCCCATAATCGGTTGATGTGATACCATTCTCACCATCAACCCTAATTGTCCCTGTGGAAATGAGGTTGACACTCTTGCCTGAAATCAAGACAATGCCACCACCATTACCTCCTTCTTTCCCGGTGTTGTTTCGCTTGTCCACACCACCGCCCGCGCCACCACCTGAACCGAAGAATAGGTTCGATGGGTCAATGGTTTGATAGTTCCCACCGCCACCGCCGCCAGCAGACCCTTGTTCTGAGCTAACTGCGCCACCACCTCCACCACCAGTATATCCGCCTCCTCCAGCTTCTCCACCGGCACCTCCTCCTGGTTGTCCACTTGCCCCACCAACGCTTGCGGCTCCCCCACCGCCCCCACCGCCCAGCACTGCATTTGACAATCCACCGGATGCACCCAAAAGATTTGAATCCTGTCCGCCTCCGCCGCCTCCACCGCCATACACGTGACCGCCCCCACCGCCTCCGCCAGCACCCTCATCATGGTTAGCATCCGTTCCTTTGGCGTAACCACCACCTGCTCCACCAGAGTTGAGTCCTGAAGCCGCGCCGGCATTGGTCGTATCACCTCCGGCTCCTCCACCTCCGCCAGGGGAGGTAGGGGACTCGCTCAAACCTGCACCGTAACCGCTCCTGTTGTAGATACCCTCGCCGCCTTCGCCACCGCGCGTATCCCCACGTCCAACACCCTTGCGAAAGCCCGCTGCATCTGCAATTATCGCGCCCGAAATTGTTACGGTCCCATTCGCAAGAAACCCTAATATGCCGCCTGTTGTTCCATTCCATGTCTTGGCAGCCCAAGTCACCCCAGGATTGACAGTCAAATTCGTATATTGTTTTAACACTATCACTTGTGCGCCACTAGTGTAGTTCGCGTTTAAAGGCTCTGCTAGTGTAATAGTGCCCGTTACATAGCCCTCAATCTTAGTGATCATCCAATTACCAGCATTAGCTCCCTGAGTTTGATGAATCATCACAATTTGACCTGGGGTAAAGCTGGGATTCGTAGCAGCCAATGTCTTAGATCCAGGTACGCCTGTGCAGGCGGCGTCAATTGGATTATCTAATGTGTTACCAGTTATTATGAGAGATCCATCCCTACCATCTCCAAACATATCAGCCGAGGCTGTGCCCTGACCAAAATCGACCGCGTACTTACCCATTCCCCAGAGCGTCAGATAGTCCTGGCTGAAAACTTTCACCGGCTGAAGGGTTTGAGCGCTGGTGGTGATGGTATGGGTAAAATTGATCCACTCGCCCTGGCTGTGTGCGCCAGTTATGTTCACTGGCCAATCCAACGGACGGATCACGACACCCCCCGTGCCATCTGGAGGGGCCGGGGTGATCGTACCCTGCAACAAGATCGTCTGAACGACCCGCCTTGGGTCGCTGGTAAATATCGTGATCGTCTTTTCAAACGCTCCCTCGGGCAACGATATTGTATTCAGCGAAACGTTAAACAGCAGTTCATCGCTGGCGGAAACACTCTTGATCCCGGTTTGAGAAACGCTGATGCCGGCAGGGGCATCAATAAAGGTCTTCAACATACCTCGCCCGGTATTGGCGATGGTAAACTGCTTTTGAAGGAGCGTCCCCTGTGCCGCGCTGCCAATATTCCAGACCTCAGTCGGGATCACAGCTTCGGGCAGGTTGTCTTTGCCAAGCGAATCCAGGCTTTTGACAGTGTTTTCAATAATCGTTCCCTGAAGGTCGGTCAAAAAAGCCAGAATATGGTAAGCCTTCGTAGCATCGTAGGCAGGTACAAAATCGGCTGTGCTCCAGTCCAATGGGATAACGTTTGGTCCAGGCCGGATGGTCAGATTGTTGACGACATATTCTTTGGCGATTTCACCTTCAGGTGTGGCGAAGATTGCATACAATCTGGCTTCACTTAAGGTGATCGTAGACGGATTATAGAAAACCATGTGGCTGAGGTTATTTCTAGGCTGATAAACGGCTGTGCTCAGGGCGTCCAGCTGCAGCCCATAGTCCATCTGGTTCAGATAAGATGTCAGATCGGCCTGAATGGATGGCGCTTCGGCCTGGGTGACAAACTTATGGTTACCCTGGGCATCGTTATACGAAACCACGATCATCGGGGGTGTATAACTGACCGGGTTCAAGATGGTGTACCCAAAGGTATCCAGCGGTAAAAAGGCGTCAAAGCTGAAGCTTTCGCCAGTTGCAATCACGCCAGCGCTAAAAGCAACGGTCAAGCCAGCTGAAAGATTCAAATAGGAACCAACCACATACCCGGCGCCAACCGGCATCGGCGTCCAGGTTGCGCCGTTATCCTGGCTCCACGAAATGGTCAACCCGGCTGTCGAACCAACAGCGCCGCTGGCATCCGCCCGGAACTGGTATGTTTGTTGATCCAGCCCCTGGTACTGCCCTCCCGGATAGGGTTTGGCAGTTCCGGTGGACCAATTCGTCAAATCAGGCGCGCCAATCTGGGCACCCAGCACCACCGTACTGCCACCCCGCACCCGCCCGCCGCCGCCGACCAGGTTGTCGGTAATGGTGATTGTGTTGTTCGGGGCGACAGCCCATAGCTCCACCGAGCTGGCGTCATAATCCCCCAGATTCTGCAGCGCGACTTGGACGGTTGCCTGATTACCCACAACCTCCGTATGTTTTACCACAATCGGGATCGGCCGCGGGTGGCTGGCCGGGTTATTCAGATCCGTGCCAGCGGTCAACTCGGCCCGATCAGAATAACCGTCACCGTCAGTATCCACAATGTAGCGCAGAAATACATCTGTTTTCGGTTTGGCAGGCATGTCCTTAAAATGCTCCACCCCGGCCGTCTCACCGCCTGATGAAAGAGAAATTTCCCACCAGGCATGCTCATTGACAGGATGATCGAGCCAGGCTGTAATCTCGCCGCTGGCGTCAAATTCTGGCGTCGCAATATTGGTGAGCGTGCCGTTTCGAGCATCTGTCCCGCCTACAAAGAAAATATCGGTTGGAAAATAACGTGTGAGCACATCCTGGTAGGTCTCATTGGGCGTCAAACCAGATGAAATCAAAAACGTATCAAAAGTTTCATTACCGTCAGTAATCCCATCATCAATATGGAATTGGATCGCTTTTCCCCACGAATCCTGCTCATACAGCAGATCTTCATAGCCATAATTTGTAAGGAGTATTCGGATTGGGGCGCCATTGTCGATCGCCGCAAGTTGATCAAGCGTCAACGGGATCGTGCTTGAGCTAAATGGGCCATACGACTTGGAGGGTTGAAAATTAGCATAATCCGGAGCCCGCCAGGTGATAATCGGCAGGCTGCCAATCTGGATATTGATATCGATTTGCTTCAAATTAACTGCCGTCTCGGTGCCAACATTGTTCAAGAGATACGCAAATGAAAAATCCGCTGCATGGGTCGGGTCGGCAGTGGTTGCTGTCGCCCAGGATTCTGAAGAGACCAGGGTGTTTTCCTTGGACTGGGTTATTTCCGAATACTCCGTATTCATGTGCAGGTCAGAGTGGCTGGTAGACCAACCCTGGCCAGTTGTGCTTGTTTCAGACCACACCCTCAAGTTCTGGAAGGTGCCATCCGCTGCCTGGTTTATCCCAACGCCAGATCCACCCCCGCCTTTCCCGTAACTTTTATCGATGCTGGCATACGAACCACCCTGCTCACAGCGCAGCGATGAATTCAAGTCAGAATAATTTTTTGGCGTGGTTGAAGTCCCAGTTACCTGATTGGTACACGTCCCAGTTTTACATCCAGACAGTTTGCTCTTCAAGCCGTTCATAAGGCTGCCCAAAAAGCTGACAACTTTTGTTCCAATCGAGTCGATAAACGAGGTGGATTTCGACTGGTTTGACAAACCTCCTGATGAAGCAGCCCCAGCATTTGCCTGTACCTGATCACAGGTTATTTTGGGGTTGCCAGCATAGTGCATGATTTTTGTATAATCATCATTGGCAATAGTTTCCCCTCGAACAAGGGTGTTGCCCTTCACGACCCATTCGTTTAACTGAGATCCTTCAGGCGAGACCGCCTTCATGGATGTAGCGCTGTAATTAAAAGTGAAATGTAAATGGTGCCCGCCGCTGCTGCCCCCACAGCCAGAATCTACCGTCGTCTGACCTAAAACCGTCTGGTTATAAGTAACGGAACCCCCGATCTTCAACTTAGCAACATCCGTTTTGTTGATGTGCTGATACCAAAGAATTAATCCATCGCCGCGCTGAACTGCCAGACAGGTTGTGTTCGTGTAAACAATTGTGCCATCATCGGCCGGATAAACAGTTGCAGCCACTCCAGCAGTTGGAGTGCCAAAATCAAACGCACCTGCATTGAAACCTGTATGGTAACAGTTCCCCTTTTCATCACACCAGCCATCTGGCCCCTGGTTGTAGCGCCATTCCGTGCCCGCTTTCCAGGGCAGCCCTTTAATATAGACCGTCGAAGACACCTGGACTTGATTTGCCAGGAAAGCATCCCTCAGTGTTTGCTTGGATTCCGGAGACAGCAAACGCTCAGGAGCAGCCAATAGATAATCTAAATATCCTGGGTCAGTTTCCAAAATGATTTCCCAATCAGCGCTGACGATTGGTCGGTAAGCAATCCCCATCAACAGGTTTGGAATGATCAATTCCGGTTGGCCGCCTATTTCGTTCGGATAACTGGCCAGGCTGATCAGAGCCCAATTACCCATACCCTGAACAGCTGAGATGTCATAGGCAGAAAAACCGCCGGGGATCAAGTCAGGCTGTTCCGACATAATTCCGGCGACCTTCTGGGAAATCTCAGCCTGATCCAGAATAGAAATTGGCTGAAGAGTACCAGAATTTTGGGTGTCGGTGATGGCAACGCTGTTCGCCAGGGCAGGTCCAGCTGGCAGCGGCTGATAATTCTGAATGCTATTGCGAGTCCAAACATCTGGTGAGCCTGCGCCGATTCCGCCTTCGGTCGTGGAGTGTTCTTGCCAGCCGCTTGTGGTATTGGTGTCCACCGTTCCCACCGTTGTGCTGTTTCCTTTCATTTCGGAAAAACCGGTCGAGATTTCTTCACCCTGTGTAATTGTTCTTTCAACCGTCTGGATTTGTTTGGTCGTGACTACTATTGAAGCGGGTTCAACAGAAAGAGTGATGACTGGATAAGCCGCCACAAATGGATTATCACCCGGGGTCTTCACCCAACTCGGCATGCCGCTGGTGATAAAGATGTAATCCTGGAGGCGTGGAAAAATACCATACCCGCAGGAAGCGGCACCGCCAGGGCAGTAGGTTGTTCCGAAAAATTCCTGCCCATCATCATATTTGTCCCCATCGGTGTTCTCTGCATTTCCAGACCCAATTCGGGTGCCCACCACATAAGCCTCGGCCTTGTCGGGAATGGTATCGTAGTCGCCATCGTTGCAGGCAGCCGTGTTCGGGTTGCCATCCGAACCATTGAAATCAGGCCATGCATTTGGCGGTCCAAATGGTGGGCCGTAGGTTCTCCGCTCTGTGCTCGGGAGATTGAAATTTAGGAGCGCTTTGACTTCCTGCCCATCGGTATAGCCGGCGGCATCCCCATCCGAGTTGGCGTTGTTTGGATCTGTGCACCACCAGCCTTCTTCAGTGTCGGTCAGGCCGTCACCATCTGTATCCGGGCTGATCGCACTTGTTATGCCAGCCAGTTGATCTGTTGTCAAACGATCCAACAGAGGCGCTAACCCATCCAATTGGGCGGCATCCTCAGATAAAGAATTGTTCACAGAATCAACAGCCCGCTTTGAACTTGCCTCTGACAGCAAGGGTTGCAGACTCTCTACCAGCCAGGGAACACGAACAGAATTGGCTGTAACCAAATTGGATAATTCATCCGAAGTGGTTGGCTGGAAGCGCGAACGTGCCAGAACTTCAAGCTGGGTCGAACTTGCCAGTACAACCGCTCCTGTTTCAGTTTCGCCCAAAATGACCACACCCAGTTTTTGCAACCGCTCTTTGCCCGATTGATCCGGGTAAGTAACACCCGCCCGAAACAGCCCACTTTCTTGCAAGTTAACCGGTTTGGCAGCCAACGCCTGGGTGGGAAGAGATTGAAAAGGCAGAATGAACGAAAGGATAATCAGAATATTGATCCAACGCGACATTTTGGTTTTCGGAGGCATTTTTAACCTTCTTGTAAAAAGATTGTTTTTTCGGTTCGGCAAGGTTAAGGGATTCACCCCTTGTATTCCATATGAATTATATGTCTGGAATGCATCGATAATCCAGTGTCAAATGTCACATGAAACTCAGTCCGAATACCCCAGAATTTATCCGTGCAAGATTCAGCCAGATCATTCTGCCCCTTTTGGGCTCAGTTCTTCCAGTCAGTTGCCAATGATATGCCCATCACCGCGCTCATCCACATATTCATGCCCGCCCGCCTGCCATACTTTTCTTAACCGATGCTAGAATTAAGTTGGCTTCTCTGATTTCCAGGAAAACATTTAAGCCAGACGGAGTAATTAAAATGCCGCGCCGCTTCACCATATTCGTTCATATTTTTCTCTTCATCAGCCTGCTCACACCTACCAGCAGCCAGTCGATGCCTGCCCAGGCAGACCTGTCCGCAGCACCGAGCAGTATTTCTCCAACCGTTTATTCTATTTCCGGGAAGGTAGCCGATGAAAAGGGCATCCCCATGGCAGTCGTGACAGTTTCAGCTTCCGGGGCAATTCAAATAGTGACACTCTGCGGGGGGTAAAACCCCGCAGCTTCTCGGCTGATAGGCCGAGCCACATGCGCCGTGTCCGGGCGACTACGCGTCCCATCTATTTTGAAGGGATGACGATACTTTACTTCTGCGGGCGGCGACTGCCCGGGTTTGCCATACAAGCACACCGAACGAATATTCGCCGCCCCAACGGCATCGCGATGCGAAATGAAACCGCAAGCCGGGCAGCGATAGACGCGCCCCCTGGGTTTGTGCCTTTCGCCGCAGTTAGGACAGGTCTGACTTGTATACGCCTCGTTGACCAGTTCGACAGCCATGCCCTTCGCTGCCGCTTTATACGAAAGATAAGTTCTTAGCTTGCCATGGGTCCAGTTCGATATTTTCTGGTTGGCCTGTTTGCCCAGCGCAACACCATCGGCTGCATCCCGGACATCCCCAACCGCCAGCTTACCCACCTGACGATCCGCAGCCCAATCCACCACCGCCCGGCTGACCTTGTGCTCAATATCGCGCTTGCGCCGCTTCTGCTGTGCGAGAAAGCCGTTCTTGCGCCGCTGAATACGTTTCCAGCGTTTGGAGCCTTTGACCTTCTTCGCCTGCTTTTGCTGGAGTTCGGCAAATCGCTTGTTGCTATATTGTGCCAGGGAGCGCAGCTGGCGAGCACTGAAGATGACGTCCTCTGCTCCATCGGATGCGGCAGCCGGGTGGACCTCCCCCAGATCGACCCCTGCCACCTGACTTCCCGTTGCCTGGCATGGCCTTGTCCCATCTTCGATCACGGCATGCCACTGGTAGTGTCGACCGGCCCCGTCCCACACCAGGCGCATCTCCAGAAACGCCGATGGCTCGAATCCTTGCAAGTGCTCAGGCAAACGCACAACAAGCGGTTCGTGGCCGCGCGCCAGCGATAGCAGCAATACACAATCGCGCTTACGGATGCCCGTGTTTTTCCACACCGTGGTTCGCCAGTGCTTAATCCGGTGGGGGTAGCGGTTGTTCAGACCGATCTTTTTGCAGGACCGTGCCGTTTGACACGCTTTGGCAAAACCCTGTTGGGCCGCATCGCGCGAATGGGCGTGCAGTAGGGTTTCTCCGGTGAGAAAATCGCTCAGTTTCTCGTCGGCCCTGGGTGAAAGCCAGTTCCCCGTGTGCCGGTAGACCCGGTAATGCTCGATCAGGGTCGCCGAATAAATGCGTCCACTCTCACGGTTAAGCGCGTCCGCAGTATCTTTGGGGATAGAACAGGCAAAAACCTGGGTGGTGAGCATGGCTATATCACAAAACAAAAGTTCTAATAATTCAAGCGGCAATTTTTCTGCAAAGGACCGGCTAAAGCCGGAGTAGAAACCCGTCTAACCGCCAGGTCTCAAATCCCTGCGGCTTGTGCTTGAACCCGTTCCCGTATTCCTTCAGCCCAAAGCTGTCAAAGCGGTTTTTATCCTTAAATCCTGGATACCCCGGCTTTTCACTGGCCTTCACCCGCCGAAAAAACGCCTGGAATGCCTTGTCCACATCTGCGGCAACAACCTGCAAAATATGGCTATGCAGCAAACCGGCAAATGGATTCTCCTGGCGATACGCTTTAACCTTAGCAAGTTGGTCGAATTGTCTGACACACTGCGCTGCTCGCTTTCCCAGGCAGTCTTGCGCTCCACCAGACAGGCGTTGTACCACCGGCGGCAGGTTTCGATTGTCTGTTCCAACAGCCGCATCTGCGGTTTGGATGGATAAAGCCTGTACTTGAAGGTCTTAACGAGCATCACAACCCCTTTTGAGCGACGATTAGCGCTAGATCGCCAGATAAACAAGGTCGGACTGAACAGCCTGCTCCAGGATCGTCCAGTCCATTTCTTTGCATTTGTGTTTGATCAAGGTTTTGGTTTCGGCTGCAATACCATCCAGCAGAACAGGTTTGCGCCGCTTGGATGTCCACCCGAGGTGGAAGATAATGAGATGGATATGGTGTTCGTCCCGTTGATATCCACAGAACAAATATTCTAATATATATCGGCACTTTCGTGGGGACGAATTTTTACCGCCTTATCCACCGCCGTTGAAACGGCGTGGCTTGCGGCGGATTTCTGCTTGCTTTGGGTTTGGTCAATCGGCTTGTCTCTGTCGCAGGTAAGAAAGCTGATCACTCCATAGGTGTAGGTCACACCGAAGGGTCAATTGCGATAGCTTTACCAGCGTCTGGACCGCCAGTTGGACGACCAATGCCATCTGGATCTAGACCCAGAGAATTTACTTCTTTGTACCCGCAACGAAGTCCAGGTCTCGGTCGCGGGGTTTGGTTTCGCTGATTACCCCAACGTATTATAGGGAAATCCAGTGACTTACATAGGCGCAGCGTTCCATACTTCCCCTCTCCACGAGTTGAATATAACTCAAGGAGAGGGGCGGCGGTGAACGATGAACGCCGACAAGGGAAGGTTCGCTAGCTGAGGCCGGCAACAACAACCTTATAATTGGGCTGACATCCTGGCAGAAGTTACTCGTTTCACCTTAATCCGGGACGCATATAAACATTGCGCAGGTCGGGCACTGGCGGGGGTTCCGGGCGAGCGTATTTACGAACCATCGTATCGAGCTGCGCCGGACCGATATATTGGGTAATATTGTTGCTTTCCTCAATTTCATCAATCAACGCCTTCGGATCTACGATCGCAAAGTAGCTTATGCCGAAACTGTCAAGCTGAACGGTCATTGTGATTGCTTGGTCGACAGCCAGTAGAGGTACTGTCCAGGTATAAACTGCCGTATTGGTGTAGGTTAATTGGCTGCCCGCGTACAACACAAGCTGAGCGTCGACCGCCGGGGCTGTTCCCCAGTTGCGCAGAGTGATTGTGATTAAATCCCCACTTGCCGTTGATCCAGCCCGCAGGTCGCCTGCCCACATCACCAGATCAGGTTTCACCTGCAGCGAGGCTACCGCCTGGTTATTCTCTTTATTCAGTTCAACTACTGTATTCGCCAGATCAGCCGCTGCTACTATTTGATAACTCCCAGGAGCCCAACTGCTCACATCGAGCGTGGTTGTCAGGATTCTCAGGTCGCCCGGAGCAAGCCCTGCGATGGTTTTAGCAGCCACCAAAGTGCCGGTGATGGTATTTAGATGCAATTCAACCACAAAATCAGAAGCGGTGATCACCCCGGTGTTGCGCACCAGCACATAAGGATAGGTCTGGTAAGCGGGATAATAGACCACGTCACTGACAACCTCGATTTCAGCTCGCGAAACCAGCAGGCTGGTGGTGTTGTTGCCTTCATTGGACTCGATCACCAGGTTGTTCGGGTCAGCCCTCAAATATAATGTATGAGGGACGGATGCCAGGGAACTTTGCCACGTGAATGTAATCACACGCCTTTCGCCAGCGATCAGAACATCCGGCAATATAATTTGTTTGACCAACTGCCCGCCTGCTACAGGGTCGCCATCGAACAAAGCGACCTGAACATTTGCCAGGTTGATATCACCTGTGTTTTCCACTGTACCTGTAATGAGCACCGTACTACCAGAAACAGGGTTCGGATCAGAGATCGCTAAAACCGCCGACATAGCCAGATCGGTCCTGAAGTCGTGACTGAGCAGGATTAAATTTGCCTGTTGCAGCACCGGCATCGTCAACGTGAACGGACCAGCGGTTGTGGTGATCACCTCAGTTTGCATGACCGTTTCGCGCTGGATGTAGGGTGCCAGCATCTGCCCGTTGCTCATAATCTGGGGTGAAAACGACCAATCTGCCGAGCTGCTTTGAGTCAATGGGCGGGCTGCCGACCAAAGGTCATTCGTTTGATCATAAATTGTATAGAATATCCCCATTCCACTGGAGGTGGCTTGCTGCCAGAGTAGCACAATGTCATGATTAGGTGTTGAAACCAGCCGCGCTTCACTGATACCGGCGGCCTCAAAAGCCAGGTCAGGCACAGACCATACACCACCTGTCAGGGTGGAGAAATACACCTGGCTGACCGTTTGCGAAACTGCTGTTGTGCTGGTCACCCCTTCCCGCGTCCAGAGCAAAACAGGTTGGCCTGCAGCATTTTGCGCCAGCAGTGGTACGACATCCGCCATTGTATTGTGCGTCAATGAGATTGGTGTTGTCCAACCCGAACCTGTGTTCCAGGTGGCAAAAATTTCACTGTCCGTTCGAGTGGACGAATTCTGATCCATATCACCGCTCCACGCCATGACAGATGTCGGACCGGCAAGAAGCGCCGGACGGGCGTTACCGCTGGTTGAACTGATGTCTAAGACCGGCGGGCTCCAGTTGGCGCCGTTCCAGGTGCTCGACCAGATATCTGTCTGGATGCTGAGCTGTTCATCCGGTGTGACCGGGAAATTAAGCGGGGTTGCCGATAGCCAGGCGGCTCGGAGTGAGCCATCCGAACCGGTTGAGAGCGCAGGCAGGACGTCCATGACCGAATTGCTGGTCAGGACCACAGCTTTTCCCCAGGTCTGGCTGATTGGATCAAAGCGGGCTGATATGATCTCGTAGCGCGGCAGCAATGTTTTTGGGTCAACAATACTGCCAGTGCCATCCAGATGCACCCACATCGCCACTGGATAGCCACTGCTATCATAAGAAACCACAGGCTGAATATCCAACAGCTGGTTATTTGTCAGATTGGCAGGCAGGCTCCAATTTGTGCCGTCAAAATAGCTGTAACGGATCTCCAGGCTCTGGCTGATCGGCAGGGTTGGTTCATCGTGAACCCACAGGAGCATGGCGCTGCTGCCGCCAGCAGCCAGTACCGGCGTGGCATAAGGGTAGACACTGCTGGTGATCGTGATTTGCTGGGTTGGCGCCAGCGGATTCTGAGGAGCAGATGGCAGGCGGCCTAACACGGCCGCTTGAGCAGAATTAGAGGTATATGCTGGGTCATTGACCCAGGAACGGTCGCTGCGCTCCCAATCGCTGAGCTGGGTCATTCTCCAGGCTCCACCACCGCCTCCACCACCGCCCCCACCTCCAGATGATTGATCATCGATAAACGGGCAGGCAATGGTGTCTTTTTCAAAATCCTTTTCACAGCGCCAGGCTATTTTCCATTTTTTAGTGAAGCCGATTAAATCAGCCTGAGCTCTTAAGTAAATCCCAGCGCTAAATTTTTTCAAGTAACCGTAGACATCATTTTTGGGTAGAACTATGGTGGCCTTCGGAGAACCACCAATAGCGCCTTCGAGATAAGCGATGTGCTGCCACCCAGAAGATAGGACTCCTTCTATATCATACTCAACCTCAAATTCTGCACCGTTCCACTTTAACCCGGCGATCAATTCCCGTCCAAATCCGTCCTGGCTGGCTACGAACGCTGCAGTGACCTTGGGTTTAAGCACCATCTGTGCCATGATAAATGATGCGGGTGGAGGCAGCGGTGTTTTCGGAGTGGAAATTTTTCCTTCACCCGATACCCATAAGTTTACTTCATCAATAATAAGCTTATCGGTGATCAGGTTAAGCTTTCCGTTGCCGCCGCCTTCAATATCAACCTTGTTACCGCCTATTTCTGGGGTTGCCAGCAGTACGCTCACTTCCAGTTCACCCGTACCCTCACTGCTGTACTTTACTTTCACAGTGACCGGATGCAGCTCGATACCAATCTTGGACATCATCGGAACTTGATTCGAGCCTTCCTTGCTCTCTCCGAAATCGTACGGAGGGATCTTAATTGTGGATTCATACACAAAATTTTTCCCCAGAGCGGTGTAAGATGTTTCCCCTAGGAAGAACCAATCTTCAACCTGGACAGCTTTCAAATTCATGGAAAAGGGTTTGGAAGGCGTGTTCGTCGAGCTGACGGCCAGGATGGTCACCGGGTTGCTGTAGGGGTAAAGACCCGCCACCAGCTCACTGGAGTCTACATTCCAGGTGGCAAGCTGGCTGCTGGCCGCTATGGTATGGTTTAATCCGTTCAACGAGATCTGCAGAGTGCCAGGTGTTCCGTTGCCGGGGTCGGAGCCGTTCCAGTCTACCAGAAGTTGGTAATAGATTGGTACCGGGAACCCGACAAGTACCATGCCTTCATAATTGCCAACAACAGAGGCAATGTAGGGTACACCAGGCTCGGAAGCTTGGGTGGGACGCTCGGGATTTGGCGGAATGCTGCCGTCGATCAAGGTTTTTTCATCCTGGTTTTGCTTGCCGGTCCAGGGGTCGACCAGAACCAGGTCGTAGATTTTATGACAGATGGGGTCGCATACGTTTCGGTAGTTGATGGCGTTCCCACCTCCGATGGGAGCCGGGCCGGTGGGGTCTCCCCAATAATTGTTGCGAGCGTTAAATGAAGTGGCTGCAACCCCATTATAAATCCCATAACTGGTGTTGTTAACGAGATTACTATAGGCGATGAAGCCATTAATTCTTATACCCGCTCCGTTGCCGAGATAAATCCCACTGCTGGCGCTGCTGCTGAGGGTAGAGTGGTTGATGGTGATGTTGGCATTGTACGCCGCGCCAGAATACCCATAATATTGGGTGATCAACCCATACAAATATGGGTTGCCACCCCCATACATCACTTTCGTGTAATCCAGATCAACTGTCCCATTCGTTACATAAATTGCGTGCCAATCACCTTTGGCTGGCTGGGTCACCGTACCATCCCCATTGGTGTCCCCCCCATTATTATCATCTTTCCAGGATGTGATTACCACTGGAC
>Ga0268298_10001061_pt1 | contig 33517 bp, 28 predicted proteins | sample WWTPWeurt_MetaG_FD_194462 | JGI IMG/M metagenome (GOLD analysis project Ga0268298, IMG submission 194462) | Activated sludge microbial communities from WWTP in Nijmegen, Gelderland, Netherland - WWTP Weurt | ecosystem: Engineered > WWTP > Aerobic digester > Activated sludge | place...
GAGCCAGACCCTCGCCGCCCCGACCAGCTCTCTCGACCGTTTGAACGCCGCCATCGCCCGCATGGTCGTCCACCACGGTTTTCGAGTCATTCAAGAAGACACTGCCGAGGATTTTTCTCCCAGCGGCCTGAACGCCGTCCTGCTCACCGAGGACCCCCAGCGCAATCTGGAGGTGCTCGATGCCTGTGTGATCCTGCCGGAGGCTCTCAAGCCGGTGGCGGGCCGGATCAACGCCTGGGTCGCCGGGGCGGAAGCCAGTCCTGCGCTCCTCCGGCGTTTCGGGGTAGCCCGTGCGCCTGCCGTGATCTTTCTCCGCAATAGCGAATACCTCGGCGCCCTGAACGGCATCCGCGACTGGAGCGAATACCAGGCCGAGGTGACCCGCCTGCTCGATGGCCCGAGCCAGCCCCGGCCCATCGGCATCCCGGTCCGCGCGATCGCCTCGGGAGCCTGCGCATGAACCCCGCCGCCCTGCGCCCCTTTCCGATTTCTGTTGTCGCCATGGGTCCGGGTTCTCAGGGCGAGGAAGCCCCGGATTACCTGCCCCTGCCGCAGATGGACACCTTCCACGCTCCCCGCCTGCCGGAAAACGCGTCCCCCGAGCAGATTGCGGCCGCCGCGGAAATGCTCGGCGCCTACCGGGAGCGGATGGACATGGTCGGTTTCGCCGGCGGCGCTCTGTTCGACCTCCTCCCCCTGCGCGCCTCGGTGCGGGAAGTCATCACCCAGTCCCTCGGCTTCGGCGAAGTCAGCGCCTTCACCACGGCGCCGCAGCACTGGCGCGTGCAGGAAAGCGCTTTCGCCGGCCTGTGGCGTGTGCTGCGCGTGGCGGATGATGGGACTCTGCTGGTGGATCGGCTCGAATGCGGCCCCATTCCCGCCGTATTGGGCGAGATGATGCTGGCCAGCGCCGCCGATAGCCTGGATCCCCCTGCCTACCCCGCCGGCGTCATGAATGCCGAGGCCCTGGTGGAGGAAATCCGCCGTCAAGCTGCCGGCTGGCAGCCTGGCAGCAGCCCCCACATCGTCAATCTCACCCTGCTGCCGGTGAGCGACGCCGACCTCGACACCCTCTACGGCTGGCTGGGTCATCGGGAGGTCTCCATCCTCTCCCGGGGCTATGGCAACTGTCGCATCACCAGCACACGGCTGAAGAACGTCTGGTGGGTGCAATACTTCAACAGTATGGACGCGCTGATCCTCAACTCCATCGAGATCGCCGCCATGCCGGAAGTCGCCCTGGCATCCCCGGAAGATTTTGCCGATACCCTGGAGCGCCTCGCCGACTATCTGGATATGATGGCGGAGCCTGCCTGAACCGGTCGCCGCGAGCGCTTGGCGAGTACAGGTTGCGAAGGATCGACTATGGGCTTCGAAGGTTCGTTTCTCGGCGTTCGGCCGGAAGACCGGCTCGAATGCGGCATCTGCTGGTGGGTGTACGATCCCGCCACGGGTGACGACGTCCGCGGCATCCCGCCGGGCGTTGCCTTCACCGAACTGCCGGACGACTGGTGCTGCCCGGGCTGCGATGCCCCCCGGCACAAGTTCATGCTGATCAAAGAATGAGCCCCTGGACAGACAATCCCGCCCCGCGGCTGGAAGCCGTCTTCGGTGCCGTCGCTGCGGGACCTATGGCCGATGTCCCACTCTGCAATCGAGCGTTGAGCGTCGAGGCCCTGGGTTTCCGCCGGGCCGCCGACGGTCACTGGATCGGGGCGATGGTCACCCCCTGGGCGATCAATCTCCTGCGTCTCCCGGGGGGTCCCGCAGACTGGCCCGCCACACCCCCCGGCGCCAAGACCGACTGGCGCTTCCCCTCCGGAAACTACGAATTTACCGTGGCCAGCGAGGAGCGCTTGGGCATATACCATCTCTGCTCCCTGTTCTCCCCCGCCGCGGAATTCGAAACCCACGAAGCGGCACGCCTGACCGCCCTCGCCGCCGTTGAAGCCCTGCTGCAAGAACCTCTCGAAACCGCACCGCCGCCCAAGCGGGCGCCCTCACGCCGCGCCTTCCTGGGTCTGGGCCGATGAACTCGGTCGGCCTGCTGACCGTCAGCGCCCGTTACGCCCGGGGGCAACTTTCGCCGCCGGAGGTGGTTCTCCAGCGTCCCGCAGTGACCCGCATGTTCCTGGGCCAACTGCCCGAAGCCGTGGTCAAGACGGTGCCCTACCTCTACAGCCTGTGTGCCCAGGCCCAGCGGGTCGCCGCCGAAGCGGCTCTGGCTGCGGCGCGGGATGAAGCCTTGCCGCCCGCCGATCCCCTGCCCTTGTGGAGCGAGATGCTGCACGAACATCTGTGGCGCCTGCTCCTCGACTGGCCCCAGGCCCTCGGGCTGCCGCAGGCCAAGGACGCCCTGGCGGCTTGGCGCAATACGCGAGGCCGGGAAGGCCTGGTTGGCGCCACGGCAAGCCTGCTGGCCGAAGTCCTGCTTGGGACATCGGCCGCGGACTGGCAGGGAAGCCCCGTTCCCGGCTCCCTCGCTGCGCGATGCCTTGCGGCTCTAGGCAAAGACAAGGCCGAGGAAAATCTTGATCTTCCGACTTTGCTCCCCGCCGCCTGGCTTCCCTACTGGCAGGGCGACGCCGCGACCGCTCCGCCGGTCAACGCTCCCGCCAGCGTTGCGACCGCCTATCGCCAGCGTCTGCACGAAGTCGTGGAAGCGGCCAGGGGACTGGCTACCGGCGCGCCCTACCCGGTGGCCGGCGCCGGGGAGGACGGCACGGGCATCGGCCAGACCCTCACCGCCCGGGGTATCCTCACCCATGGCGTGCGACTGCAGGACGGCAAGGTGGCCGCCTACAGCGTGTGGGCGCCCACCGACCGACACTTCGCCGATGGCAAGGAACTGGCGGCCCTGGTGGCGGATGATCGGTGGGCGGAATTGACCGGCGCGCGGCGGGGGCTGGAGCGGGCGATCCTGGCCTTGGACCCCTGCCTGCCCTATGAGGTGAAGGTGAGCGTGAACCATGCATGAAATGTCCCTCGCCGAGGGGGTATTGCAACTGGTGGAGGACACCGCCCGCCGCGAGAACGCGGCACGGGTGAAGACGGTGGTGCTGGAGATTGGCCGCCTCTCTTCGGTGGAACCCGAGGCCCTGGCCTTCTGCTTCGAGGCCGTCACCCGCGGTGGCATCGCCCAGGGCGCCGCCCTGGAGATCGTGCCGGTGGCCGGGGCCGGCTGGTGCATGGTGTGCAGCGCCACGGTGCCCATGGAAGAATTGTGGGGCGCCTGCCCCACCTGTGGCAGTCATCAGGTTCAACCCACGGCCGGGACCGAAATGCGGGTCAAGGAAATAGAGATCGAATAAGGATAGGATTTGAAATTTGGGATTTAGCAAAATCCGAATCCCAGGTCCTGCTATTGGAGACGAGACGATGTGTACGGTTTGCGGTTGCGGTGCCGGTGAAACCCGCGTCGAGGGCGATGCCCTCCACCCCCACGATCACACCCATGTCCATGCCGACGGCACGGTCCATAGCCACAACCACGACCATGGGGGCGACCACGCCCACAGCCATGGCGATGCGGCCCTGACCGGTGCCCACGAACACGTGCATACCCACGCCGACGGCACCACCCACAGCCACGCCCACGACGAAGGGCACGGCCACAGCCACGAGGATGCCACCCACGCCGCCCTGCAGACGTCCCACGATCATGCCCATCGCCACGCCGACGGCACGGTACACACCCACACCCACGTCCATACCGGCGACCATGAGCACGGCCATGGCCATAGCCACGAGCACGGGGTAGGCGGCGACCTCGACTACGGGACCGGTCCCGCCCGGGCCCACGCGCCAGGCATGAGCCAGAGCCGCATGGTGCAGATCGAGCAGGACATCCTGGCCAAGAACAACAGCTACGCCCACGCCAACCGGACCTGGCTGGACGAGCGCGGCATCTTCGCCCTCAACCTCGTTTCGAGCCCCGGCTCGGGCAAGACCACGCTGCTGGTGAAGACCATCGAGGCCTTGAAGGACAGGTTCGCCATCACCGTCGTCGAAGGCGACCAGCAGACCTCCAACGACGCCGAGCGCATCCGCGCCACCGGTGTGCCGGCCCTGCAGATCAACACCGGCAAGGGCTGCCACCTGGACGCCCACATGGTCGGCCACGCCCTCCAGCGCCTGCAGCCGGCGGACGAATCCCTGTTCCTCATCGAGAACGTCGGCAACCTGGTCTGCCCCGCCGCCTTCGACCTCGGCGAGCAGCACAAGGTGGCCATTCTCTCGGTGACCGAGGGCGAGGACAAACCGCTGAAATACCCCGACATGTTCCGCGCCGCCGACGTCATGCTCCTCAACAAGTGCGACCTGTTGCCCTACCTGGAATTCAACGCCGACCTGGCCGAGGAAAACGCCCGCCGGGTGAACCCCAACCTGACCGTGTTGCGCGTCTCTGCCACCAGCGGCGACGGCATGGCCGCCTGGCTGCGCTGGATCGAAGCCGGGCTGGAAGCCCAGCGCGGGAAGCGCTCAGAAACGGTCGATGCCCTGAAGCGCCGCATCGCCGAGCTGGAAGCCCAACTCGGCGGCCCGTCCGCCTGAGGGTCAAGAGGCTCCCACGGTGCTTAAGCCAACTCAGAGAAAACGCAGGAATTTCGCGGCGACTGAGCTCCCGGGCGAAACGCCTCCGCCTCCAGCCACTTGCGGCGAAGGACCCTTAGCGAAGGAATCTATCCAGGGCAAGTCCTCGGGGGACCTCGACGCGAGTGGTCACATCGCGTTCGTCGTTGGAGGTTTTGCGTTCCACAATTTCCAGCGTCTGGGTTCTGCAGTCGCAGCAGCGAAACAGCGACAACCTGGCATTCGCCGAAGTCTTGTCCTCAGTAGACAGCGAACTGCACTGCTCCATGGCTTTCATGAATTCCTCACTACCGGCCACTGTCTCCGTAAGCGACTGCTGGAACGCGTAGCGATCCATAACAGATGGAAAAGCGAGATTTCTTTTGGCTACCGCATCCTGAAAATTGCCACACTTTGGACATCGGGCGATCCCATTCAACACGAAGTACATGCTGATGCCGCCGATAATCGCTCCAACGTAATCGACAATAGCGAAAAAGTACCCACCGCTTCCCGCCTGCCCCATGCTGCCGTGCACTCCACGGCGAGTTCCCACTTGAATCTCGGCTGTCGTAATCGAAAGTCTCAAGTAGTCACCAAAAGGCATTACGCTAGATATTGGCACGACACCACCGATACGCTGCGCCTTGTAGGCCAAGTAGTAATGCAGAAAGGAGGCGAATGAAGCAACCAGGATGGTTATGGCAAAAAGCGCTTTTCCGGGCTGAAGATGCAATAGCCTAGCCGCGCCGTAAACACCAGTATTCGCCGCGAATCCGTAAAGGGCGCCACCCACAGGAACTATAAAGAACAGCGCGAACGAATAGATATTGATGATGCTCCAGTTGTTAAGCTTCGCCGTCAGAAATGCTGTCAACGCTCCTAGAGCCAGTACGAAGATCGCCTTCATGTTTTCCCCCTGTTTGACGCGAGAGCCAGATCCGCAAAGTATGAAAATCGGTCATTTTGGCTGCAGGCATATGCTAATCGGTTTTCCGTTGTCTTGCAGCTTGGGAACTTTCTCTACCCCCAACTTCCATGGGCTGGCGATGTGGGTTTCATGAACGTAAACGTTCTTGGCCTCGTCCAGGGAGTCGGCTTCCGGCCCTACGTCTGGCGCCTGGCGAACGAACTCGGACTCTGCGGCTGGGTACGCAATGACGGCGAGGGTGTCTCGATCGCCGTGGCAGGCGAACGGCTGGACGAGTTTCTTGCCCGATTGCCCGCAGAAATTCCTCGCCTGGCCCGTATTGACGCTCTGGAGGCCATCTACGAAGCCGAGGATTTGCCTGAGTCGGGATTCAACATCTTGGAAAGTGGCACTGGCCCCATCGCCACCGCCATCGGCCCCGACGCGGCGACCTGTCCCGCCTGCCTCGCCGACCTCTGCGACCCCGCCAACCGCCGCTGGCGCTACGCTTTTACCACCTGCACCCACTGCGGTCCGCGCTATACGGTGAGCGGCGGCATTCCCTACGACCGGGAAAAAACGAGCCTGGCCCCTTTTCCGCTCTGCGCGCCCTGCGCGGCCGAATACACTGACCCCGCCGACCGCCGCTTCCACGCCGAGACCACCTGCTGCCCGGACTGCGGCCCCCGCCTGCGCCTGCTCGACGCCAGCGGCACCGAGTTGCCCGGCGATTCCATCGCCGCTACCCTGGAACTCCTGAAAGCGGGCAAGATCGTCGCCCTCAAAGGACTGGGCGGTTTCCAGCTCGCCTGCGACGCCCGCAATGCCGCCGGCGTCGCCGAACTGCGCTCGCGCAAGCAGCGGGAGGAAAAGCCCTTTGCCGTCATGGCGCTGAACGCCGCCTCCCTGGCACCGTTCGCCCGGGTCGGCGAGGACGAGGCCGCTCTTCTGGCAGCCCCGGCGGCGCCCATCGTCCTCTGTCCCAAGGGCGACGCGGAACTGCCCGGCATCGCCCCCGGCCTCGCCTGGCTGGGCGCGATGCTCCCGGCCACGCCACTCCATCTGCTTCTCTGGCACGAGGCTGCCGGACGCCCCGCGGGTACCGCCTGGTGCGATGCCCCCAGCGACCTGCTCCTGGTGATGACCAGCGCCAACCCCCACGGCGAGCCCCTGGTCATCACCAACGACGAAGCGCTGCAGCGCCTCGCGGGCATCGCCGATGCCTACCTCGTCCACGAGCGCGCCATTGTCATCCGCTGCGACGATTCGGTGGTAAAGGCGGTGAGGGGTGAGGAGAGAGGAGTGAGAAGTACGAGAAGCCGGACTGACGCAAACCCCGGCACCAGTTCCGCCCCTCACCCCTCACCCCTCACCCCTCACAGCTTCATCCGCCGTGCCCGGGGCTACACGCCGCTGCCCATCCCCCTGGCGGAAGACGGCCCGATGGTGCTGGCCTTCGGCGCCTACCTGAAGAACACGGTGTGCGTCGCCAAGGGACACCAGGCTTTCCTCTCCCAGCACATCGGCGGGCTGGACAACGCCGCGGCCATCGGCTTTCTCGAGGAAACGGTGGCCCATCTGCTGGCTATTCTCGACGTAGCGCCCGACCTCGTCGCCCACGACCTGCATCCGGATTTCGCGTCCACCCGGCTGGCCCAGGCCTTCGCCGCAGAGCAGGGCATTCCCGCCATCGCTGTCGGTCACCACCACGCCCACATCGCTGCCCTCGCCGCCGAACACGGCTACGACGGACCCCTGCTCGGCCTCGCCATTGACGGCGTCGGCCTCGGCCCGGACGGCGGCGCCTGGGGCGGCGAATTGCTGCGGGTGGAGGGCGCCGATTGCCGGCGTCTCGGCCACCTCGCCCCCCTGCGCCTGCCCGGCGGCGACCGGGCCGCCCGGGAACCCTGGCGCATGGCGGTGTCCGCTCTCCACGCCGGCGGCCACGGCCATCGCATCGGCGCTTGGCTGGCGAAACGCCACCCCGGCCGCGATGCCGGGCCGCTGCTCACCATGCTCGCCCGGGATCTGCGCTGCCCCCCGACCAGCAGCCTGGGGCGGGTGTTCGACGCCGCTGCAGGTCTCCTCGGGGTACGTGCCGACGCCCGCTACGAGGGGCAGGCCGCCATGGAGCTGGAAGGCCTCGCTGCCGCCCATGGGCCGGCGGCCCCGCTGGCCCATGGGGTAATCCGCTCGGCCGATAGGCTGGATTTCGCGCCGCTGCTATCCTTCCTCGCCGACTGCGACGATACTGCCCAAGGCGCCGCTGTCTTCCATGCCACGGTAGCTCGGGGGCTGGCGGACTGGGTGGTCGCCGCAGCGCAGCAAACGGGATTGGTCAGCGTCGCTTGCGGCGGCGGTTGCGCCATGAACGCGATCCTCATGACCGCCCTGCGCGGGTATCTGGAAGGCGCCGGCCTGACCCTGCTGGAAGCCCGCCGGGCACCGCCCAACGACGGCGGGCTCGCCCTCGGCCAGGCCTGGGTGGCCCGGCAACTGCACAAGGAGACGAACTGATGTGTCTGGCGATTCCCGCGCAAGTGATCGAACTGCGTGACGGCGACAACGCCGTAGTGGACCTGGCCGGGGTGAAGAAGGAGATTTCCCTTTCCCTGGTTGAAGAGGTGGCGGTGGGCGATTACGTCATCGTCCATGTCGGCTATGCGCTCAACAAGCTCGACCCCGAGGAGGCGGCGAAGACCCTGGCCCTCTTCGCCGAGATGGGCGGCGCCTTCACTCCCGACGACCCCGTCGTTCACTGATGAAATATATCGACGAATTCCGCGACGGCGAAGTGGCCAAGGGACTGGCCGCCGCCATCCGCGCCGAAGCCCGCCCGGAGCGCCGCTACCATTTCATGGAATTCTGCGGCGGCCATACCCACGCCATCTCCCGCTACGGCGTCTCCGACCTGCTGCCCGACAACGTGCGCATGATCCACGGCCCGGGCTGCCCGGTGTGCGTGCTGCCCATCGGCCGCGTGGATCAGGCCATCCGCCTGGCTCTCGAAGAAGGCGTCACCCTCTGCACCTACGGCGACTGCCTGCGGGTGCCGGCCTCCGACAGCCTGTCGCTCCTGAAGGCCAAGGCCCGGGGCGGCGACATCCGCATGGTCTATTCCAGCGCCGACGCCGTGACCCTGGCCCAGAAGAACCCGGACAAGCAGGTCGTCTTCTTCGCCATCGGCTTCGAAACCACCACGCCGCCGACGGCGGTGGCCATCAAGCAGGCCCAGGCCCTGGGACTGACCAATTTTTCCGTGCTTTGCTGCCACGTGCTCACCCCCTCTGCCATTTCCAGCATCCTGGAATCGCCGGAGGTGCGCCAGTACGGCACCGTCCCCCTGGACGGGTTCGTCGGCCCCGCCCACGTCTCCACCATCATCGGCAGCCGCCCCTACGAGTTCTTCGCCGAGGAATACCGCAAGCCGGTGGTCATCGCGGGCTTCGAGCCTCTCGACGTGATGCAGGCCATCCGCATGCTCATCCGCCAGGTGAACGAAGGGCGTGCCGAGGTGGAGAACGAGTTCTCCCGGGCCGTTTCCCGGGACGGCAACCGCAAGGCCCAGCAATTGGTGGCGGAGGTCTTCGAGTTGCGCCGGGCCTTCGAGTGGCGGGGCCTCAATGTCGTGCCCTACTCGGCCCTGCGCATCCGCAACCCATTCGAGGCCTTCGACGCCGAGAAGCGCTTCCCGCTGGATTACCAGTCGGTCCCCGACCACAAGGCCTGCGAATGCGGCGCCATCCTGCGCGGCGTCAAGAAGCCCCAGGACTGCAAGATTTTCGGCACCGTGTGCACGCCGGAGAATCCCGTCGGCTCCTGCATGGTGTCGTCGGAAGGGGCCTGCGCCGCCCACTACACCTATGGCCGCTACAAGGACATCGCTTGAGGCCGGAACCGATCCTCTACGCCGACGAGGCGACCGCGGCCTGGAAGCCGGTGAGCGGCGTCGGCCTGATGGTCGTGGCTTTCGTCTGCGCCCTGCTGCTGGGCATCCATGCGACTTCCCGCGATGGCTGGGTGCCGCTGCTCGATTCGGCCAACCTCGCCTTCCACGAGGCGGGACACCCTATCGTCGGCGCCTTCAGCGACCGCCTCATGGTCTATGGCGGCACGATCTTCCAGCTCGCCTTTCCCGCGGTAGTGGCCATTCACTTCGCCCGCCGCGTTGAGCCGGTGGGCATGGCCATGGCGGTCGTCTGGTTGGGGGAAAATCTTCTCAACGTGGCCCGCTACATGGCCGATGCCCGGGCCCAGGAACTGCCTCTGGTGGGCGGCGGCGAGCACGACTGGACGGAAATCTTCCTGCGCTGGGGGGTGTTGGCAAAGGACGTGAAAATCGCCGGTTTCACCCGCTGGCTGGGTGTCGCGCTGATGGTCGGTGCCGTCTTTTGGCTGTGGCGGCGTTACCAGGAAAACGAACAGGAGACACGGTGAGCGAAGGCAAGGTGCGGGCCGGTTACGTGCGGCCTCTGGACATCAAGCACGGGCAGGTGGACATGGCCCACGGTTCCGGCGGCCGGGCCATGGCCCAGTTGATCGAGGAATTGTTCGCCCGCCATCTGGCCAACGAGTGGCTGGCCCAGGGGGACGATGGTGCCGTGTTGCCATGGGCGACAAATTCGCCCGGCGAAGGCCGCCTGGTCATGGCCACCGACAGCCATGTGGTGTCGCCCCTGTTCTTTCCCGGCGGCGATATCGGCTGCCTGTCCGTGCACGGCACCTTGAACGACGTGGCGGTGATGGGGGCGAAGCCCTTGTGGCTTTCCGCCGCCTTCATCCTGGAGGAGGGCTTTCCCCTCGCCGACCTCGCCCGCATTGTGCAGAGCATGGCGGAGGCAGCCCGGGAGGCTGGCGTGCCCATCGTCACCGGCGATACCAAGGTGGTGGAGCGGGGCAAGGGTGACGGCGTCTTCATCACCACCACCGGCGTCGGCGTGGTGCCCCCGGGACGGGAATTGTCGGGACGCAAGGCCCGGGTGGGCGATGCCATCCTCGTTTCCGGCAGCCTGGGGGACCACGGCATGGCCATCATGGCGCAACGGGAAAGCCTGGGCTTCGATTCGCCCATCGTCTCCGACACCGCGGCGCTGCATGGCCTGATCGCAGCCGCCCTGGCCAGCGGTGCCGACATCCACGTGTTGCGCGACCCCACCCGGGGCGGCCTGGGCACGACGCTGAACGAGATCGCCAAGCAGTCCGGCTTGGGCATGATGCTGCAGGAGAAGGCCCTGCCGGTGAAGCCGGCGGTGGCGGCGGCCTGCGAGTTCCTGGGCCTGGACCCGCTCTACGTGGCCAACGAGGGCAAGTTGATTGCCCTTTGCGCCGGGGGCGACGCGGAAAAGCTGCTGGCCGCCCTAAAGGCGCATCCCCTGGGCGTCGACGCCGCCATCATCGGCGAGGTGCGGGAGGATGCCCATCATTTCGTCCAGATGACCACCGCTTTCGGCGGCCGGCGCATCGTGGACTGGCTCTCCGGCGAACAACTGCCGCGGATCTGCTGATGATGCCGCGGAGCGGTCCGGAACGGGCTCTTCAGTGGCGCAGGGCGATGACGACTGCCCGCACGCCCTCGAGTTCGTCAAGCACCATGGCGCGGGCGTCGGCCATATCGTCGGCGTTACGGACCCTGACCAGATCACGGGTCCCATCGTGGTAGCGTACAGCGGCAATATATTCGGAGGGGCGTCGCCCCACCCGTCGGCTGGCTTTGGTGCCGGCTCCGGAATTCGGTTTTGCGGTCATGACGGTTGCTCCCTGGCAGATTTGAATTGCTTCTTGGAACCCATCTTAACCAAAGCTAAGCAACTGAAAAATAAGGCGAAAGTAATAGATTTATGCGCTTTGGGAAGCCCCCCTGCGGAATCCCTTGTGCAGTGCGGCATTGCTATTTTGGCCTAACCCAAAAAAACCCTCTCGGTATGCGAATTCTGATCCTCACTCACGCTTTCAACAGTCTCTCCCAGCGGATTTACTGCGAATTGGCGTCCCGCGGCCACTCCGTCAGCGTCGAACTGGACGTGGCCGACTCGGTTTCAAGCGAAGCGGTGGAGCTGTTTCGACCCCAAGTGCTGATCGCCCCCTACCTCAAACGCGCGATCCCCGAGGCCATCTGGCGGCGCCTACCCTGTCTGGTGGTGCATCCGGGGATCGTCGGCGACCGCGGTCCGTCGGCTCTCGACTGGGCCATCAGCGAGGGGGAGACGACCTGGGGTGTCACCGTCCTTCAGGCGGAGGCCGAAATGGACGCCGGCCCGGTTTGGGCGAGCGCCGAATTTCCTTTACGCCGGGCGCGTAAATCGTCGATTTATCGTAACGAAGTGACCGAGGCGGCGGTGGTAGCGGTCATGCAGGCGATCATCCGATGGGAGTCCGGGGATTTCGTCCCCCAACGGCCGGGGAGCGAAGCCCGAGGCCGGGAACGGCCTCTTATGCGGCAGACGGATCGCCACATCGACTGGTCTACGACCCGAACCACCGAAATCGTTGCCCGGATCAATGCAGCGGACGGATTTCCCGGCGTCGCCGACACCTTGTTCGGTGAACCCTGCCGCCTCTTCGACGCCTGGCCGGAGGCAGCGCTCAAGGGCACTCCCGGCAAGCTGCTCGCTCGGCGGGAAGGAGCGGTCTGCCGTGCCACCGCGGACGGCGCCCTATGGATCGGCCACGTCCGGAGGGATGCTGCCGAGGCGTTCAAGCTGCCGACAACCTTAGCCTTCCCCCAGGCAATGGATTTGCCGGAGTCTCCTCTTGAGGGCTGGTGGAAGCGGCCCGAAGCCACCTGGCAGGACATTGCCTACGAGGAATCCGGCGGGGTGGGGTTCCTCAGCTTCGAATTCACCAACGGCGCCATGGGCACCGACCAGTGCCGCCGGCTCGCCGCCGCGTTCCGTTGGGCCGCGACCCAGCCCACTCGGGTCATCGTCCTCTTCGGGGGGGAGGATTTCTGGTCCAACGGCATCCACCTCAACCTGATCGAAGCGGCTGAGAGCCCCGCCGACGAGTCCTGGGCCAACATCAACGCCATCGACGACCTGGCGGAAACCATCCTCACCTGCGCCACCCATTTGACCATCGCCGCCCTGCGCGGCAATGCCGGCGCCGGGGGCTGCTTCCTCGCCCGGGCCACCGACCGGGTCTGGGTGCGGGACGGGGTGATGCTCAACCCCCACTACAAGAATATGGGCAACCTCTATGGTTCGGAATACTGGACCTATCTCCTGCCGCCCCGCGTCGGCGAAGAGGGTGCCCGGGCGATTCTCAGGCACCGCCTGCCGATGACCGCCCGGGAGTCCGTGGCCCTGGGGTTCTACGACGTCTGCCTCCCAGGCCCGGCGGCGGCTTTCCGGGTGGATGTGGCACGGCGGGCTACCGAACTGGCGGGTGCACCGGATTTCGCCGCTTCGCTGGCGGCCAAGGCGGAAAAACGGGCGAGGGATGAGGCAACCAAGCCGCTGGCGGCGTATCGCGCCGAAGAATTGAAGGAAATGCGTCGCAATTTTTACGGTTTCGACCCCTCTTATCACGTGGCGCGCTATCATTTCGTCGCGAAGTCGCCCCATTCCTGGACTCCGCGCCACCTCGCCCGCCATCGTGACCTGAACTGGGTTCCGCCGGAATGAACCGTAACGCCCTCCCGATTTCCCCCAAACTTCCCGTCGTCCTGGTGATCGACGACGAGGTCCGCTCCCAGGAAGCGCTGCGCCGCACCCTGGAAGAGGATTTCGAGGTCTACTGCGCCTCCTCGGCCGAGGAGGGCAGGGAAATCATGCAGCGGGAGTGGGTTCAGATCGTGCTCTGCGACCAGCGCATGCCCGGCGTGACGGGGGTCGAGTTCCTCCGGGAAGTCCGCAACCGGTGGCCCGACGCGGTGCGCATCGTCCTCTCCGGATATACCGAGGCCGAAGACATCATCACCGGGGTCAACGATGCCGGGATCTGGCAGTACCTCCTCAAGCCCTGGCAGCCTGAGCAGATGCTTCTCACCCTCAAACGGGCCGCCGAACTTTGGCGCCTGCAGCAGGACAATCAGCGCCTGACCCTCGAACTGCGCACCGCGCTTCCCGAACTGCGTACCCGGGTTGCCGGCAAAGTCGACCAGGCGCGGGAAAGCTTCGGCATCGCCGGCCTGACCCGAGCCAAGGATAGCCCCCTCAACGCCGTCTGCAATCTCGCGGCCCGGGTCGCGCCCTACGACCTCTCGGTGATGATCACCGGCGAATCCGGCACCGGCAAGGAAATGATCGCCCGGGCGATCCACTACGAAAGTCGCCGTTCGTCCAAGCCTTTCATCGCCACCAACTGCGGCGCCGTTCCCGACACCCTGCTGGAAGCCGAACTCTTCGGCCACCGAAGGGGGGCTTTCACCGGAGCCGTCGAGGACCGCATCGGCCTTTTCCAGCAGGCCGACGGCGGTACCCTGTTCCTCGATGAAATCGGCGAGACCAGCGCAGCCTTCCAGGTCAAGCTGCTGCGGGTGCTTCAGGAAGGAGAGTTCCGCTCCCTGGGCAGCTCCCGCCCGGTGACTGTCGACGTCCGGGTCATCGCCGCCACCAATCGCGACCTGGAAGAGGAGGTGAGAGCAGGGCGCTTCCGGGAGGATCTTTACTACCGCCTTGCCACCTTCCCGGTCCACGTGCCTCCCTTGCGCGACCGGCCCATGGACGTTCCCCTCCTGGTCCAGCGCCTCCTCGATTCCGCATGCCGGACCCTGGGCCGCAAGCTGGAGGGGTTTACGGGTGAGGCCCTGGCCTGTCTGGCGGCCTACCGCTGGCCCGGCAACGTGCGCGAGCTACGCAACGAAATTCTGCGCATGGTGGCCCTTTCCGACGGTCCCCGGCTGGGCGCCGACCTGCTCTCTTCCCGCGTCCTGCGCGCCCCGGTGGGCGAAACCCAGGCGGCCGAACTGGCCTGGCTGGGCAGCCTCTCGGGCGGGCTCAAGGAACGCATGGAGCAACTCGAGGCGCAAGTGCTCAAGGAATCCCTGATCCGCCACCGCTGGAACAAGTCCCGGGCCTCCCGGGAACTGGGACTCTCCCGCGTCGGACTGCGCAGCAAGCTCGTCCGCTATGGGCTGGAACCCCAATGAGACGCCCGCAACGCCTGCTGACCGTCAGCCGGTGGACGCGCCGATGATCTCGATCGTCTGGCTTCAGAGCGGCGGCTGCGGCGGCTGCACCCAGTCCCTCCTGTGTGCCGAGCCGCGGCCCCTGTTTGCGGAGTTGCGCGACGCCGGGATCGAATTCGTCTGGCATCCCGCCTTGTCGGTCGAAAGCGGGTCCGAGGCCCTGGCTGTCCTGGAGGCCTGCGCGTCCGGCGAACGCCATTTCGACATTCTCTGCGTCGAGGGGGCCATGCTGCGGGGACCGGGGGGCAGCGGAAAGTTCCACCTCATGTCGGGCGACGGCCGTCCATTGACCGCCTGGGTGGACCGCCTGGCCCGCCGTGCCCGCTGGGTTTTTGCCATCGGTTCCTGTTCGGCTTTTGGCGGGTTCTCTGCTGCGACTCCAGGCAACCCACTGGAGGCCAGCGGCCTGCAATACGAAGGCGACGAGGCGGGCGGCCTGCTGGGAGATCAGTTCCGATCCGCCGCGGGTCTGCCGGTGGTCAATATCGCGGGCTGTCCCGTCCATCCCGGCTGGGTGGTCGACACGCTGGAAAAGGTCGCCCTCGAAGGTCTTGCCCTGGAGGACCTCGACGAATTTCGCCGGCCCCTTCTGTATGCCGAGGAATTGGTCCACCACGGCTGCCCGCGAAACGAGTATTACGAATTCAAGGCCAGTGCGCTCAAGACCTCGGACTTGGGCTGCCTGATGGAAAACCTTGGCTGCAAAGGTACCCAGGCCCATGCGGACTGCAACCTCCGGCCGTGGAACGGGTCCGGTTCCTGCCTGCGCGGCGGCTACGCCTGTATTTCCTGTACCGAACCGGGTTTTGAAGCCCCCGGGCATCCTTTCCAGGAAACCCCCAAACTCGCAGGAATCCCCATCGGCCTGCCCACCGACATGCCCAAGGCCTGGTTCGTCGCCCTGGCGGCGCTGTCCAAGTCCGCTACGCCCAAACGGGTGCGGGACAACGCAGTCGAGGATCATCCCGTGATTCGTCCCGCCGTCCGCAAGACGGGGCTGAAATGACTGCAATGGCAGTTTCGTGCGCATAACCCTGGGGCCCTTCAATCGGGTCGAGGGCGACCTGGAAGTCCATCTCGACCTCGACAGTGCCGGCGAAGTGCAGGACGCCCGGGTCAATTCACCACTCTTTCGCGGCTTCGAGAACATTCTGATCGGGCGAGCTCCCGCCGATGCCCTGGCCATCGTTCCACGCATCTGCGGCATCTGCTCGGTCGCCCAGTCCGCCGCCGCCGCTTCCGCCCTGGCCGATGCCATGGGCCTGACACCGGCCCCCAACGGCGTCCTGGCCCGCAACCTGATCCAGGCCACCGAAAACCTGGCTGACCACCTGACCCATTTCTATCTTTTCTTCATGCCCGATTTCGCCCGGGCCGCCTACGCCGAGCGCAGCTGGTACCCGGCGATGGCCGACCGCTTCGCCGCGGTCAAGGGCAGCGCAGCGGAGGAAGTGCTCCCGGCCCGGGCCAATTTCCTCAAAATGATGGGCTTTCTCGCCGGCAAATGGCCCCACAGCCTCGCGCTGCAGCCGGGCGGCAGCACGCGGGCCATGTCCGCCGCCGAACGCATCCGCATCCTGGCCCTGCTGCGGGATTTCCGGGCTTTCCTCGAGGGGCGGCTGCTCGGCGACCGCCTGGAGGCGGTGTCCGCCCTCCCTTCGGAAGACGCCCTTGCCGCCTGGGCTGCCGGCCGACCCGGAGATTTCCCGGCTTTTCTCGCCGCAGCGGCCGATCTGGGATTGGAAACCCTGGGCCAAGGCAGCGGCTGTTTCATGTCCTACGGCGCCTACGGTCTGTTTCCCGCCGGCACCTGGTGCGCTGGCACCGAGGCATCACCCCTCGACCCCGGTAGGATCTCCGAAGATACCTGCCATGCCTGGCTGGCAGACGGCGACGCGCTCCACCCCACCCGGGGCGAGACCCTGGTCGATGCTGAAAAGCCCGATGCCTACACCTGGTGCAAGGCGCCCCGATACGGCGGCACAGCCCTAGAGGTGGGTGCCCTGGCGCGCCAGCTGGTCGGCGCGCAGCCCCTGTTGCGCGACCTTGTGCTCCGCCATGGTGGTAGCGTGACCGCCCGCGTCACCGCCCGTATGATCGAGCTGGCCACCATCTTGCCGGCCATGGAATCCTGGGTCCGGGAGCTAGCGCCGGGAGAGCCCTTCTGCACCCACGGCCCGCAAACCGACGAAGCCGAAGGCGCCGGCCTGGTCGAAGCCGCCCGCGGTAGTCTGGGACACTGGATCGCCATCCGCCGCGGTCGCATTGCCCGCTACCAGATCGTCGCCCCAACGACTTGGAATTTCTCCCCGCGGGACCGCGAGGGCCGCCCGGGCCCTCTGGAACAAGCCCTCGTCGGCTTGCCGGCCGGCGAAGGCGCACCTCCCCTGGTCCAGCATGTCGTGCGCTCCTTCGATCCGTGCATGGTGTGTACGGTTCATTAGCCGGAAACGCCCTATTGGCAAGAGTTTCCGGACTGTTCGCCAAAAGTTAACCGAATCCTGGCGGAAATCAGGCCATTTTGACCTCGATCCACTCAGCCCCGCGCACTTCCCGATAGACGGATGTCATGTCCAGTGACTTGTGTCCCAGGAGCGCCTGGGCATCTGGTCCCTGCGCGTCGTAGAGCCTGACCGCCAGGGAGTGGATTTCGTGAAGGGTACGCGGGGTCTTGCGTTCCGGCCACGTGATGCCGGCTTTATCCCGCGCCCTGGCACAGGTGGCGGTGCTGGACCGCAGGCCCGTCCGACATGAGATTCGTCGTGCAAGAGGTGCTTGCTGATGACGGTACCACGGTAGCGTGGCGGCAGCCTCGCCCACTGATCAGCCCACGGCCGGCAGGCGAAGACCCAGGGGATTATTCAAGGGGAGAACGATCGCCCGCCAAATCTCCGGCCGTCAAAGTTCTGGCCCGCATTCCTGGCAAATTGCTCCCCGCAGTATCCACCGCACCGCCGGCCTGCTTTCCAGGCTGACCTCCTGCCGCCATGGCCTTGGATGATGCCGCACCGGATCACTCGAACGGCTTATCCAGAGCTTCGAGAATAGGCGGACACACGTAATAGCGCCCCCATTGCCTGCCGCTAACTTCTTTCAATATGCCGTCCTTCTCAAGCGCTTTGATTGCCGTATTGGCTGTTGGGTGTGTTTTTCCGAGTACCTTCACAGCGCGGCCGATTGTCATGTATGGATTGATGAACAACTCATCCACGAGTCCCAGCGCATTCGGCTTGTCGCGTAATTGCGCCCTATAGATCTCCCGCAGCTTGTGCAATTCCTTCGCCTGTTGCCCGGCCTCTGTGGCAATCTCGCTGACACCCTGGAGAAAGTAACGGAACCACGGCACCCACTCGCCATGGGTACGGACGCGCTGCAGCAAGGCGTAGTAGTCACTCTTGTGCGCATCGATGAAAGCCGACAGATACAGCAGGGGTTGCGACAATCTCTTCCGCTCCAGGAGAAAAAAGGTAACGAGCAACCGCCCAACGCGGCCATTACCGTCCAGGAATGGGTGAATTGTCTCGAACTGAATGTGCATCATCGCGCATTGGATGAGGTCCGGGATGGCATCGCGGACATGCAGGAACTTCTCCCAATCCCCCAGGCAGAGCATCATGTCCTCAACCGGAGGGGGAACAAAAGCGGCGGTTGCCGGCGTACTACCAGCCGGGCCAATCCAGTTCTGAGTTCTGCGGAATTCTCCAGGAGTTGCCTTATCGCCACGCACCCCTTGCATGAGTTTGGCGTGAATCTCTCGTATCAATCTCAGCGATAGGGGCAACTCATCCAGCAGCCTTATGCCATGTTCCAACGCCGTGACGTAGTTACGGACTTCCTTGATGTCATCGGTGCTGGTGCGCTTGGTGCTGCTGCCATCGATTTCGTCTATCAGAAGGTCCGAGAGGCTGGCCTTGGTGCCCTCAATCCGGGACGATAGGACTGCCTCTCTCTTGATGTAGGGAGAAATGAGCAGGTGCGGGTTGAGGAGTTGCCCCCCGAGCCCAGAGAGTTCAGACAGCGCCGCATCCGCCTTTGACAAGGCGAGAGCCAGCCCCATGTCGAAATCAATGGGTGGCGGCAAAGGGTTAGGAATGAATGCTGTATACCCTTGCTGAGTGTCTATCAGGCGGCCACTGAGCCTTTGCGAAAATTCCTTTTTATTCATTGTGTTATCGCATCTATCGAAAGTTTCTTTCAAACTTCTGGTGGCTTTGAAAAATTAGCCTTGAAAATTTTCAAAGCCACCAGGCGATTGGAAAACAATTTGCTTCAGATTACATGCTTTGAAAGTTATTAGTGAATTTTTTTCAAAGCGTCGCGAGCTCGGAAAATTCCCTGAACCATCTGCCACCAAGCACTTCGGCTCACCAAATCACCTTGTAAGCCCCTGATTTTGTGTGCGACACAGTGCTCGTTCGGTACCGTCGGAACATTTGGCAAACGCGGTAACTCATTGGCAGGCATGAGGAACCATGCACCGGTCCCCCCGCGCAGGGTGTGCCCCCTGCACCGAGGGCCGCGGTGCAGGCGAGCAGATGAGCCGTCGTCTAAAACCCGATCTTCCGGCTGCGTCCCGACGGCGCCGCGTCGAAATCTCGCGATTCGAGCGTACTGCGACCGGCGAGCTTGGCAGTGCCGAAGGCCGCCAGCAGGCGCTTCTTCATGTCTCGGGGAGGCAGGCCGGAGAGACAGTCGAGGACCTCTTCGTCGGCTTCCGGAGGAAAGCCCCAATCGTGGCTGGTGACGGTTTCCCGGTAGAGAGTGGCCGCAATGCGGCGGGCGCCGTCGCGGTCGGGGCGCGGTACTTCATACACGTTCATCCGATTGAGGATGGGTTCGGGAATCGACCGTTCGTCGTTGGCGGTGGAGACCCAGAGAATATGGGAGGCATCCATGTCGATCTCGACGAATTCGTCCTTGAAATGGCGTGCCGTCTCTTTTTCCAGCAAGCCGTAGAGGGCACCCATGGGATCGTAGCGGGAATCGCCGCCCGCCTTGTCCACCTCGTCGAGCACCACGATGGGGTTGGCGAACTCGCCATGCACCAGGGTGTGCGCCACCTTGCCGGGCTTGGCGTTGTTCCACTGGGAAGAGGCGCCTGAGAGAATCCATCCCGCAGTGAGCGAACTCATGGAGATGAATTCGTGTCCGGTCCCCAGCGCTCGGGCAAGTTCCTTGGCGAAATGGGTCTTGCCCACGCCGGGTTCGCCTAGAAGCAGGATGGGGGTGAAACTCATGGGTTCATTCCCGGCCACCGCCAGCGCGACGTACTTGCGCAATTCGTCAATCACGGCGACAAAATTCGGACAGGTGTCGTAAAGGCCATCCAGCGTATCGGCACCCGAGGGGCGTACCAGGAAGCGCCCGCCTCCGCGCAACCTCATCTTCTCGTAGAGGGCAGCGAGCGCTTCGTTGCGGGCGCCGGCGCTTTCCTCCATGGCGCGATCCACGTCAGCCACGTAATAGATGGTGCGCTCTTCAGCGACCGAAAGCCTGATTTCGCGGGTTGCCATGATGCTCTCCTCTCAGGGGACTTAGCTTGTATAACGACGGCCGAGCTTCCCGGGTTGAGGAAAGCCCTCGTATTTTCTGACAAGCATTTCCCGTTCCAGTTGCCACGGCGCGCACCCGTATAATGGGCACAGCGGTCTGCGTACCGCCCCAGGTATCCCGCGCCTTGTGCGCACCGTAAGCCGCTTCGACATCCGCGGGGTGGCGGTTGCAGTCAATTCGGAGAAAACATGAACCGTCCCGCTTTGCGCCGTCTGGCGCTGCAGGGCGCGCTGGCTTGCGCCGCGGCCCTCGCTCTCGCCCCCCTTCCCGTCCTCGCCGAAGACATTCTTCGCGTTTCCGCCATTCCCGACGAAGCGCCCACCGAACTGCAGCGCAAGTTCGCCCCCCTGGGCAAGTACCTGGAAGGCCAGACCGGCGTGAAAGTCGTCTTCACCCCGGTCTCCGATTACGCAGCGGTGGTCGAATCCTTGGCCAGCCGCAAGATCGACCTCGCCTGGCTGGGGGGCTTCACCTATGTGCAGGCCAAGATCCGCACCGGCGGCACGGCCATCCCCCTCGTGCAGCGGGAAGAGGACGCCAAATTCACCTCGCGCTTCATCACCGCCGACCCGGCCATCACCTCACTGGCCGACTTGAAAGGCAAGACCTTCGCCTTCGGCTCCCCATCGTCCACCTCGGGCCACCTGATGCCGCGCTATTTCCTGCAGCAGGCCAACCTCAACCCGGATCGGGATTTCAAGACCATCGCCTTCTCCGGCGCCCACGACGCCACCGTCGCCTTCGTCGCTGCCGGAAAAGCCGAGGCGGGAGTGCTGAACGCCTCGGTGTGGGAGAAACTGGTGGAGCAGAAGAAGGTGGATCCGGAGAAAGTCCGTGTCTTCGCCACCACGCCGCCTTACTTCGATTACAACTGGACGGTGCGCGGCGACCTCGACCCGGCCCTGGTAAAGAAGATTGCCGACGCCTTCCTCAAGCTCGACCCCGCCAATCCGGAGCACAAGGAGATCATGGCCTTGCAGCGGGCCTCGAAATTCATTCCCACCCGCAAGGAAAATTACGAAGGGATCGAGAAAGCAGCTCAGGCGGCGGGCCTCCTGAAGTGAGTTTTTCCCTCGCCGGGGTGGGCCTGACCTACGTCAAGAGCGTCACCGCCCTCGACGATATCCGTCTGGTCGCGGACCAAGGCGAGCAGATCGCCCTGGTGGGCCCCTCCGGGGCGGGGAAGACCACTCTCTTAGGAGTGATCGGAACTGCCCTGCGCCCGGCATCCGGGCAGGTCGAGGTCCTTGGCGTCGCCCCCGGAGGGCAGGGCGAAGCGGCCCTGCGTCGCCTGCGTTGTCGGATTGGCACGGTACATCAGGCGCCGCCGCTTCCCGGGCGGCAGCGAGCGGTGACTGCGGTGCTCGCCGGTCGCCTGGGCCGATGGCCGGCTTGGAAAGCCCTGGCCTCGCTCCTTTATCCCGTGGACATCGCCGGTGCGCACGCGGTCCTGGCCCGACTCGACCTGGCGGACAAACTCTTCCAGCGTTGCGACTGCCTCTCCGGCGGCCAGTTGCAGCGGGTCGGCATCGCTCGGGTGCTCTATCAGGAGCCTGATATGATCCTCGCCGACGAACCGGTTTCGGCCCTCGACCCGGCGCAAGCCCTGGCCACCGTCCGCCTCCTATGCTCCGAGGCGGCAGACCGCAAGGCCACCCTGGTCGCCAGCCTCCACGCCGTCGATCTGGCGCTCGCCTGCTTTCCCCGCATCGTCGGCATCAAGGCCGGGCGGATTGCCTTCGACCTCCCGGCGACGCAAGTAGACGACGCCCTTTTGCACGAACTCTACGCCGGCGAGGGTGAATCGCTGCCTCTGCTAGCCAACGAACGCAACCGGTACGTACCGGAGCCGCTGGGCGAGGCCGCCCGTCGGTCGGCCTGCTGCTAGGGCTCTGTCCTTCCCTCCGCGGAGCCCGGGATTCAGTCCTTGAGCTCGATGGCGTTGACGCTGCTGAAGCTGTCGGTCCACAAAGGGAAGCCCGGTATGTCGGGATCCACCTCGCCGATCACCCGGTCCTGATCGTCGAAGATGGGGCGGCGCACCGAAGGATAGCGGGCCAGGTAGTCCCGGTCCTCGGTCATGACGAAATAGTGATTGCGGCGGATCTGGTGATCCATGTCCTCGGTCTGATACTTGTGCCGCCAGGCAAGTCCGAGAGCTTCCGCCTGGCGGCGTACCACCGGAAAGAGATTGAGGTAGCTGTTGGTGATATGGACCACGATGAACCCGCTCGGTGCGAGATGCTGCCGGTACAGGGCAAAGGCTTCCCGGGTCAGGAGGTGCACCGGGACCGAATCGCCGGAAAAGGCGTCGAGAACGATCACGTCGTAGCGCACGTCCGCGGGCAGCCCTTCAAATTTGAGCCGGGCGTCGCCGAGGACGTTGCGCTTCTCCCGGGCGCGGCAGGCGGCGAGGTTGTCGAACCAGCGATCAGCCACCCGGAATACCTCGGGATTGATGTCGAAGAAATCGTAGCGATCGGTTTCCCGGGCATAGTTGGCGAGGGTCCCCGCCCCCAGGCCGACGATGGCGACCCGCAACCCTGACCGCTTCTCCATGGCATAGGTCAGCGTCTCCCCGGCCCCACTCCCTGGCGAATAGTAGGTCACCCCCAGGCGCTTCCGGGCCGGGTCCAGAAACTGCATGCCGTGGATGATCTGACCGCTGTAGAAGGTCCGCCGATCATCGGCCGGATGGGCATGGTAGCGCCGCTCGATCACCGAGACCGTGCCGTAGAAGTTGCGCGCCTGATGGACGCGTTGGGACCGGTATTCGGGCTCGTCGTCGCGACGCAAGCCCAGGGGATCTTCCCAGTAGATTACCAGGCCCGCGAGCACGACCGCAGCCGTAGCAGCCAGCAAGCCGGTGGCCGTGGAGCGTCCTGGGGGCGCAAACACTTCCCACAGGATGGCGCTGCCCAATCCGATGGCTCCCACCAGCGCGAGCGACCATTCGTAATAATCCGCGAAGAAGTGGGTTGCGATGAGAGCGACGAACAACCCGCCACAGGCGCCTCCCACCGACATGAGCAGATAGAACTCGGTGATGAACCGGGGGTTATCCGGCCGCCTTCGGTAGAGTTCCCCATGGCAGACGAAACAGATGAGGAAGAGGGTCGCAAAATGAGCCCAGCGCGTCTCGGTCAGGCCATAGCTCACTTCGAATCCCAGCCACTCCGGGATGTCGTGACGACCGGAGAGCAAGGCGATGGCCAGGAGCGTGACGGCCGCCGCAGGCCCCCGCCGATACCAGCGGGGATGGTCGAAACAGACGATAAAGGTCAGCAGGTAAAGGCTGAGGGTCGCGATCCACAGGCGCGGCTCGGGGGCGACATCGTGGCTGACGTGGTCGGTGGTGGCGATGAAAGCGAGGGAAGCGAGGGCCGGCAAGGCAAGCCAGGAGGCCCTTTGCCCGAGTCCGGGAACGGCCGACAAGGTGACGGAGGGCACCGACGGCGTAGCGGACCGCATGGCCACCAGGGGCTTAGCAGCGCGAACCCGCCAGACCACGGCGCCGCAGAGCACGGCAAAGAGCCAGAAGCCTGCGGTCCACAGGGCGCCCAGCTGGCCGATTTCGAAGTGGGGCTCGAAAAGATAGGGGAAAGACAGGAGCGCCAGGAAGGATCCAGCGTTGGACAGCGCATAGAGCCGGAAAGCCGAAGCCCCGGGCGAAGACCGGGCGAACCAGTACTGGATCAGAGGTCCGGTGGTCGCCAGGCAGAAATACGGCAAGCCGACGCTGACGGCCAGCAGCAGCAGGATACGGCTCACCGGATCTTCGTCGCCCGTAGGCTTGAAAGTCGCGTCCGGCACGACGAAAAACGACAGCGCCGCCGCCATCGCCAATAAGGCACCATGCACCCAGGCCTGGCGTTCTGGCCTCACCCGGCGGGCAAGCAGGTGGGCGTAGAAGTAGCCCGCGCAAAGCGTGCACTGGAAGAACAGCATGGCCGTGGTCCACACCGATGGACTACCGCCGAACCAGGGCAGGATGATCTTGCTGATCAGCGGCTGGACCTGGAAGAGGAGAAAGGCACTGACCAGAACGGTCAGCGCGAAAAGGACCAGCAAGCCCCGTGCAGGCTGAAGACCGGCGCTGTCTTCGGACATCTTCCCTCCCTGCGGCCCCGATGCCGCCGACGTCAGCCCGGAGGGTAACCGATCGGAGCGGCTCTTGCAGCCCCAGCCAGGAATTTCAGATGATTTGAACGGAGCGCTCTCCGGATCGGGAACACATCGTCCGATCGCGGCCCTGCCGACGGGCCGTATCGCCAGCGCGACCCAGGCCCGCAGGATCAGGAATCACTCGATGGCGGATCGCAAGCCGAAGAGGCCCCGCTTCGCGAGGCCTCGGGCACTCGATTAAGACTTCTTGGCGGCGGGCTTCTTGGCGGCGGGCTTCTTGGCCGCCACCTTGGTGGCCGCCTTGACCGTCGCCTGACTCGCTTCGGCGAACTGCTGGGTCATTGCCGTCACCTGATCGTAGGCCGAAGTTGCCTTGGCCATCGCATCCTGCATGGCGGCGACAAAACCTTCCGAGCCGGCGGGCGCTGCCTTGACCGCCTGATCCAGCAGACGGCTGGCGGATTTCTGGAAATCGTTGAACTGGGCCTCGACCAGCTTGGCCAGTTCGGCCCTTGCCTCCTCGGACACCTGCTGCAGGGCCTGGGTATAGGCGACGGCCTTGTCGACGGCGGACTGAGCCTGGGCCGATTGAAGCTGGGCCGCCTCCTGCGGCGTCTTGGCCGCCAGCACTGCCTTGGCACCCTGAGCGGAATCCTTGAGCGAACTGCGCACGGTATTCATGTTCAGGGAAGCGATGCGCTCGACGGTCTCGAGGGCAGCGTTGGCCACCGACAACAGGGCGTCGAGGGCAGCCAGATTGGAAGCGGATAAATCCTTGGGATTAATTGCCACGGGTATCTCCTCTGCGAAATAGTGCGACAGGAAACCACGCCCGATTCTTGGCGACGGGCTGCGGCGACTTAAGTACGACCCTCCCGAGATGCTCCTCCGGGCGACCGAGATAGACGCGGCCTCCGCGGACCCGGCAATTCTACTTGGATCGGCGCCTTCGTGGCACGTCTTGGCCCTCGATTGACTCCCCAATTTTCCGAAGGGGAGCTAAGCTCTGGCGGATTCTTCCGAGCCACCTCATCGATCGCCCGTGACGCCCCTGCCTCTGCGCGACCCCGCCGCCCCCGCCCGCCTCGCCGGCATCCTAGCGGCGGTCGTCATCCTCTGGCCTCTGCTGCAGGCGGCCGAGGTCAAGCCGGGGGTCCTCTTCGATGCGGGGAATATCAAAGTCGTCGGCCGTTTCCTGAGCGGATTCCTGCCGCCGGAAACGGGCGCCGAATTCTTGGGCTTTCTTGGCCAGGCGACGCTGGAGACCCTGGCCATTGCCACCGCAGGCATGACCTTGGCCTTGGGCCTCGCCATCCCCTTGGCCTACCTGGCCAGCGGCGCAGGCCGGGAAACGATGACGCTCAATCCTGTCTCCCGTGCCCTGCTGGTCGTCCTGCGCGGAGTTCCGGAATTGGTCTGGGCGCTGATTTTCGTGCGGGTCTTTGGCCTCGGGCCTGCAGCCGGCGTCCTCGCCCTGGGGCTGACCTACGGCGGCATGCTGGCCAAGGTTTACGGAGAAATCCTCGAATCCGTCGACCGGCGCCCGGCGGACGCGTTGCGCCGGTCCGGCGCCAGCCGGCCCCTGGCCATCGTCTACGGCCTCTTGCCTCAGGCGGCGGGAGAACTGGTCTCGTACACCGTCTATCGCTGGGAATGCGCCATCCGGGCCTCGGTCGTCATGGGCTTTGTCGGTGCCGGCGGCCTCGGACAACTGATGGACCAGGCGATGAAGATGCTCAATGGCGGTGAAGCCGCGAGCATCCTGGCGGTCTTCGTCATTCTGGTCCTCGGCGCCGATGCCTTGTCGCGACAGCTTCGCCGCTACCTGGATCGGGCACCGCCCCCACGGCCGGCTGCTTTCGGAATCCCGGCCGGCCTTGGGCTAGCTCTTCTGGCTCTGGCGATCGGCGGCAGTTTCGGCTTTCTCGACCTCAGGCCGGGAGCCCTATTCTCGGGAGAGGCCCTGGCAGCGATCGGCGACTTCATCATCGGATTCTACCCGCCGGATCTTTCCGCCGACTGGCTGACCCGGGTCATTCGGGCCACCTGGGAGACCCTGGCCATTTCGGCGGTGGGTACCCTCTTCGCAGCCGGGGCGGGCCTCGTTCTGGCACTTCCCCGGCGCCGCTGGGGCGTCAACCTTGTGCTCAACCTGCTGCGATCGGTGCCCGAGCTGGTCTGGGCCACGCTGACCGCGCTCTGCGTGGGAATCGGTCCCTTCGCGGGCGTTCTGGCGCTGGCGCTACATACGACCGGAGTTCTTGGACGGCTCTATGCCGAGGCCCTCCAGAACGCTCCCCCGGCGCCGCACTCCGCTCTGACCCGGGCCGGGGCGGGACCCTTCGCGGCCTTCTTCTACGGAACTCTCCCGATAGCACTGCCTCAGGGAGTGGCCTACACCCTCTACCGTTGGGAGATGAACATCCGCATGGCGGCAATCCTTGGCTTCGTAGGCGCCGGCGGACTGGGGCAACTCCTTTATGTCGAGCTTTCCCTCTTTCACCACGCCCAGGCGGCAACGGTCATCGCGGCAATGCTCGGCCTGTCTATCCTCGTCGATCTCGCCAGCGCCAAGCTAAGAAAGGCCATGGGCTGAGATCTGAATGCCGGATAAGTGCAGTGCTATAGTGATTCCGTCGTGCAGCTCGGAAATGTCCTTCGCTTCCCATGAGCTCCTCTAGATTGCACCGTCAATTGCTGCTGGTCGCCGCCGTGCTGTGGACGGCGACGCTTGCCGGTTCCCTGGCCTGGAATCTGAAGCGCGCGGAGGAGCAGGTAATGGCCATGGCCTACGCCGAGGCCCGCGCCAACCTCAATAAGGACATCACCTTGCGTCGCTGGGGAACTCAGCATGGCGGGGTCTACGTGCCCATTACCGAGACGCAGAAATCGATTCCCTGGCTGTCGCACGTTCTCGACCGGGATGTCGAAACCACTGACGGACGGAAACTGACCCTGTTGAATCCGGCGTCGATGTTGCGTCAGATGATGGATCTATACGCCGAAACCTATGGCGTTCAGGGGCGGATTACCGGGCTAAAGTACCTCAACCCATCCAACGCGCCCGATCCATGGGAAAAGGAGCAACTCGAGCGCTTCACCCGCGGTGAAGCGACTGAGGTTTGGGCCGTCGCGGATATCTCGGGAAAGCAGCATCTGCGCTATTTGCGAGCCATGTTCATGGAACCGGGATGCGACAAGTGTCACGCCATCCTGGGCTACAAGACCGGAGACATGCGTGGCGCGACGGGACTCAATCTGCCGCTTGCGCCCTATCTGGATCAGATTCGCGACAGTCGTTTCAACCTGGGTGTCAGCCACCTGCTGATCTGGGCGGCCGGACTGGCCGGATTGATGTTGGCCCACCGGCTGCTAAGCTCGGCAACCCGGGAACGCGAACGGGTCGAGGACGAATTGCGTGCCCATCGCGATCAACTCGAAGAGATGGTCGCCCACAGGACGGCAGCGCTTTCCGAGGCAGTCGCCAAAGCCGAGGAGGCCAGCCAGGCCAAGAGCGCCTTCCTCGCCAACATCAGCCACGAGATTCGCACGCCGCTCAACGCCATCACGGGGATCGGCCACATTCTGCGCCGGGATGCGAGGACTCCGAACCAGATTGGGCTGTTCGACAAGATGGAAACGGCGAGTCGACATCTGCTCGACGTCATCAACGCCGTCCTCGATCTCTCCAAAATCGAATCGGGTAAATTGACTCTGGAGGCGGCGCCCTTTCTGCTGCCCGCCGTCATCGCCAATGCGGTTTCCATCGCCCACGACCGGGCGATCGCCAAAGGACTGCTCATTGAGGTCGCAGCGGAAGAGGACATTCCTGACCGGCTGATCGGCGACGCGACGCGGGTACAGCAAGCGCTGCTCAACTACCTGGGCAATGCCGTCAAATTCACCGAAAAGGGAACGATCACCCTGGCCACCCGGATGCTGGCCCTCGACGAGGACAACGTGCGGATTCGTTTCGAGGTTCGCGATAGCGGCCCGGGAATTCCGCCTGAGCAGATTTCGCGGCTGTTCTCCGACTTCGAGCAGGGGGACAACTCGACTACCCGCCGCCATGGCGGCACCGGTCTCGGGTTGGCGATCACCCGCAAGCTCGCTCGACTCATGGACGGCGATGCCGGGGTCGAGAGTTCGGTTGGCGTCGGCAGCACCTTCTGGTTCACCGCCCGCTTCGAGCGCGACCACTCCGTGAAATCCACGGCCAGCCCCACTGGGCCTGCGGAAACTTGCAGCGTGGATTTGGCCAAACAACGCGTACTCCTGGTCGAAGACGATCCCATCAACCGCGAAATCGCTCTCGAATTTCTGGCGGAGATCGGCGTTCGCGCCGAGGTCGCCTGCGATGGCGCCGAAGCGGTCGAAATGGCCGCTAGGTCTGCCTATGACTTGATTCTGATGGACATGCAGATGCCAAAACTGGACGGACTCAAGGCCGCTCGGCGCATCCGCGAGTCCCGGAGCGACGTGCCCATCGTGGCCATGACCGCCAACGCCTTTGGCGAGGACCGCGCCAACTGTATCGCGGCGGGGATGGACGATTTCATCAGCAAACCCGTAGACCCGGACCAACTTCAAACGAAGGTCAGGGAATGGTTGTCGGGCGCCGCGAGGAGAGCACGCGTCTCGCCGACCGATTCCTGACAGGCTTTCCTTACTCGTTGCAATCTCAGCGGGCGCGCGTTTCAGCCGGAACGTTTCCGAACGCACTTGTCTCCTCCGGAAACCCACAGCCCACCCAGGGCCGATCGGCCGAAAAAGTACTTATTTCACAAAGATTTAGTGGAAAACATTTCATTTATTGTCTAGTCTGGAAGGGCACTACCTGTGCATCGGAGGAGACATACAAAATGAACGTTACACGGCGACAGTTCTTCAGAGTCTGCGCCGCGGGGCTTGGGGGGTCGTCCATCGCCATGATGGGCTTCTCGCCGACGGCTGCCCTGGCGGAAGTGCGGGCTTTCAAACTGGCCCGCGCCACCGAGACACGGAATACCTGTCCGTATTGCTCGGTGTCCTGCGGAGTCCTCATCTACACCACCGGCGACAAGTCCAAGAACGCCCATGGGTCGATCATCCACATCGAGGGCGACCCGGACAATCCGGTGAACCGCGGAACGCTCTGTCCCAAGGGCGCCGGCTTGAAGGACATGATCCACAGCGCCAACCGCCTGAAGTGGCCGGAGGTGCGCGAGGCGGGCACGGCGGAATGGAAGCGGATTTCCTGGTCCGACGCCTTCGACCGCATCGCCAAGCACATGAAGGCCGACCGGGACGCCAATTTCATGGCCCAGAACGCCGACGGCGTCACCGTCAATCGCTGGACCAGCACGGGCTACCTGGCCTCATCGGCCGCCCAGAACGAAGTCGGCTATCTGACGGTCAAGACGCTTAGAGCCCTGGGCATTACGTCCCTCGATACCCAGGCGCGCATTTGACACGCTCCCACGGTGGCCAGTCTGGCTCCGAGTTTTGGGCGTGGCGCGATGACCAACCACTGGGTGGACATCAAGAATGCCGATCTCGTCTTCGTCATGGGCGGCAACCCCGCCGAAGCGCATCCCTGCGGCTTCAAGTGGGTGATCGAGGCAAAGAAGACCCGCAAGGCCAAGCTCGTCGTCGTCGATCCGCGCTTCAACCGTACGGCCTCCGTCGCCGACTATTACGCGCCGATCCGCGCCGGCACCGACATCGCCTTTCTGGGCGGCGTCATCCATTACCTGCTGGCCAACGACAAGCTCCACCACGATTACGTCAAGGCTTACACCAACGCATCCTTCCTCGTCGACCCGGCCTTCAAGTTCGAGGACGGCATTTTCTCCGGCTACAGCGAGGAGAAGCGCAGCTACGGCAAGGACACCTGGAAGTACCAACTGGGCGAGGACGGCTTCGCCAAGGTGGACGATACCCTGCAGGATCCGCAATGCGTCTTCCAGTTGATGAAGGCCCACTACGCCCGCTACACGCCGGATGTCGTCAGCAAGATCACCGGCACGCCCAAGGATGCCTTCCTCAAAGTCTGCGAATACATCGCCGACACGGCGGCGCCCAACAAGACGATGACCAACCTCTACGCCCTGGGCTGGACCGAGCATTCCGTCGGCTCCCAGAACATCCGCTGCATGGCCATCATCCAACTGCTGCTGGGCAACATGGGCATGGCGGGGGGCGGCATCAATGCCCTGCGCGGCCACGCCAACGTCCAGGGCATCACCGACTTCGCCCTCTACGCCCAGAACCTGCCGGGCTACATGGGGGCGCCGGGGGATGCCGACAAGGATCTGGCGACATACCTGGAAAAGCGCACGCCCAAGGCCCTGCGCCCCGGGCAAATGAACTTCCCGCAGAATTTCCCCAAGTGGTTCGTCAGCCTGCAGAAGGCCTGGTGGGGCGACGCGGCGACCAAGGAGACCGACTTCGCCTACGCCTACCTGCCCAAGCTGGCCGGTGCGTCGGACACCCTGTCGATCTTCAACGCCATGTTCGAGGGCAAGATCAACGGCTTCTTCTGTCAGGGATTCAATCCGCTGGCCTCGGTGCCGAACAAGCGAAAGGTCGGTGACGCCCTGGCCAAGCTGAAATACCTGGTGATCATGGATCCCCTGGCCACAGACACCTCGGAATTCTGGAAGCCCCACGGCGAGTTCAACGAGGTCGATCCGGGCAAGATCCAGACCGAAGTGTTCCGCCTGCCGACCTCGCTCTTCGCCGAGAACGCCGGCACCTTCACCAATTCCGGCCGCGTCGTGCAGTGGCGCTGGAAGGCGGCCGAGGCTCCCGGCGACTCGAAGGACGACACCGAAATCCTGGCGGCCCTTTTCCTGAGGCTGAAGGACATGTACGCCAAGGACGGCGGCGCCTTCCCCGATCCCATCCTCAAGCTCACCTGGGCCTATACCCAGCCGGCCAAACCCTCGCCGGAAGAGCTGCTGCGGGAGATCAACGGCAAGGCCCTGGCCGACGTGCTCGACCCCAAGGACCCGACCAAGGTACTGGCCAAGGCTGGCGAACAGCTGGGCACCTTCGCCCACCTGCGCGACGACGGCACCACCACCTGCGGCAACTGGATCTACTGCGGCGTCTGGTCCCAGGCCGGCAATAATTCGGCCCGGCGCGACAACAGCGACCCCTCCGGCCTCGGCCAGACCCTCAACTGGGGCTTCGCCTGGCCGGTGAATCGGCGCATCCTCTACAACCGCGCCTCGGCGGACCTCGCTGGCAAGCCCTGGGATCCCAAGCGGACGGTGCTCAAGTGGGCGGGCGACAAGTGGGTCGGCAACGACGTCCCCGACATGCGCCCGGACGCCAAGCCGGAAGAGAACGTGATGCCCTTCATCATGAATCCGGAGGGCGTCGGCCGGCTCTTCAGCCGCGAGCTGATGGCGGAAGGACCCTTCCCCGAGCATTACGAGCCCTTCGAAACACCGCTCGACGCCAACCCCCTGCACCCGAAGAATCCCAAGGCCACGAGCAATCCGGCCGCCCGGGTGTACAAGGGCGACATGGAGGCCTTCGGCAAGGCCAAGGACTTCCCCTACGTGGCGACCACCTACCGCCTGACCGAGCACTTCCACTACTGGACCAAGCAGAGCCTGATCAACGCCATCATGCAGCCGGAGCAGTTCGTGGAAATCGGCGAGGAACTGGCCAAGGAAAAGGGCATCGTCGCCGGCGACAAGGTCAAGGTGCGCTCCAACCGGGGCTTCATCCGGGCCGTGGCGGTGGTGACCAAGCGCATCAAGGCCCTCGAGGTAGACGGCCGTAAGGTGCACACCGTCGGCATTCCCATCCACTTCGGATTCAAGGGTGCGACGAAGCCGGGCTTCCTCACCAACACCCTGACCCCCTTCGTGGGCGACGCCAATGTGCAGACGCCGGAGTACAAGGCGTTTCTCGTGAACATCGAGAAGGCCTGAGGAGAACTGGAATGGCACTGCAATCCCTAGACATCAAACAGCGCTCCGCCACCACTACCCCGGCGCCCCAGGCCCGGCAAACGGTGGAGGTCGCCAAGCTCATCGACGTTTCCGCCTGCATCGGCTGCAAGGCCTGCCAGGTCGCGTGCATGGAGTGGAACGACGTGCGCGACGAGGTGGGCCACTGCCACGGCGTCTACGACAATCCGATGGATCTCACGGAAAACTCGTGGACAGTGATGCGCTACTCCGAGGTGGAACAGAACGGCAAGCTGGAATGGCTGATCCGCAAGGACGGCTGCATGCACTGCGCCGACCCGGGATGCCTCAAGGCCTGTCCGGCCCCCGGCGCCATCATCCAGTACAGCAACGGCATCGTCGATTTCCACCAGGAAAACTGCATCGGCTGCGGCTACTGCGTCACCGGCTGCCCCTTCAACATCCCGCGCATTTCCAAGAAGGACAGCAAGGCCTACAAGTGCACCCTGTGCTCCGACCGGGTGGCGGTGAATCAGGCGCCGGCCTGCGCCAAGGTCTGCCCGACCGGGGCCATCCAGTTTGGCAGCAAGGAGGACATGAAGGACTACGCCGAGCATCGGATCGCCGATCTCAAGGAGCGGGGCTTCGACAAGGCCGGGCTGTACGATCCGGAAGGGGTCGGTGGCACCCATGTGATGTACGTGCTGCACCACGCCGACCAGCCCAGCCTGTACGCCGGTCTGCCGGCCAATCCGTCGATCAGCCCGCTGGTGTCCCTGTGGAAGGGGTTCAGCAAACCCCTCGCCACGCTGGCCCTGGCCGGGGTGGCCCTGGGTAGCCTCTTCCACTACGTCACCAAGGGGCCGAACGAGGTCTCCAAGGAGGTTGAGGACGAGATCGAAAAGGAGGATCTATGAAGACCTGTCCCCCGTCCCCTTTCCCGCGGAAAGGGGTGATTTCGGTTCAGCCGCCGAGCGGCTTCCATGTCGTTGAATCGTCGCCTCCTTGGGGCGGCCCTACGGAGGCGACACCATGATCCGCGATCCCAAAGACCTGCAACGCTACTCGGCGTCCGAGCGGGCCAATCACTGGGTGGTGGGCATCAGCTTCATCCTGCTCGCCCTCTCCGGTCTGGCCTTCTTCCACCCCGCCTTCTTCCCGCTGACCCAATTGTTTGGCGGCGGAGTCTGGGCCCGTATCCTGCACCCCTTCATCGGCGTGCTGATGGCGGTGAGCTTTTTGGCCCTCTTCCTGCGCTTCAAACATCTCAACGCCATGACGCCGGCCGACAAGGCATGGCTCTCAAGAGTCGGAGAGATGGTC
>Ga0268298_10001062_pt1 | contig 33509 bp, 29 predicted proteins | sample WWTPWeurt_MetaG_FD_194462 | JGI IMG/M metagenome (GOLD analysis project Ga0268298, IMG submission 194462) | Activated sludge microbial communities from WWTP in Nijmegen, Gelderland, Netherland - WWTP Weurt | ecosystem: Engineered > WWTP > Aerobic digester > Activated sludge | place...
TGCCGGCCGCTCTCGAGGAACTGCCGCGCGACTGCGCCTGCCTGGTGGTGCTGAAGAGCGCCGTGGCCGGCCGGACACCGCGGACCGTCGATCTGACGGCACTGCTGCAGCAGAAGCTGGGCCATCCGCAGACACCCCACAGGAACGACCCCGAGGAGGCCCGATGAAGCGCAGCCTTCGCACCCAGGCCATCGACTTTGCGGCGCACATGCGGCGACGCTGGTACCTTTACCTGCCCGTCTTCGCGATCTGGACCTTCGCCTACACGCGGCTCTTCATCGACCCGACGCCGCGCGTGCCGGTCCTCTTCAACTGGACCGGCAGCCTGCCGTACCGGGTGGCCTGGCTGCAGCACGGCGAGCATCCGCTGCAGCGCGGCGAATTCGTCATCTTCTCGTTTGCGGGCGAGGCGCGAACCGCGTACCCCGGACTGGACGGTCAGCCGTTCTTCAAGGTCGTGCGCGGCCTGCCGGGCGACGTGGTGACGGTGTCCGACCGCACGGTATCGGTCAACGGTGTCGTCGTCGGCACTGCCAAGGCCCAGGCCTTCGACCGGCGCCCCCTGGAGCCGATCGCGCCGACGGTGATCCCGCCGGGCCACTACTACGTGCAGGGCACCGGCCCGGACTCGTTCGACTCGCGCTACCGCAGCAGCGGGCTCGTGCGGGCCGAGCAGGTGTTGGGCACTGTCGTGCCGCTGTTCTGAGGGGCTGCCATGGATCCGCATCCGATGCTGCGTTGGGGGGTGCCCCGTCAGGTGGCCCAGTCGATCTCCCTGGCCTCGCTGGCTTTCCTTCTCGCCATCGCCGCGTTCGGAATGGCCTTGCCGGCGCTGGCGCAGACTCCGTCCGAGCCAGCTGTCACGGGCGACGTGCCGATGGCCGACTACCTTGCGCTGCTCCAGCAGATCGCCCCTGCGGCACACCAAGGGGCGCAGGCTTATCTCCAGGCGCACGAGCGCCGGTGCCGCCGGAGTCTTTCGAGCCGCGAGTTGCGGCAGGCTATGGCGGAGGGAGACGGCGATCCGCTGCTGATGGCGATGATCCGGGCCAGCCATCTCAAGGACGGGCCGGGACTGACTCGGCTGGGCGAGCAGGTCTCATGCACCCGGAAGGCGGCAAGGTGAAGTTCGAACTGCCACTGCCTCAGGCAGGTTGCACCAGCCCGCTGGCGCGCGTCATTCGGTCGCTGCTGTTGGTCGTCGCCACGATCCTGAGCACGGCCACCCACGCCGTGGACCTGGGGACCATCGGCCCGACCTACGGCATTGCCGAGCCCCACCTGCTGGACTTCATCCAGCAACGCTTGCGCGACAAGGAACGTACGGGTGAACTGCAGCGTCTGATCGACGAGGCCCGCAACCGCGGTGTGGCCGCCGTGCGCCAGCCCGCTCCGGTCGAGGGCGTACGGAGCACCGAGACTGCACGCTCCTGGACCATCGATCCCAGCTTCACGCTCGACCGCAACATCGTCGATGCGCAGGGCCGGCTGCTGTTCCCGGCCGGGACGCGCAAGAACCCGCTGGAGGTGGTGTCGCTGTCCAAGCGGCTGCTGTTCTTCGATGCCCGTGACGGACGACAGGTGGCCCGGGCCCGCGAGCTGATCGCGCGCTACGACGGCAAGGTCAAGCCCATCCTGACCGGTGGCTCGTACCTGGACCTGATGAAGACCTGGCGCGTGCCGGTGTACTACGACCAGCAGGGGACGCTGACCCGCCGTTTCGGCATCAGGCAGGTGCCCGCCCTGGTCTCGCAGGAAGGCATGCGCCTGCGCATCGACGAGGTGCTCGTGCAATGACCACCCTGACCTCCCTGATCCGCTGGCTTGCCGCACATACGATGCCCGCGCTTCGCCGATGGGCCAGCCAGGTGCTTGCCCGTGCGGTGCTGGCTGCTGCCCTTCCCTGGGTGGCGCCCGCGCAGGCCGCCGACAGCCTGACCTGCACCGGCCGCTTCCCCAACCCGATCACCGAGATCTGCTGGAGCTGCATCCTGCCGATCAGCATCGGCAGCGCCACCATTGCCAACTTCGATGGGCAGGAGGACGTCCCCAACCCGTCCAACCCGGTCTGCAGCTGCGGCGTGAACCCCACCATCGGCCTGTCGATCGGGTTCTGGGAGCCGGCCCGGCACGTGGAGGCCGTGCGCAAGCCGTTCTGCCTGGCGTCGCTGGGCGGCATCGACCTCGACCCAGGCATCCCGGCGCCGGCAGCGGCAAGGTTCACACGCCCCGAAGGCGATGGCGACGGCGGCAGCTTCTACCAGGCGCACTTCTACGTGAACCCGGTGCTGTATTGGCTGGAGGTGGTGACCGACTTCCCGTGCCTGGAGCGGGGCTCGTTCGACCTGGCCTACCTGACCGAGGTGGACCCGCTGTGGAACGACGACGAGCTGACCCTCATCCTCAACCCCGAGGCCGTGCTGTTCGCCAACCCGGTGGCGGTGGCAGCCTGCGCGGCCGATTGCGTAGCCGCGACCGCGGGTTTCGGCATCGCCGAGATGTTCTGGTGCGCCGGCTGCCAGGGCGGCATCTACCCCTTCGATGGCCACGTCCCGTACCACATGGGTGGCGTGCGAACGGCGGCCCTCATCGCGCAGCGGCTGACCGCCAAGATGCACCGCGAGCTGCTGGCCTGGGGCTGGCATGGCCGGCCAGGCCTGTGCGGGCCCTACTTCCTGCCGGCCATGGACAAGACCGCCTACAAGACCCAGCTGACCTACCCGGTGGCCAACACCGCCAAGGACGGCGGCCGCTGCTGCCAGCCCTTCGGCCGCAGCACCATCGTCTGGGGCGCCGGCAAGGAGTACCCGGTGCGCGGCGAGGACTTCGCGTTCATGCTGTTTCGGAAGAGGAACTGCTGTGTGGGCTACTGACAGGGCCACACTCATCGGCCGGGCGTTCGGCGCGGGGGTCGCCGTGCTCCTTCTTGCCAGCAGCGTGCTGGGCGCCCCGGCGACGCCACCGGCCGTGACCGAGGCCGACATCGAGCGCGCACGAAAGCGGCATCGGATGCCGACCGAGGCTGAGCTGGCACGGGTGCCGATTCCCGCCGCACCTCGGATCGAGAACCTGCCGCAGCCGGTGACCCGCATGCCGATCGACCTCGAGGCCATCTCCAAGGGCTTCGACCTGCAGAACGGAGTTCAGGCAGCGGCGATGACTCCGGGAAAGGCAGGGCCGAAAGTGCTGATCTTCGTGAGCTTCGCGATGCCGGAGCCAACGCTTCAGCGCTTGGTCGACCAGGCAGCGCGTGCAGGCGCGACCCTTGTGCTGCGGGGGTTGGTCAACGGCTCGATCCGCGAGACGGTAACTCGCATGCAGGCGCTGATCGGCAGCCAACGTGTTGCCGTTCAGATCGATCCAGAAGCGTTCGATCGCCATGGGATCACGCGGACTCCGACGTTCGTCCTGGTCATGGACGGCGCTGGGACCGAGGCCTGTCCATCCCGCCTGTGTGGCGCGTCGGCGCAGTTTGTGAAGGTCGCTGGAGATGTGACCCTGGACTATGCAATGCGGTACCTGAATCGGGACCCCCGAGCTTCAGTACGTCCAAAGCGGTAGTCCCCGTTCTCACCGCGCCTCAGGCCCAAGGGCAGCAACCGGCCGCAGAAGACTGGTTGGAGTCCTTCGCACCGAAGTCGCGACCGTCTGCTCTGGCTGACAGCAGAAGTTCGACGGCCCTGCGGCGGACTACCCCGCTACCTGACTCTCGGTCGAGCGGCCTGACGTTCATTGCGCGTCGTGCGCTTGGTGCACTCGGTGCCGCCTGTTCCCGGCGCGGACTCGCGGCGTACCCTCAACCTGTGCGTAGCGGCTTGTTGCCGGTCAGCGGGTGAAATGACTTTGCGGCAATCACCCTGGTTGCGGAGAAAATCTGCCTCCACGCAAGCGGAGCGTTCTGTGCCCAAGACTCAAACGTGCTATTGGTGTGGTGCCCCTGCGGACAGCCGCGAACATGTCCCGCCCCGGAGCCTCTTCCCGACCGCAGGCGACACGCCCGATGGTAGGGACTATCGCTCGCAGTTGGTGACGGTGCCGTCCTGCTACCAGCACAACGGCGCGAAGTCCTCAGACGATGAGTACTTGCTCGGCGTGATCGCGAACAGCATTCTCGGAAACAGCGTCGGGCAGGATCACGCGACGACGAAGGTCATTCGCGCCATGCTGAAATCCGCCGGACTCGCGGACAGGATGCTGAACGGCGCCTTGCAGGTCGACGTTGAGGATACAAGTACAGGCGAAAGGGCGCCGACGCTCGCTTTGAAGATCAATGCTCGTCGTGTTGCGGCGTCGATTGAGCACATCGCCCGCGGTCTGTACTTCTCGGAGTCCCCCCGCGTCAGAATAGTTGTCGCCTCCATAGAACACCCCCGGGGGCGGCGATGAAGGACGGACTTGGCTCGATACGGACAGGCATTCAAGGACAAGGCGGTGGCGAGGTTGCTGCCGCCGGAGAGCGCGCCGCTGGAGGTGGTGGCACGCGAGGTTGGCATCGGCGCGGGCACGCTGGAGCGCTGGCGCGAGGAGGCGCAGTCCAGGCCCGCCCGAGGGCGGGCCTGGACTGCCGGCGCCCGGCTTGAGGCCGTGGTCACCACCGCGGCGATGAACGAGGCGGCCAAGAGCGCCTGGTGCCGTGGGCACGGTGTCTTTCCCGCCGACCTGGACAAGTGGCGCGCCAGCTGCACCACCGCCTTGTCCGACCCCGAGGACGTGCGCGCCAGCCCGCAGGCCACGCGCGCAGACCGCAAGCGGATCAAGGAGCTCGAGCGCGACCTGCTGCGCAAGGACCGGGCGCTGGCCGAGACGGCGGCGCTCTTGGTGCTGTCAAAAAAAGTCGCGGCGATCTTCAACAAGGGCGAGGACGAATGATCGGCCTCGAAGATCGCCAAGCCCTGGCCCAGGACATTCAGACCGCTCACGGCGCCGGTGCCAGGCTGCAGCCGGCTTGCGAGATCGCGGGCATCGACTTGCGCACCCTGCAGCGCTGGAAGGCCCAGGACGGCCTCACAGCGGGCGATGGCAGGCCGCAGGCCGTGCGGCCCACCCCCAGCCACGCATTGAGCCCGCAGGAGCAAGCCGCGCTGCTGGCCGTGGCCAATGAGCCGCGCTTCGCCTCGGTGCCGCCGGCGCGCATCGTGCCCATGCTGGCCGACGAGGGCATCTACCTGGGCAGCGAGTCCAGCATGGCGCGTGTGCTCAAGGCCCACGGGCAGAACGCTCGCCGTGGCCGCGCCAAGGCACCCAAGGCCACACGACCGCCCACCACCCACATCGCCACCGCGCCCGGCCAGGTCTGGTGCTGGGACATGACCTACCTGCCGGCCAACGTCATGGGTCGCTGGTTCCACCTGTACCTGATCCTGGACCTCTACAGCCGCAAGATCGTGGGCGCGGAGGTGCACGCCAGCGACGACGCCGACCACGCCGTGCACCTGGTGCGCCGCACCGCGTTGGCCGAGGGTATCGCCAGCATGCACACCAAGCCGGTGCTGCATGGCGACAACGGCTCGACACTCAAAGCCACGACGGTGCTGGCGATGCTGCACTGGCTGGGTGTGCAACCCTCGTACTCGCGGCCCCGTGTCAGCGATGACAACGCCTACGCCGAGTCGCTGTTCCGCACGGCGAAGTACCGCCCCGAGTTCCCCGCCAAGGGCTTCGCCAGCCTGGATGAGGCCAGGGCCTGGGCGGCTGAATTCGTGCGTTGGTACAACGTCGAGCACCGGCACAGCAGCATCCGCTACGTCACCCCTGAGCAGCGCCATGCCGGTGAGGACACGGCCATCCTGGCTGCGCGGCACGCGCTCTACCTCCAGGCCCGCGAACGCAACCCGGCACGCTGGTCCCGCGACACACGCAACTGGTCGCCAGTCGGTGCGGTCACCCTCAATCCCGAACGCGACGCCGTGGTCAGCGCTGCCGCAGACGGTCCGCATACTCAGCAGATGGCTGCGTGAGTCAGGCGACAACTACCTTGACGCGCGCCGGAGTACCGGCACCCCTGGCCCGGCAAGGTTCAGATCGTGATTGAGTTTCTCGTTGTGATCAACGACAGCGATGCGTCCCAGAGGAATTCAACCTACGAGGATCTCAGGCAGCATGCAGACGCCCTGTTTGCCGATTCACCTCGGCGCGGTCAAACGCCTGAGGTCTTCTTCTACCAGGTCCACGTCGAAAACGGGAGCCCGCAGATCATGCGCTTGACGTTCTATGGTGGGACGCGTGCGTTGGCGATCTTCACGGATGATCAGCACTAGGCTCTACGCTTTCATGCAGGCCATGGGACTCGTCAACGATCACGTCCAGGGTTGCAGCGCCCGCGAGGCGGCCCTCGGCGCACGCGCCAAGCTTGTCGTTCCTGGACCATGAGCAATCAGCCCGGCCCGGGCAAGAGCGGCGTCTCCCCGTCCGAGTTCATGCGGAACCTGCGGCCGGAGCTCTATTCGGATTCGACCGAGCGCCCGCGATACGAGCTTGACCGTGGAACCCTGGAGTACCACCTCGAGACGATCACCTCGCGCAATCAGACCCACGCGTTCGAAACTTTTTGCAGGAAGCTGTGCGAACGGACGGTGTGCCCCAACCTCAGGCCCGCAACCGGGCCCGAAGGGGGCGGCGACAGCAAGGCGGATTCCGAGACGCTGCCCTTAGCCGACGAGTTGGCGGACCTCCTCTTCTTCGGAGAACCCAACGCCGGTCGGGAGCGATGGGCGTTCGCCTTCAGTGCCAAGAAGCGCTGGACTGACAAGGCTCGCACGGATGTGGCGGCCGCGATCGGAACCGGCCGTGGCTATCAGAAGATCTTCTTCGTCACGTCGCAGTTCACTCGGTCCAAGGACAGAGCTCGCATCGAGGATGAACTGACGCGCGAGCATGGCGCGCAGGTGATCATCCTGGACAGGTCGTGGATCGTCGAACAGGTCATCGACCGCGACCACCGCGACCTGGCCGTCAACTACCTGAGTGTCGGCACGGAAGTCAGGACCGGTGGCCGCCTCGGTCCGAGCGACTACTCCCGCGCGCAGCAACTCGAAGACCTGGAGCGCGCCCTCGCCGACCCCAAGGCCTTCGAGGGCATGGCTCTTCAGCGGGTCTCCGAGGCGCTGGTTGCCGCGAAGCTCTCAAGATCTCTCGAGCGTCCCCGCATCGAGACCGATGGTCGATTCGCAAGAGCGATTCGCCTTGCCCGGTCCGAAGGCAGCCAGTACCAGCAGTTGGAGGCGCAGTACGAGTCCCTGTGGACTGCGTTCTGGTGGTTTGATGACATCGCGCTCGTCAATCGCGAGTACACCGACTTCGAAGGACGGGTGCTCCCGAGCGACCACGCGAAGTTGCTGGAGATGCTCTGCAATCTGCTGCAGCTTCTCTTCAACGCCACGCTGCACAGACAACTGACCAGCGAGGAAACCGACGTGGCGGCCCGGGCTTCCCGCCTTCGGTCGCGCCTGGCCGCCATCGCTCAAGACGCCACGCGTCCGAACAACGCGCTGGAAGCCACCACTTCGGTCCTGTTGATCGATGTGAACAACGCCATGCTGGCAGGGAACTCGGAGGAACTCTCGAGCCTGTGGCCGCAGTTCTCCGCGGTTCTGGACAAGGCCGATGGTCTTGGAGAGTTCGATGCCACCCGAGCCATCAATCTGATCAAGGTGTTCGGGCAGATCGCGGGCGCCGACCCTGCCTACATCAAGCTCTACGACCAACTGGTCGACTTCGTCTCTCAGCGGAAGAGCGAGGCCGAAGGGGCACTGCTATTGCTGGAGCGAGCGAGGCAGTTGGATTTCGACCGCAACTTCGAGATGATCCGCCTGCTGGGCAGGGCCGTCCGTCAGTTGACCAAGCGGGAGCACTCCGACAGTCTGGCCGAAGCAACGCAGTTGCTGGCGTTGGCCTACCGGAGCGCTGGCCTCCTATGGGCCGCTCGAGCGATCTGCCTATTCGCCGTGGCCACGATGTTCATCGATGCCGAGGAAGGGGGCGACCTTCCGGCATCGGTGGTTCCAAACGTCATGATGCTTGCTTGGATCTCGGTCGAGCTGCATGACATCCCAGAGGCTCTGCAAGCCGTTCGGCTGGCCAGGGGCTGCGCAAACAGTCTGCCCTTGTCGGAGGACTCCCACGCCCACTTTGCCAAGCGCCTGGAAGAGTTCGACCTCATCTTCAGCTGCCTCGCCGTCAACCTGCCCGTGGAGACGCTCCAGCGCCTTGAGTCCATACCGGATGTCCTGCTGGGCCTTGGACTGCCCAACAGCCGCACGTGGCTGCTTTACGCCCTGGGTCACGAGCCCGCAATGCGTGCGGAAGGCTCCATACCGGAAGAGGAATCAGCCAGCGCAGTGCTGGAGCTTGCGTGCCAGCTGTCGGCGCAGATGCCGCCGGATCAACGCCTGCGGCCCTTCCTACTCAACGAGAGCGCGCCGGGCGAGTGCGTCACCCTAGTCTCCGGGGTGCGCATCGCCATCAAGCACTGCGGCTCGCTGCCGTCGATGCTTGCAGCAGAAGCCATTGCTGCGGCACTCGAAGTCATCTTCGCCACCCTGCCCGAGCGCGACGCTTTCGGGCATGTGCAGAGCTTCGAACTGAAGGTTCTGGAGACCAGCGGCATCTCCGAGCCAGACTTCAGCATCGCAGGGGATCAGCTGTCCGCAACGGTTTCCTGGCCCGTTGCAATCGAGCCCGCGACGCTGGCGCAGGACGGGAGCCTGCAGCGAGTGCTCATCGAAATCGCCATACGCGTGGTCGCTGCCACCTGCGTCATGCGAAACACAGGCGATACGCTGAAGGCGCTGTTTGAGACCGACGCCGCAGCACAGCGCGTCTCTTCCATCACGATCGCCGGCAACAGCCGAAACCGAGTCTTCGGCGACAAGGTCGCCAGGCTGGACAAGTGGACCACCTTGGCCCCGACGTCGTACCCACTGCAAACGGTGCGGCCCCGGATCGTGCCTCCGAGCAATGCTGAACGGCGTCCGCGCACACCTGCGGGGACCGACACTCCCCAAAAGGAAGAGCAACAGCCGCCTCGCCCCACCGACCACCGGCTTCTCACTACGCTCTCGGTGATCGACATCGCGCTCTGGAATAAAGCTCGGTGGCGAGGTGTCGCGTTCTTCGATTTCGGACCGGGACGGCCGCCCGCCATTGGTCTGATGTTCGACAACGGGGGCGCGGCACGTGCCATCTTCGAACGATGGCGCGGTCGTTTCGGCCAGCGTGATTCGAATGACAGCATCTTCGTCGGCATCGTGCGAGGGATCAGCAAGAGCAATCCCACGCACTACCGGGTTCTGATCACTTCGGCATTGCCGAACTCGGACGAGCCAGAGCCGGATTCGAGGCGATTGACGACAGTGGCATCTCGGATCCAAACGATGGAGCCGGAGACAAGCGAGAACCTGGAGAGGTTCCTCAGCGCGTACCGAAGGACCGGCGCCTACTGGCTGGCCCCTGTGGTGCTCCAGCCAGTCGGGAAACCGGACCTGCTTGCGGACCTGGCGATCTTCAAGCGGGCGGTGAGCATCAAAGCCGCCGATGAGGTCGGGCGCCACGACATCGAGATCATGGCGGTGCATACCGTTCACGACGAAGAGGCTGACGGGACGCAAGGGGCGTCGACCTAGCTGCGTCCGACCCGCGCAGTCTGTCGCGGCCCAAGCTCACGTGTCGTGAAGCCCGCCGCAGCAGACACAAGTGAGCCAGGAAAGTGCTGCGCTTGGGAAGCGCGCCGACGATCTGGCGGAGCGCAACTCGAACTCGAGCGCGTGCTGGCCACCGCGACAGCGACAGTGAAGCCGCTGCCTGTCGAACGGTGGCTAGTTCACAGGTACGCATGTGACGGGTCTGGGGCTGATAACGGACATACGGCAGCAACGGACCAAGGACTGCATACGCTGCCGAACAGCCGTTCCCCAAGCGCTTGCCCAGCCTCGAAACCCCTCTCTCTCAGCCGCCGTTTCACCGCGACACCGACCGGACCGCCCCTGACCATAGGGCGTGCTCCTACCGACCCCGCCAGGCCCCGATAGCCACCGCCCTGCCCCGCCGCCGTTGACGGTGAACCGTGCTTCGCCGTGGCGCCGCCTCGTCGCCGGCATCACCGCCGCCTGCTTCCTGACGACGCAGACCGCCGCCGTGGCCGGCCCGCACGAGGAAGGCGTCGCCGCCGGCCAGGCCGCGAACCCAGTGGCCCGCGGCAACGTCACAACCCCGGGCGCCACCGCCGTGGTCCCTGGCTACACGACCACGCCACCCGAGCGCAGCTACTACCGCCAGCCCAATCTGTCGTCGCAGGGCAGCGCGAGGCTGACTGCCTGTGCACTGGCCCCCACCGACCCGCTCTGCCAGGCGCAGCGTGGCGCCTTCTCCTCGGCCAACACACCGCGCCCGACGATCGGTGCCGATGACCATGCCGTCACTGCCGCGCGCGCGATCGGCCGTACGCCATCGGCCGAACTGGGAAGCCTGGCCGCCTACTACAGCGGTTGCACCACCACGGTCACCCCGGTGCCCGCCGGCATGCAGCCACGCAGTTGCCTGCGCTACGTCGGCGTCGGCAACTACAGCTGCAGCCGAAGCCTGACCGTCAGCACGACGCGGACCACCAGTTGCACCCCGGGCGACTGGTTCGCTCATGCCTCCTCCGGCCGCACCGGTCTGGACGTGCAGTGCCTGCCCGACCGCGCCGTCACCGCGCAGCACTTCCGGGTCACCCAGGACGGCAATCCGCTCAGCTTCTTCGACGTGGATATGACGACGCCGGTGGTCTTCCCGCAGATCGTGTCGGTCCTTGACACCACGTACTCGATGATCGACGGCCAGCCCATCCGCACGGCCGTCTGGGTGGCCGACAAGAGCTGCAGCGGATCGACCTGCAGCCTGACGGCGATGGTGGCCCCGGAGCGCGCCGAGGTCTGCACGGGTGGCGGCGACTCCGGCTACAGCTGCACCAGCGTCGAGCCTTTCCTCAAGGTCTACGCCGCCTGCCGCGCCGGCACGCAGAGCGGGGACAACATCCAGGACACCGTCTGCCAGGGCGACAGCGGCTGCACCACCACCGCCCTGGACGGCACGAAGTGCTACGCACCTGCTCCTGGGTGGACGCCCTACGCCGGCATCGACATCACGGGCACCGTGACCGGCACCTACTGGAACATCGACGCCGACCGGGCCGTGATCGGCTGGGCGCCCAACCCCGCCTTCGGCCCGATTCCCACGATGCGGCTGTCCTACACGCGTCCAGCCACCACCGTCACCGAGACCGACCGTTGGGACGACCAGTGTCCGACGTTGGACGCCGGTGGCCGCTGCACCACGACCACGCCCGCCGTCTGCACCGATGGCCCGGCGACCAAGGTCGTCGACGGCGTGGCCGTCACCCGCGACTGCTGGGAGTACCGGAGCACCATGTCGTGCAGCGGCGGTGCGTCGGCCGACCAGTGCGCACCGCTGGTGGCAGCAGGCTGCACGCCGCAGTCGTCGACCTGTCGGCAGACCAACGCCGTCACCGGCGTGTGCGAGGTGTTCGAGGACGGCTACAGCTGCCCCGTGCCCGCCGAGACCGTCACCACCACCAGCAACTGCCCGACCAACGTCTTCTGCCTGAGCGGCAACTGCTTCGACATCGGCGCGCCGAACGACCCCGACTTCGCGCGAAGCATGTCGATGCTCGAGGCCGGGCGCGAGGCGGGCATCTACCTGGACGCCGACCGCATGCAGGTCTTCAAAGGCGAGGAGAACCGCTGCCGCGACCGCCTGCTGAAGAACTGCTGCTACTCCGACGGCGCCGGCGCCGGCATGACGAACCAGAGCATCTTCGGCGGTGGCTCGCGTCTGGTCTTCGACGTGCTGATGAACTCGCAGAACCAGCAGTTCATCTACCAGGGCATCTCGGCGCTGCTGATGGGCGGCGGCTTCAGCGGCACGTTCACGACCTACGGCGTGACGGTGGCGGTCAACGGCGCCGCCCTGCCCGCCGGATCGGTGGCCGTGTATGCCGGCGACAGCCTGGTCGTGGCCTTCGACCCGTGGACGCTGGCCATCGCGGTGATCATCTACATCGTCCTCTCGATGATGTCCTGCAACGAGGACGAGGGGAAGCTGGCGATGAAGGAAGGCGCCAGGCTGTGCCACACGATCGGCACCTGGTGCTCATCCTGCTTCCGGGTCCTGGGCGTGTGCGTCTCCTGCGTCGAGCACACCACCTCGAAGTGCTGCTTCAACTCGATGCTGGCGCGCATCGTCAATGAACAGGGCCGCGCGCAGATCGGCAAGGGCTGGGGCGGCGCGCAGAACGCCGACTGCTCCGGATTCACCGTGGCGCAGCTGCAGACCCTCAACTTCGCGGCGATGGACCTGTCGGAGTTCTATGCGTCGCTGGTACCGACCCTGCCGAACGTCAACGCGCTGCAGGCCGGCAGCGCCAGCCGCGTGCCCACCTGCTACTACGGCCAGGGGAAGTGCCAATGAAGGCCATCGCCGTTCTGGTCGGCGCCGCATGCGCCTTGATCGCCAGCGCTGCCACGGCTCAGGAACGACTGCCGGTCCGCGATGCCAGGCAGCTGATGCTGTCGGCCCTGGACGCACCCGATGGCAAGGCACACGGGGTCCTGGTCGGTGAGGTCGCCGACGCGATCTCGAAGCGCTTCAGCGCCACGACGCCGATCTACATCGACGTGAGCACCGAGAAGCGCTACGCCCAGCCCGGCTGCAGCCGCCTGAACGTGCGCTTCTGGCAAGACGGCGTGCAGCTGCCGAACTACGGCGCTGGCGGCGTGCAGGCACCGCGGCGGCAGACCATCGACTTCGGCATCAACTACTGCCGCGACGGCCAGCCGCCGCGGTCGCCCGTCTTGATGGACATGAGGCGGCGCCCATGACGCTGCGCCGCCCTACCTCGCGCCAAGCTGGGCTCTCACTCTGCCTCGTTGTCATGGTCGGCAGCGGGACGATCGTCCTTGCGCAGCCGCAAGACCCCGGACGGCCGTACTGGTCCGATAACTGGCGCGGCTGGCACTTCTACGAGGAGCCGGAGATCCCTCCGCCCGAACCACCGGCTTCCGCACCGCGGCAAGCCGCACCGGCATCGAGCGCCGCCACTGCACCCCGGCGGTCGCCCCCCAAGCCCCCCGAGATCGTCGAGTTCGAGCGCCTGCAGAGGGCCCTCGAGGAGCGCCGGCACATCGCCATCATGCGGCCGACCGAAGCCAACGTACGCCGCTACATGGAGCTGGAGGCCCAGGTGGTGTCGCGCGCATCCACCTTCGCCGACGTGGCGCAGCGCATCGCTTGGGCCAGCCCCGAGCTCGACCCCACGCTCCAGGGGCGCCCGGTAAACGCGAAGGCCCTGGAGGTGTTCGACCAGCTTCAGACGACCCAGCGCAGCCAGTCCATCAGCGCCCTGGGACGCGACCATGTCCTGTTCTTCTTCTTCCGCAGCGACTGCCCCTACTGCCATGCCTTCGCGCCGACGCTCGAGGCCTTCCAGGCCCGTCACGGCATCAAGGTGGTCGCGATCAGCGTCGACGGTGGCCCGATCCCCGGCTTCGCAGACGCCCGGCGGGACAACGGGATCGCCACCACGCTGCGGGTGAGCCAGGTTCCCGCCGTCTACCTCGCCCAACCCTTCACCGGAAAGATCACCCCGATCGGTTTCGGCGTGCTGTCCGAGGCGCAGTTGGTGGAGCGCATCTCGATGGTCGCGGCCTCGCCCGACAGCGCAGCCGCGCCGTTCCCGCGCGGAGACGGCGGCCTGCAGGCCCAGGCCCGCATGACCCATCAGCGCTGAGGCGGTGAGCCCGCACCGGCGCCGACAGAGATCCAAAGGAGCCCCCGATGAAGCGTACCTGCGCCAACCGGCCCCTGCACCGTGCTGTGGTGGTCGCCCTGTGCTGCTCCGCCCTCGCCGTAGGCCCAGCGCCACTGCGGGCCGGCGACCTGAACACCGAGGTGAACAACATGTTCAACAGCCTGGGCGCCATCGGCAACTACACCGCACCTGGCGCGTTCCGCGGCCAGACCTTCAACACCTACACCGGGGGCAGCCTGTTCATGCGGGCACCGAACAAGGTCTATCAGCTCGCGGCGATCCAGTTTCCGAGCGCCCGCGCCGGCTGCGGCGGCATCGACGTGTTCGGCGGCTCCTTCTCGCACATCTCAGCGGCCGAGTTCAAGAACATGCTGCGCAACATCACGGCAGCGCTGCCGGGCATCGCCTTCCAGCTGGCGCTGGAGTCGGTCTCGCCGCTGCTGGGCGGGCTGACCAAGTGGGCCAAGGGCCTGGAGACCTGGATCAACAACGCGCGCATCAACTCCTGCGAGACCGCAAAGGCCATCGTCAGCACGGCCGCCGAGGCGGCGGGCTTCAGCTCGCAGGAGGCCTGTTCCGATCTGGCGATCGAGATGGGCCTGGAGACCGATCGGGATGCCGCGCGCCGCCGCTGCGCGACCGACCGCCCCGGCATCCTTGCCTCGGCCAGATCCTCAGGGGACGCCAACATCCGCAACAAGGCGCCCTTCGTCGGCAATCTGACCTGGAAGGCGCTGCAGCGCACCGGCACCTACCTCGACGACCAGGAGCGCGAGCTCATCATGAGCATCGTCGGCACGGTGATCTTCTATCCCGAGGATGCGGCGAGAGACCCCGAACCCGTGGCGCCGACGATCACCTCGATCAGCCAGCTGCTGTACGGCCAGGCAGCGGGCACCGGCACCAACGTCACGCAGCACCTGCTCCGGTGCAACAACTACACCGACTGCGACGTGGTGACGCTGAACACCAGCTACACCCACACGCCCTTCACCGCCCGTGTCGAGACCATGATGCGCTCGATCGCCGACAAGATCGCCACGCGCACGGCGATCCCGAACAACTCGGCCGAGGTCGGCTTCGTCAACCAGACCACCGAGCCCGTCTACAAGATGCTCTCGATCGGCGCGACGATCCCCGGCTCGGGGCTGTCCGACAGCCTGATCGCGCAGTACCGCGACGTGATCGCGGCCGACTACGCCTACGTCTTCCTGGAGCGCAACCTGCGCGTGGGCATGGCGGCCCTCGACAAGGACTACACCCTGCAGCAGACCCAGCGGGATCGCGCCAACCTGGTGAGGCAGCGGGCCCAGGCCATGCTGCTGCAGTTGTCGCAGGAGAAGAACCTGCTGTACCAGAAGGTCGGCTCGTTCCGGGCGGTATCCAGCCACCTGGAGCAGCTCGAGCGGCAGCTGCGTTCGAGCATGCCCCAGCACGTGATGGACATGCTGGGGCAGCAGGCGGCCTTCCAGGCCCGCTGACACATCGGTCGGCAGGACCGTTTTATGGGGGCACCGCGCCAGCAACCCGGAGGCGGGCCAATCCCCAGGAGCGACGCATGTGGGAGATCTACGCCTACCAGAACGCCGACAGCCTGTTCGGCATCTTCAACGCTGCGGCAGCCATCCACGGCTCTGGCGACTACATGGCGGCGGTCGCCGCCGTGGCCTTCTGCGGGTTCATCGCGGCGCTGGTGGCCTACGCCTTCGCGCCCGAGAAGCTGCAGGGCTGGAAGTGGCTGGCCACCGTGCTGCTGGTGTTCTCCGTCCTCATCGTGCCGCGGGTGACCGTGGGCGTCGTCGACAAGACCGGCGGATCCGCCGTCAAGGTGGTGGCCAACGTCCCCTTCGGCGTGGCCTTTCTCGGCAGCGTCACCAGCACGGTCGGGCACACGCTCACGGGCCTGTTCGAGACGGCCTTCCAGGTCATTCCGGGCGTCGGCGCCCTGCCGAGCGAACTGAGCTACGAGAAGAACGGACTGATGTTCGGCAACCGCCTCATCCGGGAGACAGGCGGCGTCGCGTTCCAGGATCCGAACTTCCGCACGGACCTGGTCAACTTCATCCACAACTGCACGATGTACGACCTGATCGACGGCACGGTCGATCCGGGCACGTTCTCGAGCTCGGACGACGTGTGGGCGCTGATGGCATCGCCCAACCCGGCCCGCTTCACGACCCTGACCAGTGCCGGCGGCTCGATCACCGTCGACACCTGCCCGAACGCCTACACGAACCTCAACGGCCGGCTTCCCGCGCAACTGACCCGCATCCAGGGCAAGCTCGCCTTCCAGCTGAATCCGACGCTGCCGGCTGCGGCCGCCAATGCCGCCATCGCCGGGCAGATCCAGCAGGCCTACCTGAAGAACAGCATCGCGACCGCGGCAGCGACAGCGGCCGACCTGATCCGCCAGAACGCCGTGCTGAATGCGATCAACGACACAGCTGCAGTACGCCTCGCCCGAGCAGGTGGCGGGCCAGCCGCTGGGCACGGCCAGCGATGTGTATTCGCTGGGGGTGCTGCTGTACCAGCTGCTGACCGGCCAGTTGCCCTACGCGCTGAAGCGCCCGACCGCGGCCGCGCTGGAAGAAGCCATTCTCGAGGCCCAGCTCCACAAGCCGAGCATGGCCGCGGCCGACAAGAGCGTGCGCCGCGCCCTGCAAGGCGACCTCGACATCATCGTGCTCAAGGCCATGGCCCTGGCGCCGGGCCGGCGCTACGGCTCGGCCGAAGCGTTTGCGCAAGACATCGAGCGGCACCTTGAGTCGCAGCCCATCCTCGCGCGGCCGGCCAGCCTGGGCTACGTGTTCGGGCGCTGGGCGCGCCGCCATGCCTGGGCGCTCTCGGCGGGCACGGCCCTGGTGGCGGTGCTGGTGACCGGGCTGGCCACCACCTTGTGGCAGGCCGAACGCGCCCGCGCCGAAGCCCGGCGCGCAGAGGCCGTGCAGGCCTTCCTGGTGAAGGTGCTGTCGCTCAACAACCCCGAGCAGGCACGCGGCCGCGAGTTGAGCGCCCGCGAGCTGCTCGACCAGAGCGCCGGCCAGATCGACACCGACTTCGCCGGGCAACCCGACGTGCAGGCCCGCCTGCACCACACGGTGGCCCAGATCTACATCAGCCTGGGCGCCGTGGAAAAGGCCGGGCCCCACCTGGCGCAGGCCCTGCCGCTCTACGCCGCAGGCAGCCTGCGCGGCAGCGCGGGCCATGTGGAGGCACTCTTCAACCAGAGCGAAGTGTTCGACGAGCTGCGCGACTATGCCGCCGAACGCACCGCCATTGCGCAGGCCACCGAGCTTGCCGAAGCGAACTTCGGCCGACCCAATCGCTGGTCGGGGCGCCTGCTCTCGTCGCTCTCCTGGATCGCCCAGCAGGAAGGCGACCTGCCGGCCGCCCTGCGTCTGGCACAGCAAGCCCTGCAGGTGCAGCGGCAACTGAGCGGCCCGCAGTCTCCCGAAACGTTGCGGGTGCAGGGGGCGCTGGCGAACGCCTACCTGAACCAGGGGGAGCTGCTCCGCGCACTCGAACAGTTCGAAGCCATGTACGCCCTGGGGCGCGGCCTGGCGAACTACGAGATCACCGACTGGCTGGTGGACGGCTACAACCTGGCGCGTGCGCTTTACAACGTCGGCGACTACGCTCGCGCGCAGCAGGTGCTCGGCGAGGTGGCGCCGCAGATCGACAGGCACCTCGGCCCGCAACACGATCGCACCCTGATCGTCCACGCCCTGAATGCCCAGGTCCGCGCCGAGCTCGGGCAGGTGGACGAAGGCCTGGCCGAGCAGCGCGCCAACTTCGCCAGTGCCCAGGCCCGCGGCCTCGCCGACGACGAGGCAGCGATCCTGCAGCAGGCCACGCTCGCCAAGTTGCTGATGACGGCAGGCCGCTTCGAAGAAGGCATCCCGCTGGCGCGCACGGCACTGGCCTACTTCGACCGCAAATACGCGCAGCCCACCACCGCCCGCGAACGGGTGCGCTGGGTGCTGGGCGGGCTGCTGCTCGGTGCCGGCCACACGAACGAAGGCTCGGCCTTGCTGGAAGCTTCGCTGGCCGGCGTGCAGCGCATCGGCAAGACCACCAATGTCACGCCCGAAGGCCGCATCGCGCTCGCGGTCGCGCTACGCCATGCGGCGGGCCTGCCCGAGGCCCTGGCGCATGCCAGGGCCGCCTCCGCCATGGTCACCGCGGAGCTGGGGCCCGACTCGCCGCGCAGCCTGCGCTACGAGGTGGTGGCAGCGTGGCTGGGCGCACTGGCCGCCGATGCACCTCAACGCACCGCCGCGTTGCAGAACTTCCGTGCGCTGCGCGAGCGACTCTCACCGTTGCTGCATCCTCGGCATGCGCTGCATGCCGAACTGCTGGTGGCCGAGTCGGAGATCGTGCGGCTCGATGCGGCACAGGCGAGCCTGGCCGACGAGCTCCTCGAGCAGGGCCGGGCGCGCTACGAGCAGCTGCTGGGGCAGCCCCTGCCGGCACCGATGAACCTCATTCACTGAGGCAGGTTCAGAACATTTGCGGCGCGGTGGCGGACGGCGCCGTCGCACCGCGTATTCCCGGGCAAGCGCCACACGCGCGCCACCACCACCGGGAGTACGACCTTGCAGACACTGCTGACTTCATCGCCCGACCTGCGCAGGCGCCGCCTCGCGCTGGCCTTTGCCGCCGCCGCTGCACTCACCACCGCCTGCGGAGGCGGCGGCAGCGAGTCGCCCGCGCCGAGCCCGGTTCCTGCGCCGCCACCGCCGGCTCCGCCACCGCCGTCTCCGCCGCCGCCTTCGCCCCCACCGCCTTCTCCACCGCCACCGCCACCACCGCCCCCCGCGCCCGACCTCACGTGGCAGGGCCCGCTGGCCCTGGGCAACAGCAACAACGACCTGCAGCTCGCCACCAATGCGGCGGGTGACGCGGTGGCGGTCTGGACCGCCGGTGCCGGCGGGCGCGACGGTGCGCGCGCCACCGTCTGGGCCAGCCGCTTCAGGCCCGGCCTCGGCTGGTCGGCTGCGGCCGAGGTTTACGACGGCGTCGCGGTACCTGCCGCTTCAAGCGCGCCGCAAGTCGCCATCGACAGCGCGGGTTACGCTGTGCTGGCCTGGCGCAACGACACCGGCGCACGCGACGACCGCCACAGCCTGTGGGCGCTCCGGGCCGCACCGCCCGGCAGCGGCGATGCCGCCTGGGGCCCGGCCGCCCCGGTCACGGCCGGCGGGCTGCCCGACCCCTATGCAGCACCGGCGCTGGCCATGCTGCCCGCCGGCCCGGCGCTGCTGGCGTGGGTGGAACTGGTGCCCGCCTTGGGCGACCTGCCGGCCCAGCGCAACCTGATGCTGGCCGAGGGTGACGGTGCCACCTGGCGCGCCACGCTCATCGAGGCCGAATCGGGTGATGCCGAAGCCCCGTGCCTGGCCACCGGCCCCGCGGGCCACGCCGCCATCACCTGGAGCCAGATCGACGACATCGGCGAGCGGCGCGTGCACGTGCGCCGCCGCAGCCTGCCCGGCGCCTGGGAGCCCACCGTCACCTTGTCGTCGGGCCTGAACGCGCTCGGCCAGACGGCCGACAACCCGTGCGTGGCCGTGGGCGCTGCCGGCGAGACCATGGCCGTCTGGCGCCAGAGACAAGGCGCGGGCGGTGCCTATGACGTGTGGGCGAGCCGCGCCGAGGTGACGGGCGCGTGGTCGGCCGGCCAGCGGATCAGCAGCGCCCGCTCGGCCAACCCGGCCGATCTCGACCTCGCGCTCGATGGTGCCGGCAACGCCACTGCGGTGTGGAGCCAGGGCGACGGCAGCGGGTACAGCCGCGTGTGGTCACAGCACTACCGCATCAGCAGCGGCGCCTGGGGCGCCAGCGACCTGCGCATCAGCACCGTGTCGTTGAGCCAGGCCTCGACCGTGCGCACCGTGATGGACGCACAAGGCAAGGCCATCGCCGCGTGGGCCGAGAGCAGTGGCGGCGTGGCGCAGATCCTGGTGCGGCGCCACGACCCGGCCGCGGGCTGGCTGGGCACGCCGCAGCGTGTGGACAGCACCGCCGCCGCCGACCTGATGAGCAGCGGCCCCTCCATCGGCGTCGACGCTGCTGGTCACGTCACCGTGGCGTGGATGCAGTCGCAAGGTGCCACGCTGAAGGCCTGGTTCAACCGCAGCCTCTGAACACGCGAGCCTGCCCATGAAACCCCACCTCGCGCTGCTGCTCGGTGCCGTGGCCATCGGGCTCCCGGCCCACGCCGCCGACAGCGCCTGCGCTCCGGTGCTCAAGGCGGTGCGCGCCGGCATGGCGCAGGCGCGCATCCACGCCGCCATCGACCTCCCGCTCGACCCCGTGGCCCTGAAGATGGGCCTGAAGCCCACACTGATGCACAGCATCGTGATCGACAAGCTGCAGTACAGCAACGCGATCCGCCCCGGCTTCGGCAAGACGGCGCTCGACAGCCCGGAGATGCTGGCGCTGGCCAGCGACCTCGCCGCCTTCGAGATCGACACCGGCTGCAAGGCGCTCGGCGCGCAGACGGTGGCCGGACGTGCCACGCTCGCCTATGCGATGAGCACCGACCTCGGCCGCGGCGAAGCGCGGATCACGTTGTGGGTCGACAGCAGCAACGGCCTGCCCGTGCGCGCCCTCACCGATGAACCCGACGTCGACGTCGAGACCGTGTGGAAGCCCGCCAAAGGCAAGGGCACGGGCGTCGACATCCAGCAGCGCCCCAACGGCAAGCGCGTGGTGGCCCGGCATGCCTACCTGTACGGCAACGACGTCAAGCCGCCCGGCGCCGGCGGTGCCGTCGACCCTGCCGCACTGTCCAGCCTGCAGGCCTTGCTCAAGCCCTGACCGCGGCGCCTGCCGCAGGCCGTCGTCACTTCCGCTTCTGTCGGACAAGGCGGGTGGCCTTCGTCCTACGCCACACGCACCGTGCCATGCCCAAGCTACCGGCTCTACAGCGAGGCGCAGGCATGAACGCGATCGACGACAACAACGAACCCGAAGACTTTGAGCCCCGCAACCTGTCGCGCGAAGCGACGCGGCGCAAGCTGGCGGGTGCGTCGCACGTCTGCATGGCCGCTGCTTTCCTGGCATTGCCGATGGCGATCGTCGATCCGAAGGGATGGTGGTTGGCCGCCGCCGTCGCTGGCGTGGCGTTGTATCTGGCGCTGCATCACCTCGCCGCGAATTGGCGCGTGCCAAGCGAATCCGCGCCGTAGCGGATTCGCACCACCTACCCCGCCAGCCGCGGCGCTCCGACCAACAACTCCTGCAACTGCCCCTTCCAGAACTTCGCCATCCCGGTCGTGCCGTGCCCGCGAGTGTCTTCGCTGGCCGGGATCAGGTAGAGCCGCCCGCCCTTCACCCGCTTGAGCTCGCGCTCCATGATGCCCAGCTCGGGCGGGTTGCGTTCGTCGTCGGCCGAGTTGATGGCGAGCAGCTTGGCCTGAATGCGCTCGAGCCCCGGCGCCGGGTTGTAGTCGTCGGACGAATCCCACTGGTACAGAAAGTCGTTGGCGTCGGCGGTGAAGGGTGCAGCCATGCGGTCGGCCACGAGCTTGTCGGCCTGCACGCGCGTGGGCGCGGCCTTGTAATACGCCTGCGAGCCGCCGATGGTTGCCACGCCGAACCACACGTTGGCCACGCGGAAGGCGCGCGGCTGCGTGCTGTAGTTGCCGCCGTTCCACTCGGGGTCGTTGCGGATCGAATCGGTGAGCAGGCGCCGCATCATCCAGTTGCGGCCCGCCATCTCGGTGGGCTGCGAGGCCAGGGGCACCAGCGCGTCCATGAAGCCCGGGTAGGTGGTGCCCCAGAGCCACGTGTGCATGCCGCCCATCGAGTTGCCCAGCACCAGGCGCAGGTGGCGCACGCCCAGGCCTTCGGTGACGAGGCGGTACTGCGCGAGCACCATGTCGTCGTAGTTGTACTTGGGGAACCTGGCGCGCAGCCCGTCGGAAGGTTTGGACGATTTGCCGGCGCCGATGGCGTCGGGCAGGATGATGAAATATTTGCTCGCGTCGAGCGGCTGGCCCGGGCCGAACAATTCGCCGCCGAAGGCCGGGTTCAGCATGCCGGTGCCCGAGCCGGCCGTGCCGTGCAGGATCAGCACCGGCTCGCCGGTGGGCTCGCCCACGGTCGTGTAGTGCAGCTTCAGTTCGGGCATCACCTCGCCGGTGTGGAACTTGAAGTCGCGCGCGACCCAGGTGCCTTGTTTCGGCGCGGGGAAGTCGGCGGCCTGTGCGGGCAGCAGCGTGCACGCCAGCACGATGGCGGTGGCCACGCGCTTCAAAAGGTAGATAAGGTTCATGGATGTCTCCTGGGGCGAGCGGGGCAAGACTTGCCCTCTTGTCTCTCAGGCCGACTCTAGGGGCGTGCGTGCACGAACGGGCCTGCCGCTAACCCTGCCCGGACCACGCCGCCGGCCAAACGCCCAGACTGCGCTGTGCACGCTCAGCGCCGCGCAACGCCCCGGCCCCCCGCCCACCAGCCCTTGTCGAGCTCCTGCTCGAACAGGGTCTTCAAGATCTCTTTCACGCGGCGCGCGGCGCGCGAGAGCGGGCGGCCGGTGGTGTGCGCTATCGAGATCTTGCGGTCGATGGTCGGCTTGACGATGTGCGCCGTGACCAGCGCGCCGTCGGCAGGATCGTTCTGTACCGCCGCCAGCGAAAGGATGGTGAAGCACCCAGTGCGGCGCACCATCTCCTTGAGCTGCTCGGGCGCGTCGACCTCGGCCGTCACATGCAGGCCGATGCCGACCTTGTCGAGCGCGCCCTCGATTACCAGGCGCAGCCCATGTTCACGCCCCGGCAGCACCATCGGCAACGCCGCCAGCCTGCTCGCCACGACCTGGCCCTTCGAGTCGAGCAGGCCGTCGAGATCGCGCTGATCGCGTGCGGCAAGAAAAAGGTCTTCGTCGAGCACCCATTCCAGGTCGAGCCCCGGCACGCTTGACGTGGCGTACACCAGACCGAAGTCGATCGTGCCTTCCGGCAGCCACCGTGCGATGTGTCCCGATAGACCCGACACCACGCGCAACTGCACGTTCGGCATTTCGCGCTGAACGGTCTGGATCAAGGGCACGGTCAACAGCGAGGTGAGCGAGCCCGGAAGACCCACCGACACGCGCCCGACCTCCGACGACTGGTGCACGCGCATGCTCGAGGCCGCGGCTTCGACCGCGTCGAGCACCGTGCGCGCGTGGGCGAGGAAGTCGCGCCCCTCGGGCGTGAGGATGGCGCCGTCGAAACGACGCTCGAAGAGCTGCACGCAAAGCTCTTCTTCGAGCAGCTTGATCTGTGCGCTGACCGAGGGCTGCGAGATGTGAAGGACCTGCGCCGCCTGCAGGAACGAGCGTTGTTCGGCGATGGCGACGAAATACTTGAACTGCTTGAGGTTCACACGGGTTGTCTCTGGACGCTGGCAATTCGCTCAAGTATCCGCCTGCCCGCCTTCCGCCCCGCTCGGCAGGGCCTTCTCAGGCCAGCTTGTCGAGTTCGGCGAGGATCTCCTGCGTGTGTTCGCCCAGGCGTGGCGCCGGCCGGGTAAAGTGGCCAGGGCTGGCGGACAGGCGCGGCACGATGTTGTGCATGGGGATGCTGCCGAGGTCGCGGTCTTCGATCTCGACGATGGCCTGGCGCCCGGTCACGAAAGGGTGTTCCATCAGGTCGGCCACCGAGCAGACCGGCCCGACCGTGACGCCCGCCGCTTCGAACGCGTCGAGGTTGGCCTGCTGGCTGCGTGCGCCGATGAAGCCGGCGATGATCGCGTCGAGCGCGTCGCGGTTCGCCACACGCCCTTCGTTGGTGGCGAAGCGCGGGTCTGTCTTGAGCTCGGGCCGGCCGATGGTGTCGAGAATGCGCATCGCCATCGACTGCATCGAGCCCGACATGGCCACGAACTTGCCGTCGAGGCATTCGTAGATGTTGCGCGGCGCGGTGTGGGTCGACTGGTTGCCCGAGCGCATGGTCGGCTCGCCGGTGAGCTTGAACTTGGCGGCCTCCGAGGCGATCACCGAGAAGATCGGCTCGAAGAGCGACAGGTCGATGACCTGCCCGCGCCCTTCGCGCTCGGCCACGCGCAGCGCGGTCAACACGCCGGCGGCGCCGTAGATGCCGGCAATCATGTCGGCCAGCGCGAGGGGCGGCAGCACCGGCGGCCGGTCGGCGTAACCGTTGAGAAAGGCGAAGCCCGACATCGCCTCGACCAACGTGCCGAAACCCGGCTTGTGACTGAACGGTCCGGTCTGCCCCCAGCCCGAGATCCGCACGATCACCAGTGCCGGATTGAGTTCGAGCAACAGCGACGGCGCCAGGCCCATGCGTTCCAGGCCGCCGGGAACGAAGTTCTCGATGAAGATCTGCGAATGCCGCACCAGCTTCTTGATCTGCTCCAGGCCCTGCGCCGACTTGAGGTCGAGCACCAGCGAGCGCTTGTTGCGGCCGTAGACCTTCCAGTAGATGTCCTGGTCTTCTTCGCGCCAGCTGCGCAGGTCGTCGCCGGCGCCTTCGCGTTCGACCTTGATCACGTCGGCGCCGAAGTCGGCCAGGTAGACACTCAGCATGTTGCCGGCCACCAGTCGCGACAGGTCGAGCACACGCACGCCGTCGAGCGGGCCCTTGGCGTCGGAGTCGAATCGTTGCATCGCCGTTCTCCGAGGGCTAGACCAGGATCACCGGCTTGATCTCCTGCATGTTGCGCATTCGTTCCAGCGCGATGTTGACCTCGTCGAGCTTGTAGCGGCCCGTGATCATCTTCTCGAACGGAAAGTCGTCGAGGTGGGTCGAGATGAAGTCCAGCGCCAGCGAGTAGCTGCGCGCGTCGCCCGAGAAGGAGCCGATCACGTGGATGTTCTTCTTCACGATCAGCGAGGGCGCGAACTCGGTCTTGCCTTCGCCGAGCTGGCCGACGATCAGGTAGCGCGCCCCCTTGCGGCACAGGTGCAGGCCTTCGACGAAGGCCGCGGGCACGCCGGTGAACTCGAGCACGACGTCGGCGCCGCGGCCGCCGGTGTGCTGCTGCACGATCTCGAGCCGCTCCTGCGCCGTGGTGCCCTCGACCGAAATGCACAGGTCGGCGCCGAACTCGCGCGCCAGTTCAAGACGCGCCGCGGGCGCACCGATCACGATCACCTTCTTCGCACCCCGCACCTTGGCGTTGGCGGTGGCGAGCAAGCCCAGCGGCCCGGCGCCCTGCACCACGACCACCTCGCTCGGGTCGATGGCGCCGAGCTGTGACATCGCATTCATCACCGACCGCAGCGCGCAGCTCGACAGGCTGGCGAGCTCGTTCGGCACGTTGTCGGGCACCTTCAGGCGCCCGGCCTGCGGCAGCACGTAGCCGTATTCGGAGAAGCCGCCCAGCAGGTAGGGCTCCTGCTCCATGTTCTCGTACATGTAGGCGCGCCGGTTCATGCACAGCGTGGGCTTTCGCGCAGTGGTGCAGAAGAAGCAGCTGCCACACGCGGTGTGGGTGTAGAGCACACGGTCACCCACACGCAGAGGGTTTCCCACGGAATCGCGGTCGGCGGCATAACCGAGCTGCAGCACGCGGCCGACCATTTCGTGGCCGATGATCACCGGCAGGTTGACGGTCAGCGACAGCGAGCCCTGCCACAGGTGCACGTCGGTGCCGCAGATCGAACACGCCTCGATCTTGACCAGCGCGGCGCCGGTCTCGACCGTGCGCGGGATCGGCACGTTTTCGATCTGCAGCGGCTCCTTGAACTTGCGCAGCACGGCGGCACGGGAGAATTCTGGAAGGGTCGTCATGGAAGTTCCGTTGTCAGAAGTAGCGATACCAGAGCGAGAGCTGGGGAACGTAGGTGATGACGGCCATCACCAGCAGCGCCGCCACCAGGAACCACCCGAGATAACGCAGCAGGCTCACCAGGTCGGCGTTGTTGGTGCGCGCGGCCACGTAGAGGTTGGCCGCCATCGGCGGGGTCAGGAGGCCGAGCTCGATGTTGGTCACGAGGATGATCGCGAAGTGCACCGGGTCGATGCCGAACTTGGCCGCCGCCGGCGCCAGCAGTGGCCCCATCAGCAGCGTGGCCGCGTTGGTTTCCATGAACATGCCGATCAGCAGCAGGACCAGGTTGACCACCAGCAGGAACACGAGCGCACTGTCGGTGAAGCCGGCGGCATAGCTGGCGATGGACTGTGGCACCTGCTCCAGCACCATCGCGCGGTTGAAGATGCTGGTGAAGCCGATGATCACCAGGATCGCCGCCGACGACAGCGCCGCCCGGCCGAAGATGCCGTTGAGCTCGGTGAGCTTCGTCATGCGGCCGAGCACGGTCACCAGCAGCGCATAGAGCGCGGCCACGGCGGCGGCTTCGGTCGGCGTGAACACACCCGAGTAGATGCCACCGAGAACCAGTACAGGCAGCATCAGCGCCGGGATCGAGCGTGTGAGGACCGAGGCGACCGAGCGCCGAACCATGGCGCCGTCGACTGTGGCGTGGGTGGAGGCCTGCGCCGTGGCGGCGGTTTCCTGCCCGCCGGGCAGCACGCGCCGCGACATCCAGGCGTGCACCACGCCGAGCGCCACCATCATCACGATGCCCGGCATCACCGAGGCCAGGAAGAGCTGCGTGATCGAGACGCCGACGATCGAGCCGTACAGGATCAACGGGATCGACGGCGGGATCAGCACGCCGAGCAGGCCGGCCGACGCGTTGAGTGCCGCGGTGTAGCCACGCGGGTAACCGCGCAGCGACATCTCGCGCCCGACCGTGCCGCCGATGGCGGCCACCGTGGCCACCGACGAACCCGTGATGGCGCCCATCAGCGCGCTGGCCAGGATCATCACGTGGCCGAGCGGTGCCCGCACCCAACCCAGCAGGATGTCGCACACGGCGGTGAGCTGGCGGATCAGGCCGCCGCGGTTCATGAGTTCGCCGCCCAGCAGGAACAGCGGAATGGCGAGCAGCGGAAAGCTCGACACCGTGTCGTAGGGGATCGAGGCGAGCGACGACAGGTCGATGTTCCACGCGTCGGCACGAACCATCACCAGCAGCGCGAAGGCCACCCCGACCGGCACGCCGAGCACGAGCAGGGCCAGCAGTGCGAAGGCGATCATGTGAGCGATGCCTCGTCGATCGGCGGCTGGTCCGACAGCACGCGCCACAGTTCGATGGCGGCGTGCACCAGCATCAGCACCATGCCCAGCATCAGGAAGAACACCGGCACGTAGACCGGCGTGCCCATGTCGAGCATGCGCTCACCCGACTGCCGCATGTCGACGAAGAAGAGCGTGCCGATCCAGGCATAGACGCCGGCAAAGACCAGCAATGCCAGCGCGACCGCGCCGCGTGCCGCCCGCCGCAGGCCCGCCTGGGGCAGCAGCTTGACCACGTCGACGGCGATGTGCGACTGCGCATAGGTGCACATCGCGGCGCCGATGAAGGTCAGCGGCGACATCGCGACGATGGCCCATTCCGCCACGTTGGGAAGGCCCAGGTTGAAGTAGCGCACGGCCACGCTGACCGACACCGTCAGGAGCATCACGACCAGGCTCAGCACGCAGATCCAGCGTTCGACCCTGAAAACGCGGTACTCGAAGCCGTCGAGCCACCCCGCCGGCGGCCGGCCGGCGTGAACCATCGGCGCGGTCGGGTTCACGGCTTGCGCTGCTTGGCGACTTCTTCGCGCAGTGCCTTGACGCGCTCTGCACCATAGATGGGGGCCAGCTTGTCCCACAGCGAGTCACCGACGCGCTGGAACTCGGCCATCGCCTCGGGCGTGGGCACGGTGACGCGCACGCCGCCTTCGCCGATCTTCTTGAGGAAAGACGCGTTGAGTTCACGGTTCTTCTGGATCTGGCGCGCGGAGACTTCGGCGGCGGTGTCCTGCAGGATCTTCTTCTGCTCGGCGCTCAGCCGACCCCAGAGCCTTTCACTCGCCGTGACTGCGCCCATGGCGTACACGTGGTTGGTGGTGGTCATGAACTTCTGCGCTTCGAACAGGCGCGAGTTGAAGGTGATGCTGGCGCCGTTGTCCTGGCCGTCGACGGTGCCCTGCTGCAAGGCCGTGAAGAGCTCGGGGAACGGCATGGCCACGGCCTGCGCGCCGGCCGCCTCGAAGAAGCCCTTGATGCCGGCCGAACCCGGCACCCGCAGCTTCAGGCCTTTGAGGTCGGAGACCTTTTCTACCGCCTGCTTCGAGTTGGTGACGGCACGGAACTCAAGCTCGAAGAAGCCGAGCGCCTGCATCTTGTGCTTGTTGAGCGTGCTGCGCAGCGTGGTCTGCAACACGCCCTGCGGGTTGTAGAAGATCGCGTCCGCTTCCTTGAAGCTGGTCACGATGTAAGGCAGGTAGTGGATGTCGAACAGCGGGTCGAGGCCGGCGAGAGAGCCCGGGTTCAGGAAGGCGAGTTCAATCGAGCCGCGCGACAGCTCGCGCGCCAGGGCCTCATCGCCGCCGAGCTGGCTGTTGGGGAACAGGGCGATCGTGATCTCGCCCTTGGTGCGCTCCGAGACGAGCCGCGCGAAGTCCTTGCTGGCCTCGTCGACCGGGCTGTTGATGGCGAACACGTGGCCGAGGCGGATCTTCATCTCCGCGGCCGTGGCGCCGGCGGCGCCCAGCGTGGCGATGGCCGCGACGGCCAGCGTGGCGAGGGTGCGTCGAGCCCCGCGCAAGAGGGTTGCGTTCTTGTTCATGTCTGTCTCCATGGGGTTGTAGATCGTGATTCGGCAGGGACGCACGGCCCCTGCCACCGGCTGTTCGGGATCAGCCGTGGTTCAGCACGATGGTCTTCGCCACCGTGTATTCGCGCAGTGCCTCGAAGCCCTTCTCGCGCCCGTGGCCGCTGCGCTTGAAGCCGCCGAACGGCAGTTCGATCCCGCCACCGGCGCCGTAGCCGTTGACGTAGACCTGGCCCACGCGCAGTTTCTTGGCGACGCGGATCTGGCGCGCGCCGTTGGCCGACCACACGCCGGCGATCAGGCCGTACTCGGTGCCGTTGGCGATGCGGACCGCATCGTTTTCGTCGTCGAACGGAATCACCACGAGCACCGGGCCGAAGACTTCCTCGTAGGCGAGCTCGTGGTCGAGCGGTACCGGCCCGAGCAGCGTCGGCTTGACGAAGAACCCACCCTGGGCCGATCGCTCGTCGAGGCGGCCTTCGCCCAGAACCGGAATGCCGTCCTTGCGCGCGCGCTCCAGGAACCCCATGACACGTTCGTGCTGGATCTTGCTGATCACCGGGCCGCAGTCGAGGTCGGCCTCGTGTGGCCCGACGCGCACGGCGTTCATGCGCGCTGCCAGTGCGCCAACCACCTTTTCGTAGATCGAGCGCTGGACCAACACGCGGCTGCCCGCTGAACAGGTCTGGCCGGCGTTCTGGATGATGGCGTTGATGACGACCGGCAGCGCCTTCTCGAGGTCGGCATCCTCAAACACCAGCTGCGGCGACTTTCCGCCCAGTTCCAGCACGCACGGCACGTGGTTCTCGGCCGCCGAACGCTGGACCAGCGTGCCCACTTCGGGAGAGCCGGTGAACGACAGGAAATCGATGTCCTTGTGGCTGGAGAGCGCTGCACCGGCCTCTTCACCATAGCCCGTGACCAGGTTGATGGTGCCGGCGGGGAATCCGATCTCGGCTGCCAGCTGGGTCAGGCGCACGATGCTGAGGCAGGCCTCTTCGGCCGGCTTGAGCACGGTCGCATTGCCGGTGGCCAGCGCCGCGCCCAGGGTGCGGCCGAACATCTGGGCCGGGTAGTTCCAGGGAATGATGTGCCCGGTCACGCCACGCGGTTCCCGCACGATCAGGACCTGGTAGCCGTCGAGGAAAGGAATGGTGTCGCCATGCAACTTGTCGGCGGCGCCACCGTAGTATTCGAAGTAGCGCGCGGTGGCGACGATGTCGTTGCGGGCCAGCTTCAACGGCTTGCCGGTGTCGTTGGCCTCGAGTTGGGCCAGCTCCTCCTGGTGGGCGAGGATCGACAGGCCCAGGCGCGACAGCAGCCGGCCGCGTTCGGTAGCGGTCGTGCGCCCCCATTCGCCCTCGAAGGCGCGGCGCGCGGCGGCCACCGCCGCATCGATGTCCTGCGCGTTGCCGCGCGCGATCTGGCCGACCACGTGGCCGTCGCTCGGGCAGACCATCTCGATGGACTGGTTGGACGCCGGGCGCACCCATTGGCCGTCGATGAAGTTGAAGGCAGGGAGGTCGGTCGTGAAAGGCATGTCGCAGGTCTCGTATCGGTGGTGGTCAACTGGCCGCGAAGCCTACAAGCGACGTCGCCCCAGCAATAAATACTATTTTTCTGGAGCCGCTCAAGCGAGGCCCTATACGCAAGCGCCGGCGCTACAGGCAAAGCTGATAGCGGCTCCTTGAACAATCGATTTCCACGAATCGGCACAGCCGCCTACGATGCGGCGATTCTTGAAGGACCCCCATGAAAACCCGCCCCTTGCGCTCCTTTTTGTTCGTGCCCGCCGACAACGAACGGCTGCTGCAAAGCGCCCTCGCCAAGCCTTGCGACGTGGTCATCCTGGATCTCGAAGACGGCACCCATCCGAGCCGCAAGACCATGGCACGCAGTACGCTGCGCGAGGGCATTCAACGCATCGCTGCCGCCGACAAGAAGGCAGCGGTGCGGATTAATGGCGACCTCGACACGGCCGTGACCGATCTTCGTGTGGCGGTGTGCGAAGGACTCGGCCTCGTGCTGCTGCCGAAGGTCGAACATGCGCGCGACGTGCAACTCCTTTCGGGCCTCGTTGCAGCGCTCGAAACGGCAGCGGGTGTGCCCGCAGGGCAAGTGCGATTCCTGCTGCAGATCGAGAGCGCGGCGGCGCTTCCGCGCCTGTACGAGATCGCGGCGGCCGATGCGCGCACCATGGGCATGATGCTGGGCAGCGAAGACTTCTCGCTCGACTGCGGCGCGCTGCCAACGCCCGAACTGCTGATGCAGCCGAGCTTGATGGTGCTGCATGCGGCACGTGCCGCGGGCATTCAGGCGATCGGCTTCGTCGGCTCGATCGCCGACCTGGGCGAGGTGGCGCAATTCACGCAGAAGCTGGCCCAGGCGAGATCACTCGGTTTTCGCGGTGCGGTGATCGTGCATCCGAAATTTCTCGACGCGGTCAACGCTTGCTACACCCCCGCGCCAGACGCCGTGGCGCAAGCTCGCGAGATCGTCGCCGCCTTCGAGGCCGGCGACGCGGCGGGCGTCGGCGCAATGAAGGTCAATGGCAGGATGGTCGACAAGCCGGTTTATCGAAGAGCCCTCGATCTGCTGGCTGAGGTTGATTAGCCAAGCGTTCGAGGACCCCAGGTTCAGAGCTCGTCAATGCCGGTCGACGTGTGCGCCGGCTGGCCGGCAGGCGCTTCCGACAGCGAGAAGCGGTCGTTGGTGCGGGTGTAGAAGCTCGCGCCGAAGCGGGCCACGGGCGCGTATTCGCGCAGGTTCACGCGCCAGGCGGTGGTGTCGATCAGCCCGTCGCGCGCGGCCAGCCGCACGATGCGGCCGATGAAGACGTAGCGGCTTTCGGTTTCGAGCTTCTCGTGCAGCACGCACTCGAAGGCGACCGGTGCTTCCTGGATGCGCGGTGGCGCCACGCTGTGCGAGGGCACTGCCGTGAGGCCCACGGCGGCGAGCTCGCTCACGTCGGAAGGAAAGGCTTCGCCGCAGTCGTGCATCTTCTGCGCCATCGGCTCGTCGGACATGTGCACCACGAATTCGCCGCTGCGCAGGATGTTGGCGGCGGTGTCCTTGAGGCGCCCGTCCTTCAGGCGGTTGATGCTGAGCATCAGGATCGGCGGGTCTTCGCCGACCATGTTGAACATGGAGAACGGCGCGGCGTTGACCACGCCCGTCGGCCCCAGCGTGGTGACCAGCGCGATCGGCCGAGGCACGATCAGGCTGGCCATCAGCTTGTAGCGCTGGTAGGCGGTGATGCTTTCGAAATCGACTTCTGTCACGGGCTCAGGCTATCACTTCCACTTTGGCGCGGCGGGCCACCTTGGTCCAGGTGTCGATCTGCGATTTGATCAGCGTGGAGAAGTCATCACCCAGCACCGGCGTCTTGCGCGGCAACGTCTGCAGGTCTTCGAGCCGCGCCATCACATCGGGTTTGGCCAGCACTTCGGGCATCAGCGCCTTCAGGCGCTGCGCAATCGGCGCGGGCAGGTTCTTCGGGGCCGACAGGCCGAGCCACTGCGAGCCGGTCAGCGACGGGTAGCCGAGTTCGGCGAAGGTCGGAATGCTCGGCAGGGCCGGCAGCCGCGCCGGGGTGGACACGGCCAATGCGCGCAGCGAGCCGGCTTTCAGCTGCGCCACGTTGGTGGTGATGGGGTCGAACAGGCCGTCGATCTGGCCACCGAGCAGGTCTTGCATCGCCGGCGCGCTGCCCTGGTAGGGCACGTGGTCGTGCTCGAGCGCCTGGCCGTCGATCTTGAGCAGCTCGCCGAACAGGTGGTTGGCCGAGCCGATGCCCGAGGTGCCGTAGCGCACCGGCTTGGTCCGGGCCTTGGTCACGTACTCACCGAGATTCTGGTAGGTCGACTGGCCGCGCACAAGCAGCACCATCGGCGCCTCGACCAGCATCGCCATGTGGGTGAAGTCGGCGACGGAATCGAAAGGCATCGTGTTGCGCGTGGCCGCGGCGTAGATGTGCACCGAGGCGTGGCTCACGAGCAGCGTGTAGCCGTCGGCCGGCTGCTTGGAAACGTAGTCGGTGCCGATCAGGCCGCCGGCACCCGGCCGGTTCTCGACCACCACCGTTTGCCCGAGTGCCTGCGACATGTGCGGCGCCATCAGCCGCGCCACCGTGTCGACCAGGCCACCGGGTGGAAACTGCGCGATCAGCCGCACCGGGCCGCGGCTCGGCCAGGCGCTCTGGGCGCCCACGAAGGCGGGTGACGACAAGGCCGCGGCACCGGCGGCCAATACGAGGCGACGCTTCATGCAGACTCCAGAAAGTTGAGTGTGAGGGTCGGCTTTTTGCAGAATCCATGCCACGCGCCGACGCCCCGTCTTCGCGCTGCACTGGAACGCGAGTTGCTGCTGCGCAGGCCAACAACACGATCCTGGTGCGCCGGCGACCCGGCAGCACACCAACTTGGTTCGCCATCTCCACCTGTCCTGAACGAAAGCACCGCATGGCCGCCACCTACCTCGACGCACTGCCCGGCCACGGCCGCTTCGGCTACAGCGCCATCACGGCGCGGCCCGGCTACCGTTGGCCAGGCGGCGCGGGGCTGGCGGTGTACGTGGCGCTGAACCACGAACACTTCGCGTTCGGCGAAGGCCTGGGGGCGGCGCTCGGGCCGGCGTCGCCTCAGCCCGACGTGCTGAACTACAGCTGGCGCGAGTACGGCAACCGCGTCGGCGCGTGGCGCTGCCTGGAATTGTTCGACGAGCTGGGCTGGCCGGCCACGGCCCTGATCAACACCGCGCTCTACGACCATTGCCCCGAACTGGTGGCGGCTTGCGTGGCGCGTGGCGACGAACTCGTCGGCCACGGCCACAGCAATTCCGAACGGCAGGGCACGCTGGCCGAAGCCGATGAGCGTGCACTGCTGGCGCTGTGCTACGAACGCATCGCGAAGCGCAGCGGGCAGGCACCGGCGGGCTGGTTGTCACCGTGGATCAGCGAGAGCCTGCGCATAGGAATTTCAAACGGTCTGGTCTGTGAAAAGCCTGGAAAGCCCGACTCAGCCCTGGGTGGGCAGCCGATGCCTGCCTGGATGGCTTGGAACTGGCGCCTGGGCCGTTGCCTTGTCTGGA
>Ga0268298_10001063_pt1 | contig 33492 bp, 30 predicted proteins | sample WWTPWeurt_MetaG_FD_194462 | JGI IMG/M metagenome (GOLD analysis project Ga0268298, IMG submission 194462) | Activated sludge microbial communities from WWTP in Nijmegen, Gelderland, Netherland - WWTP Weurt | ecosystem: Engineered > WWTP > Aerobic digester > Activated sludge | place...
GAGATAAATTAAAAATAAAAGTTAAAAGTGTAGATGCAATCAAAAAAACAATTGATTATGTTTTATTATGATAAAAAATATTCATCCTAAAATAAAATATATTTTTTGGGTAATATTTTCTATTACAATAGGAATATTTTTTGCTTTTGCTATCACAAAAACTGTTGGTTACGAAAAAATAAAAAACACAAATACTGGTAAAGAAAATATCGAGGCACAAGTAATACAAAGTATTTCAGGAAAAAACCCAGAAGATCAAAATTTTTATTTTCTTAAAAACCAAGACAAGAAACCAAATGTAAAAGCTGAAGCTTATTTCGTAGGAGATGTGGAAAACGGAAAAATGATAATTGAGAAAAACTCAAATAACAAATTCCCTATTGCTTCTGTTTCAAAATTAATGACAGCGACTGTTGCTGAAGAAAATCTAAATCAAGACGAGACAACCACAATAACACAAAAAGTTTTAAATACTTATGGCCAAAATGGTGACTTTTTTTTAAATGAAAAAATAAAATTGGGAGATTTAATTTACCCAATGCTTTTAGAATCTAGTAATGATGCAGCAGAAGCTATCGCATCACATAACAACAGAAATTCATTTATAAAAATGATGAACGAGAAAGCTCAAAGTCTAGGACTCGTATCTACTACTTTTGAAGACCCAAGTGGACTTTCAATAAATAATCAATCCACAGCATTTGAGCTTTTTAAGCTTACAAAATATATCAAAGAACACAGAAAAGATATCTTTGAAAAAACAATAAAACAAAGTTATATAACAAAAAAACATAATTGGTTTAGCATAAATCAATTCATCAGAGAAAAAGAATACGAAGGTGGAAAAAGTGGTTATACTGATCCTGCAATGCAGACTGTTGTATCTACTTTCTCTATTCCCTTGGGTGAAAATGGTGTAAGACATATCGCTATCACAGTACTTCATAGCCCTGATAGAAAAAAAGATGTTGAAAATATATTAACTTATCTAAAGAAAAATGTTTATTTTGGAAAAGAATCTGATGCAAATCTTGCTTGGGTAAAACAAAAAGAAAATACTGTGGAAGAATTTGAACCGGATTTTGTAAACCTCGCTTTTGTCGGAGACATAATGCTCGATCGTGGAGTAAAAAGTTCTGTGCGTAAAAACTTCGGAGGAGATTATTCAAAACTTTTTGATAATCTAGATATATTAAAAAAAGCTGACATAGCATTTGCAAACTTAGAAGGTCCTGCTTCTGACGTCGGTAAAGATATGCACAACTTATATTCATTTAGAATGGATACTTCTACAATACCAGCACTTAAAGGAGCAGGTTTTGATGTTCTGTCTGTTGCCAATAATCACGTCGGTGATTGGGGTCGTGCTGCTTATGCAGATACGCTCGAAAGACTTAAAGAAAATGAAATACTCTACGCAGGAGGAGGTATAAATAGTGGTGAAGCAGAAAAACCAACAATAGTAGAAAAATATGGAATGAAAATAGGCTACCTCGCCTTCTCTGACAAAGGACCAAATGCTATGGCTGTGGAATCAGACAAAGCAGGACTTTTACTCGCAAGCAATCCACGCTTCGATGAAATAATTAAAAACGCTTCAAGCCAAGTGGACTACCTCATCGTCTCATTCCACTTTGGTGAAGAATATCAAAAAACACATAATGAACGCCAAGCGTACCTTGCTCATAAGGCTATCGATGATGGAGCAAAAATAATCATAGGTGCGCATCCTCATGTTGTAGAAGATTTTGAAGTGTATAAAAATAGCTTCATCGCGTACTCTCTCGGTAACTTTATCTTTGATCAAAGATTTTCTGCAGACACAATGCAAGGAATGCTTCTTGAAATCAAACTTCACAAAAACGGACTAATGGAAACAACAAAGAATATCGTGAAATTAAATTCTTCTTTCCAACCTGACCAAATAATCAAAGGTAAGCCTGAGAGAGTAAAGTTTGAAGATAAAAAAACAATTTAAATAATTCTTTGTATTTTATTTTCCAACTTCGACCCATTCCCCCACTTTAACATCCCAACATAAGATGCTTTTGCATTTTCACTTGTATTTTTCTGTAAATTCCTAAACATTCTATTTTTCGTCGCAGTCCGTAATACTCTATGTCTTGTGAAGTGAACCCAACCAAGAAAATCAACACCTGAATAAATAGTTTTAATAAAAACTTTATTTGGATGCATTGTGAGTTTGAGGTTTTTACATAAAAAATCTTGCATCTCTACTAAAATATTTTCTAAATATTTTTTGTCTTCTGACAATATAACAAAATCATCAGCGTATCGTATGTAATATTTTACTTTTAATTTGTGTTTTACATATTGGTCAAATTCATTCATATAGATATTCACAAGAAGTTGAGAAGTGAGGTTCCCGAGCGGAAGTCCTTTTTCAAAGCTATCAATGATGTTTGAAAGTAATTTCAGTGTATCTGTATCTTGTATATATTTTCTTAAGATATTTTTTAATATTTCATGATCTATGCTCGCAAAGAATTTCTTGATGTCGCATTTTAATACAAAGCATTGTTTGGTATTATTCTTACTTACTTTCCCTATGAAATATTTAAATCTTTGTATTGCTTTGTGTGTTCCTTTGTTTATGCGACAGGAGTAGGAGTCGTGGATGAATTTTGTATCAAAATATGGATACAATATTCTATATAGTGCATGATGGAGTAACCTATCCCGAATAGTAGCTTTGTGTATATCTCTAGGCTTCGGGTCATTTATCTTGAATGCTTCATATTTTGAATGTGAATAGATCTTTTTTTCCAAATCATTATGCAAAGAAAAAATATTATCCATTAAATTCATTGAAAATTCTACAACATCACGCCTATTTCTTTTTCCATTTAAAAATTCTCTCCATGATATGAGCAAGTTTTCTGTCGATATGATAGAATCGAAATTATGAAAACAACCCCCCCCTCCTCGCATTTTCTATCGAAAAAGCGAGCGTCATCCTTCGCACTAAAGAGAGTTTCAGTATTTGGTGTCATGCTATCGTCCCTCATATGCCGAGAGTCAGCAGATACACAACTGGTGCGAGAATTGAAAACCATTTTTTAGATCTGCTTGAACTCATTTACAAAGCATACTATGCAAGTATGGAAAATAAAAATGCAGTGATCGTGCAAAGTATCAGCAAAAATGACATCATCAAATACTTGCTCCAGATTGCTTTTGAAAACAAACTCGTAAAAGAAAAAGAATATCTCGCACTCTCAAGCAAACTGCATGAAGTAGGCAAGATCTTGGGCGGGTGGAAAAAAGGAATTGAAGTGAAATTAAAAACTCCCACTAAAATATAATGAGAGAAAATATGTGTTTCGGAAAAACGACCTATTGCCAGCATTCCACTTGTTCGAAGCATTGAAATCGTTCGTGTTCACGTTCCAACCATCGCTATCCAAGTTCACGTTCACCTTGCAAAGTCCGCCTTTTGTAATACAACCATCTGTACCACCACCCATCGAATACTCTCAGGGTTGAATATTATTTGAGGCCTAAAAGCCTACTGGTTGCATCACCAATAAATATTTTTTTAATGGAAAGTAATATAACACTCTTGTGTAAGAATTAAAATAACGCCGACACAATTCTCGTTTATTAAAATCGAAACAATGTATTTCAAGAGATATTTTCATATCGCCGGAAATCACCGCATTGTTCTGTATGTATTCTATCATTTTTTAAAAAAGAAAAAGGACCCAAGATTCAAAAGAATCAAAGGGTCCAATTTAAAATAAATTTCAAAATTCCTAATTGCGGAAAAACGACCTATTGCCAGCAAACCACCTGTGCGAAGCACTGAAATCGTGCGTGAACACGTACCAACCACCGCTACCCAAGCGCACGTTCACCCTGCAAAGTCCGCCTTTTTTGTTTCGTATCCAAAAAAGATTTGCTTTTCCATCTTCCGATAAAAGCTTCTCGCCTTTTACAATATGGCGTTCACAGATTTGTTTGATGTGAGCAAGGTCAACTTCTTCGTAGATATCACCTGCTTTTGCATCACCAATAATATTCTCTTCAGTAATGTCTTCAGTAAATTCGTAGCTCGATAATTCTTTAGCTAGTGAATTTTTCACTACATCATCAAAATAATTAAAGATGTCACCATCGACATACGCGAAGATTCCGCCTTTGTCTTTGGTTTTGAAAAACTCACGAGTCTTGAAAGTTTCTGTAGCTTCAAGAGAAATATCTGCGACAACTCTACTCAATCTTCCGAATATCATTTGTATTTTTCCAAGGAAAGCAGCCAGTGCTTTAGGGTTCATATTCGCAACTTTTTTAAGAGCTTTGCGAAGTAATTCGTTTTTGTCTGCTTTGTGGCAGATGTCCGCGATAAGTTTCCAACCATTGTCGGTCGAAGCTTTTTCGGTGTTGTTGTTTGTGTTCATTTTTCACCAAGTATTATATTGTAAATTTACATTACATTCTTTCGAATGCGAGCCGATATTGAGGAATCGGTTTCTTTACCTTTTTTACATTATATACCTATTTTAGGTAAATGTCAAGTATTTTAACCTTTATATTTAAGCCTTATTTTGCAATAGCTGCAGCTTCTTCAAACTTTACAGATAGGAGTTTGGAACCTCCGTCAGATCCAACAGTGACTCCGTAGAGGACGCCAGCGCGAGACATAGTCTCGCGATTGTGAGTGACGACGATGAGCTGTGAATGGTGCGAGAGTTTTTCGAGCATATCTCCATATTTACGAGAATTCGCTTCGTCGAGCGCTGCGTCTGTCTCGTCGAGGACGAGGAATGGCGGAGGGTTCACTTGTGACACAGCAAAAAGAAGTGCGATAGATGTGAGTGATCTTTCCCCTCCTGAAAGAGCTTGAAGTTCTTTCACTTTTTTATGTGGAAGAGAAACACTGATTTCAATACCATGTTCAAAGACAATAGCTTCTTCGTCTATTTCTTCTTCATCTTTCTTGCCTCTTTTTTGTTCTGCGACAACAGAAAGAAATGCAGAACCTCCCCCGAACATAAGAGCAAAGAATTCTTGGAATTCTTTATTGATTTTTGTAACACCAAGTTTAAATTCAGTATCTATCTTTTCTTTAAGATCGAGCATTAGCTTACGAAGTGATTCTATGCTCATAGAAAGATCTTCCATTTCTTTTGCAAGGAATGCATCTCTATCTCTCACCTCTTCAAATTCTTTTAATACTTCAGTTGTACCTCCAAGTCCAGCATCTTCGAGTTTTATTTTAATGCGTTCGATTTTTCTACGACGTTCTTCTTGATTTTCTCTTGATTCATCGATATTTTCTATTTGAAAATTCTTATATGACAAAATATCTGCACCGAGAAATATTGAACCTTCTCGTATTTGATCTTCAAAGCTAGTCATAAGGCGAGCGTAACTTTCTTCTTTTATAGCAATAGTATTTAAAGACGAAATGAGTTCTTGTTTTCTAACAGCAAAATCAAATTTGTTTTTTTGTATTTCTTGAAAAGAAAAATTATCTTTTTGTATTTCATTTTTCAAATTTTCTAATGCTTGAGCAAACTTCCCTTCTTCATCTTCTATCTTACTCATCTCTGCGAGAATTTCTGTTTGAGTATTTTTCAAATTTTCTAGATTATTTTGATTCTCAAAAGCATCAGTTATGTGTTCTTGCGAATGGTCTGGCCGAGCGGAGTGAGGAGAACCGAAGACCTGAGCAGGAGCACTAACTGATGCTGTTCTAATAAAGCGATCCAAGATATCTTTTATCTTTCCTAACATCGGTGCAATGTTTTCTAAAACATCTATGTACATAGCTTCTTCTATATATTCATTTAACTCTTTATAGAAAGAATCAAAATCTTCTTTTGAAATACTTACTTTGTCGTTTGTATGTTCTTTTACTTGAGTTTCATTATGTACAACTGGTGCGCGATTGCTTTCCATTTCTATCATAGCTTCTATGCGACCAAGTTTACGTGAAAGTTCACTTTTTATATTTCTTATTTCTGATATTTTCTTTTCAAGATCTCGTATTTCTATATTCTTTAAATTTTCAGTATTTGGTGTTGTATTTTCTATTCCTGATATTTTTCCAGAAATAACTTCAATTTCATTTTGAATACGCTTTTTATCTTCTAAAAAAGAAGTATTTTGATTTTCTAAATAAAGCGCTTCTCTTTTTAAATATTCACGAGAAAGATCAAGAAGTTCTATCTTTAGTTCTTTTGCTTTTTCTAATTTCTCTACTTGTTTACGCAAAAAATTAAGATGTGGAGCTATTTCTTTACGAAGAAGTGAAACTTCTTTCATATTGTTTGTAGTACGGTCAAGTTTACGCTCACTTTCTTTTATTTTGTATTGATATATCTTGAGTCCGAGTGCATCTTCGATCATTTCTCTTCTGTCTTTCGCTGAAGCATTAAGTATTCTATCTGCTTCTCCTTGAGAAATAATATGGTGACCAGAAGAACCAATGTTCACAGATGAAAGCAAGGTCATAATATCTTTCAAACGAACTTCTGATCCATTGAGAGAATATTTATTTAAACCATCAGAAAAAACTTCACGAGAAACAGTAATGTGTTCGTAATTTAAATTTACTTTATCACCATTTTCATTTTCTAATTTAAAAACCTTATCAGTATTGTTGAAACAAATAGAAACAGAAGCACGAGAAGATTTTGGTAGTGTTTTTGAGCCTTTGAAAATAAGATCAAGCCCTGCTTTCCCACGCATTGATTTGATGGATTGTTCACCAAGTACGAAACGTATCGCTTCTACGACATTAGACTTTCCAGATCCATTAGGACCAACAACAGATGTGATAGAACTTTGAAACTCTAAAGAAGTTTTTTTTGCGAAAGATTTGAAACCATTTATTTCTAAAGATTTAAGTCGCATAGAAATTAATCGAGCCAATTTTTTACTTTTAAAGCACTTTGAGCAGCAGATTGTTCAGCTTCTTGTTTAGACTTACCTTTTCCTTCAGCAATCAAATCTCCACCAAATAAAATACCGACAGTAAAATGTTTATCATGATCAGGTCCTGATTCGGATAAAACTTTGTATGCAGGAGTAAGACTAAAAAATTCTTGAGATTTTTCTTGTACGAGACTTTTTGCGTCACGCCATAATTTCTTTGTAACTATTTCTTCTGTATAAGGCAAAAGCGTTTCTGTGATAAATTTCTCTGCAATCTCATAACCAGAGTCCATATACAAAGCTCCAACAAATGCTTCATAAGTATTCGCGAGAATGTATTGGCGAGCCTTACCTGTATCTTTTGATTCACCACGTGACAAAAGTAAATATTCATTCATTCCTATTTTAGATGCAATTTCAGAAATAATAATTGCATTTACGAGTGCACTGCGAAGAGCAGTAAGCTCTCCTTCTGTATATGTATTATATTTTTTATATAAATAATCTGTAACGACAAGCTCAAGCACTGCATCACCCAAAAACTCTAAGCGTTCATTGTGAGTCATTCCTGTATTTGGATTTTCATTTATATATGAACGATGTATAAATGCTTGCATTAAAAGATTTTTGTCTTTAAACGATACACCTATTTTTTTTTCGAAAATAGAAAAATCAACCATAATTATTTTTATTTATTTATAATCTCAACTGCTTTTGTAATAAGAGGAATTATATCGTTATACATTTTCAAATCTGGAATTTCAGAAAGAGAAAACCATCTTGCTCCATCAAGACCACCTGATTCCGCAAGCATAAGTTCTTTGTATTCACTTTCAGCCAAGAAATATGTAACCTTTTTTAAAATTCTTCCCTTTTCTGGATGCTTTGCGACATATTCATTTTCACCAAGTTTTGCTTTTATCTCAACATTTAAATTTATCTCTTCTTTCATTATTCTCTTTGTAGCTTCTTCGTCACTCTCGCCTTCTTCTACACCACCTTTTGAAAGGGTCCAGTATCCAAATACATCATGCACAAATGCAAAATATAAATTATTTTCTTTTCTAGCATAAACAATAGCTCCGCCTTTTCTTTCAATTGGAAGTTTTGTAATGTCTATCGGTTCATCATCTTTGAATTTCTTTTTACTAACTTCGTCTTTACCAGGCTCACCGATTTCTTTATAAACTGCACCGAGAACTCCGTTAATAAATTTACCAGAATTCTCTCCACCGAAAGTTTTTGCGAGTTCTATAGATTCATTTATCGCAACCTTTGGAGGTACTTGTGTACGATCACCAAAAAGAAGCTCATTGAGCCCTATTCTTAAAATATTTCTATCTACTATTGAGATCTTGTCTATTGGCCACTCAGGAGCAGCTTTTTCTATGATCTCATCTAAAACGTTACGATTTTTTAAAATTTGTTCTGTAAGATTTAAAACAAAAACATCGTCTTCAAGACCTGGAGCGAATTCACTTAAATTACGAGCAACTGCTTCTTTTATATCAGAAGTTTTTGCACCGTTAAAATCCCACTCAAAAAGTGTCTGAAGAACTATTGATCTGGAAAGGTGCCTGTTAGCCATAAATTAAAATTTAAAAATTAAGGCTCTAGAATTTTAGCTAGTGCCTATTTGTCTGCTTTCTTTGCTTTTGCTTTCGTGACTTTCTTTTCAGCTTTTTTAACCAAATCTAAAACTTTCTTACCATTATAAAAACCACAAGTCTTACAAACCATGTGACTTTTCTTAAGTGCTGAACAATTTGTACACTTCACGAAACTCGTTGTTTTAAGAGCGTGATGTGAACGTCTGTTCGCTGTATGTGATTTTGTATGTCTCATTCGTACTACCATAATGAAACCATTCTAGCATTACTCTTAATAAAAAGCAAACTAGCAAAACAAGCCAAATATGCTATTATTTAACCTATGAACAATACTGAAAAATTACACAATATAAGACATAGTTTGGCACACCTTTTAGCTGCAGCTATTTTAGAAATTTATCCAGATACAAAAAACACTATTGGCCCAGCTATCGATGATGGTTTTTATTATGATTTTGAATTCTCCTCCCCTGTTTCTGAAAAAGAATTACCAAAAATAGAGAAAAAAATGAAAGAACTTTTAAAAGCTTGGAATAAATTTGAAAGTGAAGAAAAAACTCCAGAACAAGCAAAAGAATATTTCAAAAACAATGAATACAAAATAGAATTAATAAACGATATCGTTGAAAAAGGAGAAAAAATAACTTTCTACACTTCTGGTACCTTTACAGATCTTTGTCGTGGAGGACATACAGAAAATCCTGTAAAAGATATATCTGCTGATGCCTTTACACTCGACCGTGTAGCTGGTGCATACTGGCGTGGAGATGAAAAGAATAAAATGCTTACTCGTATATATGGCCTCGCATTTGAAACAAAAGAAGAACTCGAAGCATATTTAAATCAAAGAGAAGAAGCTAGAAAAAGAGATCATAAAAAAATAGGAAAAGAGCTTGGACTCTTTGTTTTCTCTGAACTTGTAGGTGCAGGGCTCCCCCTTTGGACACCAAAAGGTACAATCATCCGTGAACTTCTTAACGACTATGTTTGGAGTTTAAGAAAACCAAAAGGATATCAAAAAGTCTGCATTCCACACATTACAAAAAAAGAATTATACGAAACTTCCGGACACTGGGCAAAATATGCTGAAGATTTATTCAAAATTCATACTCGCGAAGATCATCTTTATGCTATGAAGCCCATGAACTGTCCTCACCATACACAAATATTTGATTCTGTACCTCGTAGTTATCGTGATATGCCACAACGCTATGCAGAAACAACAATGGTTTATCGTGACGAACAATCAGGAGAATTATCAGGGCTTTCTCGTGTGCTTTCTATTACTCAAGATGATGCACATGTATTTTGTCGTGAAAATCAAATCGAAACTGAAGCACTTGCTATATGGGAAATAATAGAAACTTTTTACAAAACTTTTGGTTTTGATTTACAGGTTCGTTTTTCTACTCACGATCCTATGCAAAGAGAAAAATATTTAGGTAGTGATGAGACTTGGATAAAAGCCGAAGGCGCACTCGAATCTTTAATGAAACAAAAAGGAGTAACATGGCTAGATGGCGTCGGTGAAGCTGCTTTCTACGGACCAAAAATTGACTTCATTGCAAAAGACTCTATCGGCCGTGTATTACAAGTAGCTACTATTCAACTCGATTTCAATCAACCAAAAAACTTCGGTCTTGTATGTACAAATGAAAAAGGAGAAAAAGAACAAATCGTAATGATCCACGCTGCTATCATGGGATCTATCGAGAGATTCTCTTCAACTCTAATCGAACATACAGCTGGTAATTTCCCTCTTTGGCTTTCACCTTTACAAGTCGCTATCGTACCAGTAAGAGAAAATCACCAAGAACTAGCAAAACAGATTAGAGATATATTAAAAGAAAAAGACATTCGCGTAGAATTATTTGAAGAAAATGATTCACTCGGCAAACGTATTAACCATGCTAAAGCAAACAAAATACCTTATGTAATAGTTCTCGGTGATAAAGAACAAACAGCAGGAATTCTCACTATTGAAAAAAGAGATGGCTCAAAAATAGAAGGTATATCTAAAGAAGATTTCTTAAATCAAATTTTAGAAAAAATAAACTCAAAATCTTTAGAATTATAATTCTATACAATATTTGCTTTTTTATTTGAAAGTTATATAGTTTGGAAAGAACTTAAAACTAAATATCATGAAAAAGAAAACAAAGATAATAAAAGCAACGCTTGGTTTTCTCACAGGAAGAGACGAGCTATGGCTTGCAATAAAAGCTGATAAAATTGGTAAGGGTAAACTTAATGGATATGGTGGAAAAATTAAAAAAGGTGAAACACCAGAACAATGTATGGAAAGAGAATTACCAGAAGAATCTGGAGTCACAGCACATAAAGAGTATTTTGAAAAAGTAGGGGTAATTAATTTTCATAATACAAAGAAAACTGGTGAGAAATTCATATGCAGGGCATATATCTATTTAATAAGATTTTTTAAGGGAGAACCTAAAGAAACAGAAACAGGAGAAATGCTCAATCCGCAAAAATTTCTTAAAGACAGATTGCCCTTAAGAAAACTTATGCCTGCTGATAAAGACTGGCTTCCATTAGTATTAAACGGACTAAAAGTTACAGGATCAGTTTTTTATGGACCAAACCAGAAAAAATTAATAAAGAAAAGCCAAATTAAAATAGTAAAAGTGTTGCCGAAAAATTAATTTTCAAAAATCAAAAAATCCCCACAAATGTGGGGATTTTTATTTTATATATCAATCTGTGCGAGCTTGGCATTAGACTGGATGAAAGATTTACGAGGTGGGACTTCAGAGCCCATGAGGATGTCGAAGACTTTATTTGCTTCTTCGGCATCATCGATATTTACTTTCTTGAGAACACGGTTTTTAGGATCCATAGTAGTTTCCCAGAGCTCTTCCGCATTCATTTCTCCGAGACCTTTATATCTTTGAATATGTACTTTGTTTGATTTCTTTTTTGGATTTTCTTCCTCTTCTTCCTCAGAATTTTCAAGGACTTCCCCTTCTGCAATTTCTTCTATTTCCATATCTTGCTCCCCTGCTATTTTTATTCTTTCTTCATCTGTATAAGCATAGAAAATTTCTCTACCTTTTTTAATTTTATAAAGAGGTGGTTGAGCAATATAAACATAACCAGCTTCTAAAACATTTCTGAAATATCTATAAAACAAAGTAAGTAAAAGAGTACGGATGTGCGCACCGTCGACGTCAGCATCTGTAGCGATAATTATTTTGTGGTAACGAATTTTTTCTAAATCAAATGTATCGCCGATAGATGTACCCATAGCAATAACAAGATTTTTTATTTGCTCAGATCCAAGCATACGATCGAGACGTGCACGCTCAACGTTTAGAATTTTTCCGCGAAGTGGAAGAATAGCTTGAGTTTTTCTATCACGTCCCATTTTTGCTGTACCTCCAGCAGAATCTCCCTCCACGATGAATATTTCTGATTCAGATGCAGATTTACTTTGACAATCAGCAAGTTTACCAGGAAGAGTCATGCCTTCAAGTGCTCCTTTACGCAAAATAGAATCCTTCGCTGCTTTCGCTGCTTTACGAGCCTTGAGTGCAAGAATTGCTTTGTTGATTACTACTTTTGCCTCATCAGGATTTTCTTCAAGGAAATTTACAAATGCTTCACCAAAAACTTTTGCAACAGCACCTTGAGCTTCCATTGATCCGAGTTTTGCTTTAGTCTGTCCTTCGAATTGAATTTCAGGAAGCTTTACAGAAACGACAGCCACGAGACCTTCAAGAACATCTTCACCAGTGAATCCTCCTTCGGATTCTTTCATCATTTCATTTTTCTTGCAGTAAGTATTCAAAGTACGAGTAAGTGCAGTTTTAAAACCAGCAATATGTGTACCACCTTCTGGTGTGTAGATGTTGTTTGCAAATGGAATTATTTTGTCATTTATATCATCAACATATTTAAGTGCTATTTCAACACCAACATTGTCTTGTTCTTTTTCTACATAAAAAATTTTACTACTTAGAGATTTTTGTAATCTTGTTGTATATTTTACAAGAGAAACAAGACCTCCTTCGAAATAAAATGTAGTAGATGGAATTTCTAAATTAAGTTCTTGTAAATAAACAACATCATCTACATTTATCTTGCCTTCATATTTACGAGCATCCATTATACGAATACGGAGTTTTTTTACTAGATATGCTTGTTGGCGAAAACGATTTACTATCGTATCGTAATCAAAAACAACTCCTTCTTTAAAAATTTCTGGATCTGGTTTAAAAGTTATGATAGTACCGTGGGCTTTTGAAGAACCAACTTTTTTCACAGCGTATTTTTTCTTACCTTGTTCGTATTCTTGAACAAATTTTGCACCATCATGATGTACTTCTGCTTTTGTGTGAGTAGAAAGAGCATTTACAACAGAAGCACCTACACCGTGCAAACCTCCAGAAACTTTGTAACCAGAATTTTCTCCACCGAATTTACCTCCAGCGTGAAGAGTCGTCATAACAGTTTCCAATGCAGAAACTTTTGTTTTTGGATGAATGTCTGTAGGAATACCACGGCCATTGTCTGTAACACGAATAATATCTCCTGGAAGAATAACTACTTCGATTTCATCACAAAATCCTCCCATGGCTTCGTCACGAGAGTTGTCGAATATTTCCCATACCAGGTGGTGCAAACCATCTATACCTGTTGTACCAATGTACATACCAGGACGGCGACGAACAGGTTCAAGGCCCTCTAAGACAGAGATTTGATCAGCGCCATACTTAGCCTTTTTTTCTTCCTTTTCTTTTGCCATATATGAGAGATATTATAGCATTTTTTGAATAAAAACAAAATTAAAAATTTAACTATTTTTTTACATTAAAAATAGGAATTACAACAGTAGAATGACCATAGCGAACAGAAATAGGGTCTCCTGTAGTAATAACTTGTGTCCAGTTTAACCCATCAGATGATGACCAAACATCATTACTTGGTTGAGTACAACCTGTAGTACTACAGGTAAGGGAAGATTTTAAACCAGCAACTAAGAAAATTTTATTACCTAAAACAAAAGATGAATGATATAAACGAATACCTGGAAAAGAAGATCCGCTAAGTTGTTGAATTGCCCAAGGTGCATGTGCTAAAACTAAAGTCCAATGTATTCCATCTACTGATGACCAAACATCATCGACATTCACAGAAGTACTACCTGAACTACTATTAGCACCACCTAAGATATAAAGTTTGTCATTAAATACTAACGCAGTATGACCTTCCCTTACATTCCAAGAAGCATCTTGTATGCCTGAAGTAAGTGAGTCTGTGTCTTCGTGCACCCAAGATATTCCATTAACAGATGACCAGATATCATTAGTATCTAAAGAACTTACAGAATTTTGTCCTCCAAGGACCCACATTTTATTTTTAAATACTGTAAAAGTAAATTTATATTTAGAATTCCAAGGACTATCTTGTATACCAGGTAAGGTTAAATTAGTATCTTGGTGTATCCACTGTGTACCATTTGAAGAATACCAAATTGGGTTATTTAATCCTCCATTTGCACCACCAATAACCCAAATCTTATTATTAAAGACTACTGTATGTATTTCATCTGAAACAAAAGGTAAGGTACCTTCTTGTATCCAAGATATTCCATCCACAGAAGACCAAACATCTTGTGCAATTGGTCCCCCAACAGTACCTGAATCTTTTAATCCACCAATAATCCAAATCTTATTATTAAAATAAACTGTATTATAACCAAAATCATAACGTGGTAACCATTTTGTAGTTGTAGTAGTATTTTGAGGAGAAATCAATTTCCAATTCTTTCCGTCAGTTGATGAAAAAACATCGTTCATATAATAAGGACTTATGGAATTAATACCTCCGAGCAAAAAGACTTTTTGAGTTGCAGGTTTTACTTGAGATAGAACTGTTGCTGCACTATTTTCTAAAATAGGAACATTAAAACCAAAACGTAAAACAAATATAGATAATATTGATAAACCAAAAGTGATAATACTTACAGCTAATAAGTTTGGATTTTTTTGCATAAGATAATTATACCTTTTACAAAAGAAAAAGCTAACGTATCACAAAACCATCTAAAACTAATTTTTCAGTGATTTTTGCCATAGGAATAGCTACTTCTTCGTCAGTCAAAGTCTTTTCTTTTGACTGAAAAACTAGGCGAAAAGCATATGAGATTTTACCTTCTTTTTTGAATGTATCGAAAAGCCTAGGCTCCTTTACCAAAAGATCTCCTGCATTTTCTTTTATTATTTTTTGTATTGATTCTAGGGAAATATTTTCATCTACCCATAATGCTATATCGCGCGCGATAAATGGATACAAGCTCCACATTTTGAATATTTGATTTGTTGAGCCAGAAGTATTTTCGGAAATGGTCTGGCTGAGCGTATTCGCGAAGAGATCCGAGGACCTTTCAGAAAATATTTCTGGTAATATATCCTTGCAATATTCATCGATAGTAATTTCTGTAATTTTTTTCTTATCGCCATAAGCAACACGAGTCTCTTCTTTATCCCCTAAAAATACTGTGCCAATTTCAAAAACCTTCACAGTATCTAAACCTAAAAACGGAGAATTTAAATTATTTAAATTTATACTATCTTTCAATCCGTCAGTCAGATTTTCTCTCAAATACTTCTTGTCTGATGCGCTCGCGAGCACTTGTACTTTTCCTTTATTACAAAATGAATAGGTCATGACTTCATTGTACCCTTCAGAAATTAATTTATTTCTCGCGTACGCAATCTTTGTAAAGATTTTATTTACTTCTGGTTTGAAATCAATCTCTGGAGCTTGTGGAGTAACTTTGTCATAACCATATACTCTGCCTATTTCTTCTAACATGTCTTCTGGAATATTAAGATCGAGGCGCATTGAAGGCGGAGTAATTTCAAAATTCTCTCCTGTTCTTATGTAAGTATAATTGTATTGTTTTAAAATATTTTCAATTTCATCTGCAGAAATATTTGCACCAAGTTTTTTATTTACCAAATCCACAGAAAAAATAACTTTTCTATCTTGTTGTTTGTTTTCATATAAATCGACAACATCTTCAAAATCTGTGAAACCGTATTCCACGAACAATCCTGAAAGTTCCACCATTGCGAAACTACAAAGTTCTGGAGATAAATCATTTTCAAATCGCTTTGAAGAATCTGTAATAATTCCCATTTTGCGTGAAGTCTTACGAACAGAAACTGGATCAAAATTTGCGACTTCAATTAAAATATTTTTTGTATTTTCATCTACTTCTGCAATTTTTCCACCTTTTACTCCAGCAATAGCGAGTACATTGTTTTCATCTGCTATAACCATATCAGTTTCTTTTAAAAGAACTTCTTTATTATCAAGTGTAGTTATTTTCTCTCCAGCTTTTGCATAACGCACGATTAATTTCTCACTTGCTAATTTATCCAAATCAAAAGCATGACAAGGTTGGCCACAATCATACATAGTGATATTTGTAGCATCAACAATGTTGTTTATACTTCTCTGTCCTATCGATTCTAAATGCATTTTGACCCAGTCAGGGCTCGGGCCAACTTTTATATTGCGAACAATTCTTCCAGAATATCTTCTACAATTTTCTGTTTGTAATTCTATTTTTAAATTTGTTGATTTTGATTCAGGTATTTTATATTTTGGTGTTGGGTCATTGAAAGCAATACCTAACTGCCCTGCGAGTTCACGAGCAATACCATGATGAGAAAGAAGGTCGTGAGCTCTATCAGGTAATATCTTCAAATCAAAAATACTGTCGCCATCTTTTTTCTCTACCTCCTCTACTTCACACAAATGCATAGTAAAAACATCCGCAAGCTTTTCCGCTTCAGGAATTTCAGGAACATACCATTTGAGCCAGTTATAAGATATTTTCATATTAAAATTGGTTAAGTCTCAGATCTCCTTGATAAAAAAGACGGATGTCGGGAATACCGAATTTTACGATAGTGAGGCGGTCGAGGCCGAAACCGAATGCAAATCCTTGCCATTCTTTTGGGTCGAGTCCACAATTCTTTATAACATTTGGATGCACCATACCTGCACCAAGAAGCTCCATCCATTTGCCATTGTGCTTCACGTCGACTTCAAACCCTGGCTCAACGAACGGAAAGAAAGATGGGCGCAATCGTATCTCTGCATCTTCACCGAGGAATTTCTTAAAAAATTCTGTAAGTACATATTTCAAGTTTGCTACATTAATATCTTTGCCAATCATAAGCCCTTCGAGCTGGAAAAATTGCATCTCATGTCCTGCATCAGTTGATTCATTGCGAAAAACTTTACCTGGCACAACAATAGCAAATGGTGGTTGCTTCCCTTCTTTTACAAGTTGTTCCATATAACGAATCTGCACACCTGAAGTATGCGTACGAAGCACATGTTCTGGTTTATCTTTTATGAAAAAAGTATCTTGCATGTCACGAGCAGGATGATCTTTAGAAACATTAAGTGCATCGAAATTATGCCACTCATCTTCAAGCTCTGGACCAGTAGCTATCTCAAAACCCATATCAGAGAATATAGAAACAACTTCATTTATAATGAGTGAAATAGGATGCTCGGTGCCTTTTTTCTGCTGTGTTTGTGCGTCGTCTGACATTTCTCAATTATACTAGATTGGCTTCAAACGAGCCAATATATCTAATTCACAGTAAAAACCCCAAAAGAGTATAAAATAAAAAAACCAACAGAGGATACATTTTGTATCATGTTGGTTTTTAATTTCTTATAATAAAAAGAATAATGAATCTATTAACCGGATTTTCCCTTTATTAAGAAATTCTACGATTTGTTCAAAATTTTGTCCGTCTCTGCCATTTAAAATGGCATCCAATCTTATATCTTTGTTTATGCAATGCTCAATTTTAATTTCTTTTTCCCCCATAAACAAAGATGGTTTAAAAAACTTGTTTTCGTCCCAAGTAAACTTTATAGAACGAACTTCTTTAATAAAAATAAAAGAAAATTTATTTGCATCTTCTTTTATTTTTAAGTCAGGTATAGCTTCTTTAAAAGAAGGGATAATTTTTGCATTAAGATGGTTACTCCATAATGCTGCTGGATTGAGTTCATGGGTTTCGAGCTCTATTTTTTTATGTGGCATGGGAATTTATTTAAAAGTTCAACGTATATTTATTTACCCTAAAATTACCAAATAAAAAACACTCTGTCAATAGGGTGTTTTTTATTTAACTTTCTCTAATTTAATCCTTTTATAATGCTTCTTATATTGATTATTGTGTTTCTGGCGAGATTTGCCTATCAATAATTGATTCAACTTTTTGGGAAATTTATCACAAATCTGACAAATACGACTACAATAACCATCCAAATTTTTTTCACATTTCTTACAAGAAATAAAAAGAATATGACAAGAAAGATTTTTGCAATGAATATAATCATCGGATTTTTCTTTCTCACAAATCTGACAAGTAGAAACAATCTCATCTCCTATCCTTTCCCCCATTCTCTCATCAAAGACGAAATTCTTTCCTTTAAATTTATTTGGTAATCCCAACTCTTTTACTCTGTGAGCATAATCAATGATACCTCCTTTTATATGCTTAACATTTTTAAAACCATTGTGTTTCATCCAAGCAGAAGCTTTTTCACATCTAATACCTCCAGTACAATAAAGTAAAACATCTTCATCTTTTTTATCTTTAAACATATCTTGAACTTTTTGAAGTTGTTCTCGAAATGTATCTACGTCCATTATCTTCGCATTTTCAAAATGACCAATTACTGCTTCGTAAATATTGCGCATATCTATAACTGTCGTTCCACGATCTATCATTTCATTTACTTCTTCTGCGAGAGCGTACTGGCCAGTATTACTTGGATCAAAACTTTTATCATCGAGACCATCAGCAACTATTTTTTCTCGAACTTTTATTATGAGTTTAATGAAACTACTACCCTTTTCTTCTACTGCAAATTTATATGGCACACCAGAAAATTCTGGTATATTTTGCAAAAATTTATCAAAAATTTCAAAGTTTGTTTCTGGCACATTCATTTGTGCATTTATACCTTCATTCGCTATATAAATTCTACCGAGGCATTTGAGTTCTGAAAGTTTATCAAAAAGGAAATCACGCATCTCTTTTGAATTTTCAATCTTTACATATTTATAAAAAGAAATAGTCTTGCGTTTAAAATTCTCTCGCGCCAAATCCTCTATAAGCTCCTTTTTACTTTTTTGATTAGCTTTTTCTACCATACTTTTCATATTAACGGCAAAAAGCTTTATTTGCAAGATTTATAGTATAATCAAAACATGAAAAGAAATATCATTATTTTGATTATTATATTCCTAGCAATAGGTATAACTCTCGGCTGGCTCGATAATGGACCTAGTTTGTTTTAATTGATTTTTCTCAAAAACAAGAGTAATCTAAACTTGTATCATTATTGAGTAGTTTTGCTAAACCCAATAGACCTAATTGATTAGCACCCAAAAGGTTTGGACACATAGAAAGCAAAATGCTCCGATACTATCATGTATCAAAATAGGGGTACAAAGCATAAAACTGCTCTTGTCACAAAGAGCAACCCTCGTTCTTTGACATATTAAGGTTATCAACAAAATTAAGATTAATTTAAAAATTTAAAAGCTATGAAGGACGTGATAAGCTACGATAAGCTTTGGGTATCTGCAAATAAGAGCCAATCCAAAGATTTCCGAATGGGGCAACCCAGTATTACTAAGTAATACTATTCCGAAAAGAAAGCTATAATCCGGAGAACTGAAACATCTAAGTACCCGGAAGAAGATAACAATCCTTAAGTAGTGGTGAGCGAAAAAGGAAAAGCCCAAACCAAGGTTGTAATTGTAATCTTGGGGTTGTAGGACTGTGATCATGTGCAGTATCCTGAGTACCGCAAGGATGGAGAAAACTTGTGGGAATCCACCGGCACCATCCGGTAAGGCTAACTTCTGAATTAAATTTATTAAATTAATTTTAATCTAGGTGCAAAACATGATGAATTTCATGTGCATCTAATCTCCCTGCGACTAAACGTTACAGGGAGATTTTTTTTATTTGACTTTAATCATATAAAGTGTTAATTTGAAGAAAAGTACAAATAAACTAAAATATAATAAAATGGGAACTAAAAATATCATAAAGAAACATGGATTAGATTTTCTGTGGACTGTATGTATTGAAAAATCATCAGGAAAACACGAATCTCTCGATGAACACATTAGACAGTGTGAACAAGACGATGAAACTGTACAAAAAGAAAAAATAACCAAGAAATTTGTTGATAAATTAGGAGAAATATTTAAGAAGGACAAGGACGTATTTTTCTTTGTACACGATAGTCAATTTATGTTTTCTCCTGTCTTCTGTGTATTATCTGATATTGCAACACCAGAAGAACATAACTTGCTCAACCAAACAAAACTTGCAATTGCTAAAAAGTTTAAAGAGTCTAATTTCTCAAATGAAGAAGTAAGGGATTTATTTTATAAATTACTTTATTCAAAAGAAAACAAGAAGAGGCTTGCAAATTTTGATTTAGAAATTTATGAAATAGAACACTACGATTACTAAATCGTAACTTATTTCTGAGAAGAACAAAAATAGCTCTATAGTATTATAGAGCTATTTTTTTATTTAAACTTTTTTATTAACGAACAATATTCACACTCATCTTTACTACTTCCCCAAGGTTTGTAATGGCAAATATTATCTACCCATTCTCCACTTTCTAAATCTCGAACATAGTCACCAATATCTCTTTTTAATAAATCAATTTTCTCTGCATCTATATGTGTAGAATATAAAGCATTTTTATCTCCTTCTTCTGCTTCGAGGAAAAGAAGTCTTGAAGTATCAACGCTCTTCCCTTTCTCAGCTCCAGCAACAAGATACGAATACATAGCAAGCTGACGCATATATGAAGACAAGCGACCTTCGTCATCTATTTTTTCTATTTCACTTTTTATTTTTGGTTTACCAGTTTTGAAATCAGTAATTGTAATATTTCCATTTTCTCTTTCTGTTAAGTCTAGTTTTCCATACATAAGCAAATCTGGGAATTTTGGATCAGTAAATTGAACTGATCTTTCAGATATATAATCTTTTGATAAAGAATCATAATAATTTTTTATCCAATTCATAACAGCTTTCTCAGCGTCTTTTGTAAGTCTTTTTATTTCTTTTTCATCGATTAATCCTTCTTTTAGCAAAGATTCATTTATCTTTTCTTTTATTTGTTTATCACTTGGTATTTCTTTATTTTTCAAAATAAATTCGATAGTGGAGTGAACAGCAGAACCAAGTGCAAGTGAAACACCTTTGACTTCTGGAAGTTTCAAGAAATTTCTAAAATACCATTTCCATGTACATTCAAAAAAATTATTGAGCAATGAAACAGAAACTTTACTTTCTTTATAATGTTCCTTTACGAATTTTTTAATTTCTTCTATTATGTTCCCTTCTTTTTTTTCTACAATATTTGTAAAAATCTTTACTCCAATATCATCGGAAGATATTTCTTTTTCTGTTTCTTCTTTTGTTTTTTTAATAAAATGAGTATGTGGCAATTCACGGATTATTTGTGCGAGTTCTAACTCCCCTCCATTATAGTTCTCACTTGCATATGAAATAACACAATTCTCTTTCGCACGAGTAATAGCGACATAAAGCTCTCTTTTAGCATTCTCTACATCACGCTCAGCAATATGAGCTTTTATCTTTTCTGGCAAAGTAAAACCATTTCTCTTTTCAGACATAAGTACTTCTTCATTCATATACGCAATCCAAACATTTTTATATTCCAAACCTTTTGATTTGTGAAGTGTCATAACTTGTATACCAGTATCTGCGCCAAAAGTAGCAAGGCTAATATTATTTCCATATTCTTTAAGTCTCAAAAAATACTCTATAAAATCTTTCAAACTTGCATTTGTATGTTTTGCTTCAAACATCAAAGCTATATGAATGAAAGTCCTCACCACTTCTACATTTTTCAAAAGTTCACTATGGTTTTCAGATTTATCTATCAAAAGCTCATTGCCTATCTTACTAATAACTACAGAGATTTTTTCATTTGCCAATTCTATCCAATTTTTTAAATTTCCTCCCCATTTTGAAATATTATTTTCTCCTGCAAAAAGTCCATCCCCTTCGCCATGATTGATAATATCTTCTAAGGTTATTTTTTCAGGTTTAATACTTTTTAAAAATTTATGCGCTTCAAATACACCTATTCTACTTGTATTATCAAGCAGTGATTCTGATAACAAAATAGGATTATATGGATCAATTACTATATTGAGTATTCTCAAAAAACTATATGTTTCTTTTACATTAAAAAGTGACACGCTTTTCCCTGTTGAAACAGGAAGTCCTAAATCAGAAAGTATCTGCATTGCACTACGTACATGGAAATTTTTTGGTACAAGTATCGCACATTGTTCTGGTATATCTCCACTTGCAATTTTATTTTTAAAATAAAGCCCAGCACCTATTATCTCGTCTCTATGATAACTATATTCATTAAGTAATATTTTTTCTTTTCCTTTTATATTTGAATTTAATTTTTCTTTTGTAATAGAACTACTAAGCAGATTATCAGCCAAGTCCAATATAGGTGCAGTGGATCGATAATTTTCTGTAAGAATAATTAATTTTGCTTTACCGAAAAAGTGTGCGAATTCTTCGAAATATGAAAGTTTAGCACCAGAGAAAGCGTAAATAAGTTGCCTATCATCTCCTACGACAAAAATATTTGGTTTCTCTATGTCTTTCCAAACAGCTTTAAGAAAATTGTTTTGTACTCCGCTAGAATCTTGATGCTCATCAACTAAAACATAATTATAGTTTTCATAAATATCGGCACGTACATCTTCGTATTTTTCTACAAGATTTACTGCATATTCCAAAACATCATCATAATCCATAAGATTTTCTTCTTTCTTTTTATCTTCATATATACGATAAAATTCGACAACTTCACGAGTGCGTTCTAATGATTCTATTTTCTTTTCGATTTCTTTTTTTAATTTACCCTTACTTTCTCCACGAGACGAAATACTATCTGGATCATTTTTTAAAAACTTTATATCACCTTCAACTTCTTTTAAGAATTCTTCTGGATTCAATCTTTCGCGTTTAAGTATAGAAATAAGCTGTTTCAAATCGTTAAAATACATGGTAGGGTTTGTGCGAGGACGAAGATATTCCCAAGTATTATTTTGCATTATTTCATCTGCTAAAAATACAGCTTCATCTTCTTCTATTAATTTTGGCATTCTTTTGAAATCCAAAAGTTCATAATTGTTTTCTACTAAAGAAATAGCAAAAGAATGAAAAGTAGAAATATGAACATTATTTGCATCAATACCTATATACTCCTCAAGTCTTTTCTTCATCGCTTTTACACCAGAATTTGTAAAAGTAAGACAAAGTATACTGTCAGCTTTATTGTCAGTTTTTTTTAAAATATTTCCAATACGAAGAGCAAGTACTTGTGTCTTCCCTGTTCCTGGACCAGCAACAACCATGACAGGTCCGTCCAATGTATCGACAGCTTCTTTTTGTGCATTATTTAATTTTTTATATTCTTCGGTAAATTTTTCCATAAATTTCACAAAATAAATTAGTAATTTTTGAGTGGTCTGGTGATTTTACCCGAGGACCCGAAAAAATTGCTAATTTATTTGAATAATCTTTTTAGACCTAAAAAAGAAAAAACTAATAATAACGATCGTAACAAGTGGTGAAATAAATTCTGGTATATGATGACCGAAACTATCAAGTATCATAATTATTCCTAGTACTAAAATAGAATACATAGCACCATTTTTTAAGAAAATATATTTTTTAATATTTTCAATATTACTCATTGTAAGTTTTCTTACTAAATACGCACCAAGACCATTACCAAGCAAAATCAAAGGTACTGAAAGCGTAAAAGCAAAAGCACCGAGTACTCCGTCGATTGAAAAAGTAGCATCAATAATCTCTAAGAAAAATAATTTGCTCAAATCAGATCGTGCAGAATTTGCCAAACTTTTCTCTGTAGCTTCAGCATTTTGTTTGAAACCATGAGTTATAAAAAACAAAGTCGATCCAACAACAGCACCAAAGCCCATAAGATTACTTTCTTTAAGTGCAAACCAAGAAATAAAAGCGAGTAGAATAGAAACAATAGAATAAAACCAAATTCCATTTTTCATAAAAAATTTCTCTGTCTTTGGCAAACCAAAATTTTTATCTTCCAAAAATAACCAATGTAAAAATAGGAACAAAAGAAATACTCCACCAGCCACTAATAATATAGGAGAAGATTTAATTATTGATTCATGAACAATAGGGTCAGAAGACCAAGCAGCAGAAAGTACTTGTGTTATATGTAGTGTAGGATTAAAAGCCCAAACAATAGCAAAAGGTAGGACTCCACGTACTACAACAACAGCAATAATAAAACCCCAAAGCAAAAACCATTTTCTAGCTTTTTTACCCATTGTAGATAAAACTTCTGCATTAATAACTGCATTATCAATAGATGAAATAGCTTCAAAAACTGAAAGGCCTAATATAGTAAAAATGGCTGAAAAAATCATAATAAATTAATTATAGCATCTTTTTAAGACAGACTAAATCTGCCAATTTTTGTGCGTTTTATTGAAAAAGCAAGTGCTGGAATACTTAATTTTTCTCCAATTTCATTGGATATCGAGCGCACGTAAGTGCCAGAAGTACATTTTATTTTAAACGAAGCAATAAAAAATCTCTCTTGTATTTTTTTATCATTTCCTTTTTTGTTCCAAATTTTTATAATTTCTTTTTGTCTAAAATCACCTTGAACTTTATTAATTCTTTTTTCTATGTTAAAAAAAAGTTTTTCTTTGTTTATTTTTTTAATCTTTATTAATTTTAAACTTTTTATACATACTTCTCTTTCTGGTATTTCAACATCTTTGCTATTTCTTGCATACATAAAAAGTGGAACTCCATCAACTGTCTTTGATGAATAAATGGGATATTTTTGAATTCTATTACCTAAAAAACTCGGCAATATTTGAATTATATTTTTTCTTAATCCTATTTCTGAAATATTAAAATTTTTATTATCTATAACCTTACCCAGAATATCATATGTATCCGTAAAAAAACCAAAAAGTATACTAAATTCATATTCTTTATCTAGAGATAAATATTTTTCTTTATTTTTTGTTTCTTCCCCAGCTAATACTAAAAGAAGTCCGCAAGCCATTGGGTCAAGCCTGCCAGCATAAGTCATTGGAAGATTTTTATATTCTTTATTTTTAGAACGAAAATACTCCAAAGCTTGGAGTGGAGTTTCACCTTCTTTTTTATTTATTAAAATAACTTTTTTCAAAATAGCCTTGCAATTATTATATACTTTAGTATAATGTTTTTATCTTACGCGGGGTGGAGAAGTGGTATCTCATAAGGCTCATAACCTTAGGACTCAGGTTCAATTCCTGACCCCGCAACAATTAAATGTGTCCAAATTCTCTAAATACTTTTTCGTAGAGATAAATAACTCTTTGTGCTTCACGTTTTGTAATATCAAATTTCAAGCCCTCGTGAGCTATTTTATTGCGTACCAAGTGTGCTTCCCAAGCATCGTCGAGACTTTTAAATCTATCCTTTCCGACTGATTTCAAACGCTCCCCTAAATTCTCACCTTGAAATTCAAGCAAATCTGTCATGTCTTCTAAAATAGAATCTGCTTCAATTATAGCGAGTTTCCAATCACTCATACTTTCAGATTCTAAGTATTTCAAAACATTTTGCCAACGTGGATTTTTAAATTTCTTATTTTCTTTTTCCTCATGATGATGTTTGTATTCTGCTATTTCGTGATGAAGGTGTTCATGTTCTGCTTTTCTGATTTCTAAAATTCTTACGATAGAGTAACAAATGATGATAATAAAGAAAATTGAAAGAAGAGATAGTGTTGTATAAAAAACAGAACTAAAACCAGCATCTGTAAGAAAAGAAAAAATATATTGAAAAAATTCCAATACTTTATTGAAAACAAATTCCAAATTTATAAATGTCGGAGCTATCGCATACATTTGATATTTTTTAATAGAAAATTGTTTTAAAAAGTTCATATATATATTATATATTTTTTTCTATATCTTTAGCTACTTCAAATAAACTTTGGTCTTTATAAAGTGGTGCCATTGCTTGTATTCCATAAGGTAAACCATCTTTTGAAAATCCAGTAGGTATAGAAATACTAGGAATACCAGCTATATTTGCTGGTACTGTAAAGATATCTGAAAGATACATCTGCAAAGGATCTTTCTTCTCTCCAAATCTAAAAGCTGTCGTAGGAGCAGTGGGCGTAAAAACAAAATCAACTTCTTTAAAAATATTTTCATATTCTTTTTCAATAGCATGACGCACTTTCCATGCTTTATTATAATATGCATCATAATATCCATGAGAAAGAACATATGTACCTAAAATAATTCTACGACGAGTTTCGAGTCCGAATCCTAATGAACGAGATTTCTTAAAACTATCAAACATAGTCTCACCTTCTTTACGCAAACCATATCTTACACCATCGAGACGTGAAAGATTTGTACTTACTTCTGCCGGCATCAAAATATAATAAACAGCAAGAGAATATTTTGAATAAGGTAGATCTATATCTTTTGTTTCATAACCGAGTTTTTTTAATTTTTCTATTTGCTCTTCAAAATTCTGCATTACATCCGTATCAATTCCCTCTTTAAGCCAATTTCGTGGAATACCAATAACTTTTTTAGACTCTATAGAATTAGGTAATTGTATTGAGGTAGAATCCATTTCATCTTTTCCTGAAATATAATCAAAAATAATTTTTGCATCTTCAGCATTTTTTGTAAGTGGACCAATTTGATCAAGAGAAGAAGACATAGCCATCGTACCACTACGAGAAACTCCTCCATAAGAAGGTTTCATTCCTACTATTCCACAAAAACTCGCAGGCTGACGAATTGACCCACCTGTGTCAGTACCGAGCGAGACAATACACATACCAGAAGCGACAGCAACAGCAGAACCACCAGAAGAACCACCTGGCACTCTAGAAGTATCGTAAGGATTTTTTGTTGGTCCATATGCAGAATTTTCAGTAGAAGATCCCATAGCGAATTCATCCATATTCGCACGACCCATAAAAACAACTCCGGCGTCACGTAATTTTTTAATAACATATGCATCATAACTCGCCACATAATTTTCAAGCATTTTAGAAGACGCACTAACTTTCCTACCATTTATCAAAATATTATCTTTAATAACCATCGGGATACCTACAAGCTTTCCCTTGTTTCCAGAAGCAATCATTTCATCTGCTTTTTTTGCTTGGTCTAAAACATCACCAAAAACTTCAAGCAAAGCATTTAATTCACCATTTTTTTCTTTTATATTTTCGAGACATGCTGAAACTAAATCAACAGATGTAATTTCTTTATTTTGAAGCATAACACTCGCCTTTTCTATTGTGAGATTTTTTATATCGATCATATTACAAAACTTTTTTTACTTTAACAAAATCGTCTTGTGCATCTGGAAATTGTTCTTTTATAATTTCTTTACTATATTCTTTTACTTTATTCTCATCTTCCCTCCAAATATTACGCACAGGATATTCTAAATCAATATCTGGAACTTGAACACTTTCTATTTGCTTCACATAACCCAAAATACCTTCCATATCTGAAAGGACTTTTGTTTTTTCCTCTGCTGAAAGCTCGATTTTTGCCAATTCTGCCAAATTTTCCACATCCTGTATTTCCATAGGTCTAGTATAGCAAAAAAACTTAACAATTTAAAGGATTAAATAAACTATTGACTTTTTATATTATATATGATATATTTTATCTAGAAACCAATAAAAAATATTTATTATGGAAAAAATAGTAAGGGGCTTTAACAAGCTTGCAATAAAAACGCTAATTAACAATCTAGAGATTCTTTCATCTAATAATCAAATCTTTAAAAAAGGCAAAGAAACCAAAGAAGAAACAGGGCTGACAGAAATAGCTCGACTACTGTTTAGTGATATTGTTTATATCACAGGTACAAAATTTCCTAATTTTGATCCAACTGAAGATTCAAAAGAAAAAAATGTAGAATCTTGGAACTCTGTTTTTTCAAAATTAAACCATGATTTGCACACAAAATTAAACTGCTATTTCAATGATGATGAGCAACCTTTAATGTTTCTTATTGAAAGCTAGCATTCTGACCTAAGTAGCAAACCCATTATTAAATTATTTTAATAATGGGTTTTTTATTTAAATCATTTTCAAAAACTCTTGTTCAGTAAGTACTTTTACTCCAAGTTTTTGTGCATTAGTTAATTTTGATCCAGAATCACTCCCTGCTACGACATATGAAGTATTTTTTGAAACTGAACCAGAAACTTTACCCCTTAAATTTAATATTTTTTCTTTTGCCAATTCACGAGACATAGCAGAAAGAGCCCCGGTCAAAACAAAAGTCATACCACTAAACTTCCCTATTTTTTTCTTATCTGCTTTTTCTATTACAACACCGTTATTTTTCAATTTTTCTATAAAATCTAAGTTATGTTTATCTTTAAAAAATTCATGTAAACTTTTTGATACAGCAGGTCCTATATTTTCTATTTCATTCATTTCTTCTTGTGTTGCAGAAATAATTTTTTCTAAAGTTCCAAATTCACTAGCTAGATCTCTCGCTGTCTCTTCCCCAACATGAAGAATTCCCAATGCCCAAAGAAAACGAGACAATGGTATTTTCTTTTTCAAATTTATTTCAGCAATAATATTTTCTGCAGATTTTTCACCGAAACGTTCAAGTGGTGCAATGTCTTCTTTTTGTAATGTAAAAACATCAGATGCATCTGTTATGAGTCCTTCATCTTTAAATCTTCTCAATATCTTTGGTCCAAGTTCATAAATACCAAAAACAGAAACAAAAAAATCTAAATATCTTTCATTTTTCGCAGAACATTTTCTATTAGGACAAAAAGAAGCAACAAGACCTTCTTTGATTTTAATTCTCTCTCCACAAGCAGGGCAAGCTTCTGGCATTTTAAAATTCTTCTCTTTTCCTGTACGCATACCAACTAAAACCTCAACGACTTCAGGAATAACATCACCAGCCTTTTGAATAACAACTGTGTCACCTATTTTTAGACCAAGTCTTTTTATCTGATCCATATTATGAAGTGTTGCTTTTGAAACAGTAGAACCAGCGACAAGTGTAGGCTCAAAGATAGCAAGCGGTGTAAGCACTCCAGTACGGCCCACATTTACTTTTATATCTTTTACAATAGTCGTAGCTCTTTCTGCTGGATATTTAAAAGCAGACATATAGCGAGGTGCCTTACCTACCACGCCAAGAGTTTCTTGTAATTTCAAATCATCAACAGAAATAACAATGCCGTCAGTACCATAAGGAAATTTATCACGGATTTTTTCAAATTTTTTTATAAATTCTTCTACTTCATTTAAATTTTTACAAATTGCATCATTAGTATCTACAGGAAAACCAATTTGTTTTAATAATTTATGTTTATCTGAATGTTTGAGTAAATGAAACGAAGAATTTTCAATGGTCTGGTTGAGCCTTGCGACCCGAGGACCTTGTAAATTATTTGTTTCATTTAAGATTTCTGCTATATCATACGCAGAAAAATCTAAATGTCTTTCTTTGGCCAATTGTGGATCAAGCTGTCGCACACTTCCCGCGGCAGCATTGCGAGTATTTGCAAAAAGAGTCTTACCTAGTTTTGTATTTTCTTTATTTAATTTTTCTAAAGTTTTCTTAGCCATCAAAACTTCTCCACGAACTTCTACATAAGAAGAAAATGGGGCTTTTAATTTAAGTGGTATAGAATTTATCATTTTTAAATTCTCTGTTATGTCTTCACCGATACTTCCATCTCCACGAGTAGCTCCACGAACAAAAATACCATTTTCATATACTAAAGAAACAGCAAGACCATCGAATTTCACTTCACAAAAGTAATTTATTTTTTGATCTTGAGTTAATAATTTTTTAATTCTTTTATCCCAAGATTGTAGTTCATCAAAAGAAAAAACATCGTTTAAAGACAACATTCTTATCTTGTGATTTACTTTTACAAATTTATCCAATGGCTTCCCTGCTACTCTATTTTCTAAAGCATTTTCATCATTAAATTCTGGAAATTCCAAAAGTAAAGATTTTAATTCTCGAGACAAAGATTCATAAACATCATCTGTGACTTGTGGGGAATTTTTTATATGATACTCATTTCGAAGTCGAGCTATTTCATTACGAAGTTTGTCTATTCTATTTTTTGCACTTATTTTATCCATAATTAAAGCGTCACTTCCAAAACTCTTTCTGTTCTATTTCTTCCAGAATTACAAAGCTCTGGTGAATCTGAATTGTTGTAACCATGAGAAGTTATTTTTGTATTTATAACTGTTGGATCAGTAGAATCTGGGGTTTTTACAACACTTACGATAGCACAAGCTTTTGTAACAGAACTTGGATTGTAAACGACAAAATTAAAAACAGAATCTTTAAAAGATTTACTACTTAAAATAATAGAAGAACATTGACCAACAGCATTAAAAGTATCTTCACTATCAAAAGCTGGAGCAAAAGAATCAAAACCTTTATCTAAAATAAGTGCGCATTCTATACCAAGATCAGAAGCCATAAAAGCAATAGTGGAATCTTTTCCAGAAGTTGTAAGTAAATTCTCTTTATAAGCAACATCAGAAATACCAATAGTAATAGCAAAAATAATACTTGCAATAATTACAGAGAAAAGTAAAGCGAAACCTTTTTTATTATTTTTTGTATTTTTTGAAATCATAATAATTAATACCAGCCAAGTAAATCTTCTGAGAACGAAACACTATGCTCTCCTGAATTTTGCATCCAAGAAACAGTCGAAGTTATATGAATAATATTTGGGTCATCAGAAGTGAAAGTCACAACTCTTTTGAAACCAGAATCTGGATTTGGATTTAAAATAATAGGACTATATTTACCTTCATAAAGACCTAGTTCACAGTCAGTAGATTTACTATCTCCACAATAATACACATCAGTATCTAATTGAAAAGGAGTAGAAAGATCTATAAATCCACAACCTTCTGTATTTAAACATTTTTTATTATTTAAAGCTTTATTAAAATCAATAAAACCATTTGTTCCATAAAGCATATAATTATCTCTCATATTTCTAAAATACTCTACCCCTTCTTGGGCAAGATATGTAGCAACTAATTTATTCTTTGCATAACTTGTCTGAGATATACCTTGAGAAAGGATTATAAGCATAGCGAGAACTGCTGTAGTAAAAATAGAAAGAGCAACCAATGTCTCTACTAATGTGAAACCTTTCTTTGAATTTTTGTTTTTTATAAAAAAGTTTTTCATATTAATTTGTATCTATATCTACTAATCTTTGTGAAATAGAGGATTCAAGAGAAAAAGGAATTGTGTCATCTTTATATTTTATAACACCTGAAAGTTTCATTATCACATAAGGTTGTTGTGCATCACGAGAAACACTTTCTTTTTCTGCACCAATAATATCAAAACCGGAACCATAATCAAAAACTATTTCTGCTGGATTTATTAAAATTGCATCATCTAATGTAGATTTTGTTATACGATAAACATCATCATGACCAGGTGTTGATTTGTATAAATTCACAACATTATTTTCTTCAACAAAAGAATATTTCCACAAAGGATTTGTATCATCGTTGTGATTTATAAAACTCAATTCTGTCATATCTGTATTTGAAATATTTTCATTATAATCACTACCTGTTCTTATATTTGTAGACATATCTTCCATAATAAAAGACAAACTATCCATCAAAGAACGAATTTTTTGATTTTTCTTATGCACAGCATTTGCATTAAGTAATGCTCCGATACCAATAGTCACAAGAGTTGTAAAAAGAGATATTGCTACCATAAGTTCAATAAGAGTGAAACCGGAATTATTCTTTTTATTTTTAAAAATTTTCATATTAAATAATTTCTACTTTTCCAGAAGAATAAATATTTATAACTTTTTTTAGGCGACCTTCTGTGTCTGAAATAGTAATTTCAGCTTTATCTCTAATAAAATTTTGGTCGTCATAAATTATCGCATTTGTATTTGGTCTTTTAAAATAAACATTTAAAGTATTTGTGGGGACACAAGCAGAAGATGGATTTTGATCTTCAAAAACACACAAACTTAAAATTTTATTATTTTTATCTATAGGTATTTTTTTAATTACTTTGGTCGGATCATTTATGTCAAAAAAAGAAAAGGAAAAATCATTATAAGCATCTATAAAATAAACAAAATCAAAAGGATCTGAAATATTAAAAAACATTCCATATGCAGGCTTCCATAAAGGTAAAGCAGGGTCATAATTTGTATTTACAGGATTGTTTATAATAGTTGACCCAGCTTCACCAGTATTTGGTATTTTACCGGAAATAGCACTTTTTTGTGCAGTTATTACTTGCAATGCTATATCTTGAGCAGTGTTTTGTAAGCTTATTTGTTTATCAAAATCTCCATATTTAAAAAGAAGTATAGAGGACATTGTACCGAAAATTGCGAGCACAACAATAAGCTCGACATAAGTCATTCCCCTACTTAAATTATATTTTTTATTTTTAAAAAAGTTTTTAATCATAAAATTTAAAATACAAAGTTAAAAAAATTTAAATTAAATAAGAAAACTAAAATAGTACCAACAACTAGAAACGGAGCAAAAGGTAATTCACTTTTTATTTTATATTTTTTAGAAAAAATCAATAGACCAACACTTATAAATCCTCCTATCCAAAAAGACATCACAACAGCAGAGAAACCTTGTGATATGCCGAGCATCCAGCCGAGACCAAGAGAAAGCTTTGCATCACCAAAACCCATCCAAGTTCCACGGGATACAAACCAAAGAAAAGCAAAAGGTAAAGCTAGAAGTGGACCAGAGAGAAATGCATACAAAGTAGGAATATGGATATTTAACATTCCATCTGAAAAAATAAATATCCCAACAAAAGCAATAATACCAAAAATAAGAGACATGAGATCTGGGATTATTTTATGTCTTATATCATAAACTGAAATAACTATTAGCAAAGAAAAAATAGTTGCATAATATGCAAGCAATATAGAAAAATTAAAAGTATTTGCCCAAAATAAATCTTGATACTTTAAAAATATCACTGCAAAAAGAAAACCTATTATCATTTCTACTAATGGATATTGAATAGAAATTTTTGATTTACACCCTCTACACTTTCCCCCTTGAACTATGAAACTTCCAAGTGGTATAAGCTCATACCAACACAGATTTTTATTGCAAGACATACAAGCAGACCTACCACCAAAATTTCTTTGTGTATTGTATCTACAAATAACCACATTCAAAAAACTACCAATCACTAGACCATAGATAAACAATATAATAGTAATTGCCAAAGTCATAATATGATTATATCACATAAGCATAAAACAAAAACACTCAAACATGGAAATTTTTTACTTCTAATTACAAGTTACATCTGAACCATCAGACAAAGCATTGCCAAGTGTTGTATAAGGAACACCAGAAGAATCAGCTCCTTTTGAATTTCCATTTGAATCTACACACCATGCAGTTTTAGCATCTGATAACATTGCAGCAACTGCCCAACCAGAAGGGTTAGAATTACATTCTCCATCTGTTCCAGCAGGATAATTAGTTCTAGTTACTAAAGCTTTCATACCGGAAGTTGTATCATCCCATAAACCACCAGAGCAAGATGGTGTAGAAGAATTAAATAAACCTTGAGCTGCAGTACCATAACCAATTCCATCCGTATAATATATCTCTGCAGCAGCACGAATACTTGCTAATTGTGACTTTATTTTTGCATCATTACCTTTTGAACGAGCACTGTTAAGTGAAGCTAATACCACTGATGCTAAGATACCGATAATAGCGACT